>Ga0307982_1000669_pt1 | contig 27092 bp, 25 predicted proteins | sample OrgLakmetagen989_FD_201847 | JGI IMG/M metagenome (GOLD analysis project Ga0307982, IMG submission 201847) | Saline water microbial communities from Organic Lake, Antarctica - #989 | ecosystem: Environmental > Aquatic > Non-marine Saline and Alkaline > Saline | place: Antarctica: Organic Lake...
TGAAGGCAGCGGGGGGGAGTTGCCCGCAAGCAGAGAAAGAGGGCTCAGCTCCTCATTCGCGGCACCAGAAGATTTGGCTTGTTTACCCCGCTTGTTTCGCCTTTGGCCCCTGCGCTGAGGCATTCGTGCAAAAGGTGTGTGCGAACTCAGGCAGCCCTGCCAGTAGAGTCAGGGGCAAAGTCTGCGTTCTGCAGGGCTCAAGAATGTAGCAGTCCTTCAATGTGCCCACTCGCAATGGGCCCAACCTTAAGTACTATCTTGATTTTTTCCCCGTTGGATGATGCTGTTTGATTCGCCTGCTGGGCCTGAGCGCAGCCTCAGGTGCACCATGTAGTGGGGGTTGTGATGGGGGCTACGAAGTGTCGTTTGGCCAGGATCTCAGCTTGGACAGCATGAGGCCTGTGCGGGTCCACTCGATTTTGTCTGTACAATGTTTCCCGCAGCTTGGGTGGGTTGACACTGATTCGAACTGCCACGATTTGGAAAGCATTTGCAGCACAGCTCAAGTCACAGGACACATGGCAGGCACAGCTACAGTTGGCCTCGCGCCTCCGCTTCAGAAGCACAAGATTGTTTTTCTGGGCGACCAGAGTGTTGGCAAGACGAGTATAATCAAGCACTTTATTTACGGCTCGTACGAGCACACTTATCAGGTAGGCTGCCTCACAAGCTGGCGTTTCATCTTCAGCGAAACTCCACACGCCTTCACCTAGTTTGCTGATACTGATGAGGTTTGCAGGCGACAATTGGCATCGATTTTTTCTCCAAAACAGTATATCTTGATGACCGCACAGTGCGTTTGCAGCTGTGGGACACTGCTGGGCAAGAGTGAGTGCTTGCTGCGACCGCGAGGCCGGTGCGGCGGGTCGTCCATCCCGCTCTGCGCATTTACTCACCGCTTGTGATACAGGCGCTTCCGAAGCTTGATCCCCAGCTACATCAGAGATTCTTCAGTGGCTGTGATCACCTACGATATTACCAGTACGTCTGCATTCGCCCCAGCCTGCACGCTGCCCCGCACCGTGCACCTTGCACAGACCGACAGAGCTTCGCCAACACAACGCAGTGGATGGATGATGTGCGGGCCGAGCGTGGATCAGACGTCGTCATCATGCTGGTGGGCAACAAAACCGATTTATCCGGTGGGCGCAAGGTGTCCATGGAGGACGGCCAGGCCTTGGCCAAGGAGCAGGGCGTCTTGTTTGCCGAGTGCTCAGCCAAAGAGGGCCACCACATCAAGCATGTGTTCAAAACACTAGCAGCAGCCCTTCCAGACCCAGCTACAGCGCCAGTCCCCACGGACACGCAGATGATTGACGTGAAGCTCAACCCGAATGCCTCGGGGGCCGCTGGGGGCGCCGGCGCCCAAGCAGATGGGGGGTGCGGAAACTGCTGAGCACCCAGCGTTCAACTTGCAAGTATCAATGCGCTCTGATTGCATTTTGTACTGTGTGCTGGTGCCACCTCTGCGTGGCACCCCCCGCTCCAGGTGCAAGCAGGCGGTGGCAGCCAGGAACTGCCACACCGCCGGCACGTTTGCCACATGAAGAAGATCAGTATTACTAACTCGCAATTTTTGTTTGCAGCTGGTGAGCTGCTGGTATACGCGCGCAGCCTGTAGGCCTTGAATGCCCTGCGGCATCTTGTCCTTTCCTTCGCTGCGGCGGCTTCCCCTGTTTATTTGAAACGGCAGCCAGCTGTGCGGTATTCCACAAATTTGTAGGCCTTGGCTTTGCTTGTGTGGATAATTGATTGGAGTTCCTTTCTGGGATTGCTTGGCTGGCATGACGTGGCGGAGGGACTTGCGCCCACAGCTTGGTTGGCCTGTGTCCACAACAGGGCTCATACGCAACGCAATAGCCGTCGCTTTCTCGTGTATGCACATGCTGACCACCTGTCATACTTCCTCAGAATGTACGTGTGACCTCAAAACGTCCAATTCTCGCGCTCCGAGGACCGTATCGGGGGGGGTCTTTGCAGAACTGCACAAATTAGATGACCATTAGCTGAAGAACCGGGAAACTAATTTTGTTTGTTTCAATGCTTGAACAGTGCGACCCTTTTGTGCACAGGGAACGTGCTGCTGCACAGAAGTGCGGCTCTTCGCATGTTTTCATTCATTCACGTATGCCCATATAATGCATAAATCACTAAATACCAACGCTGCTACTGCAGCACTTTCTGCAAGCACCATCTGTATCATCACCTGCTGTTGCACATTTATTTTTGCGACTGCTCAAGTAAGTATCTACTTCTGGCGCTGTGCATGTGTGGCGTGCCGCCAGTATGGATCAGCACACGGCAGTCAATGGCACTGCCGACCTATCATCAAAGTTGACCAGAAGGGTTACTGCTGGGAATGCGGGCACATTTTGTTATGATAAAGGTTCCAGGCTGGCGTTAATCTCGTGTTGAGTCGTCAGGAACCGTGTCAGGAGGGCAGCAGCCGGCTGTCTCTATTTCCGCAATGGCGAAGATTGCTGCTGAAATGTCTACAGTTCTCATTGCTAGACATTGAGGACTGATTTTTAGGCAAACACACTTCATCTGTCTTCGGTTGTAGTGTGATTGAGATGTGTGAGAGGTGGATCTGTCCCTCGCAGTCGTGCTGCTTGTCAAGAGTGTGAACCAGGCTGCATGCGCAGTGTGCTGTGCCTGTTGCCACCTGAATCACAAACATTGCCTCTGCTCACTAGTTCATTTCATCGTTTTTGCAGCATGGCTGACTTCACCGTCCGTACGCGCAAGTTTATGCGCAATGCCGTCGCCGGCCGCCGGCAGATGGTGGTGGATGTGATCCATCCCGGTGTCGCCACCATCTCCAAGGCTGACATCAAGAAGAGCCTGGTGTCCATGTACTCCGCCAACACTGACCTTGTGTTCACCTTCGGCTTCCGCACCAAGTTCGGTGGCGGCAAGACCACTGGCTTCGCCTTCATCTATGACACCGAGGCCGCTGCCAAGCAGATGGAGCCCCGCCACCAGCTGCTCGCCCTGGGCTGGGCCGAGGCACGCACTCGCAAGCGAGGTGCATGGAAGGACATGAAGAAGAAGATCAAGTCCACCTGGGGAACCGGCCGCCGCGCCGCTGCCCGCAAGGCCAAGCGCGCTGCCGCCTAAGCCTGACATGTTTGAATGTGGGAGATGTTGGGAGCTCGTCTGCTCTGTGTTGGGTGCAGTTCGAGCTTGGTTGGGTTTACAGTTTTGGAAGGCTCCAAGGTCCGGTTGGTCACGGAGTCATCCTTGTGTTGAGTGGTGACAGCAGACACCATGAATGCACTAGATTATAAACAATTTGGTATCTCACCATTCACAGTGTGAGCTATTACCCAAGGACTGTACTCAGCTGAGTGGAAGCAAGAATTGCGCAAATCCTTCATGTTGCATTGTTGGACCCCTTGAAGGCAAGCGGCCAGACGCGGATGACAGTGCCAACCAACCCGCGAACCCTGCAGACCAGCTTCATTGCGCACCAAACACAAGTAGAATACCCTTGATATGCTATTCTAGCGACTGTTTGAGTCATACTCTGCCAACTAGCAAGCTGCAAAGGCAATCTTTTCTGGCATATGATGCAAAGCATGGCCGCGGGCGAAAACACAGACTGGCACTGTGGCATCCACCACAGCCTACCGCTCCAGCAGCAGCAAGTCAACGGTACCAAGACCACATTCAGTAATAAAGCACAGCTGCCTTCGGTGTCAAGACCGGTTTCTGCTGAGGATGAAACAAATCGACACCTTGGCCGTGCGAGCCTTAACGGCAGACAGATGGAGGCGACCCACGACCCCAGGCCAAGCTGCGTAAGTACTCTTTGTGACAGTCACTGCTATGTTGCCTCTGAGTGTTTCCTTTTCAGGTACAGAGAGATCACGAGCCAAGCTCACTATTGCTGGATTCTACCGAGACAATGCTTGATTCCATTGTGCAAAGGGTCACGCAGCGCTTCCAAACTATCATGGACGCGCGCAGCGCAGAATTTTCAGCCCGTCGGCCTGCTCCTGAGATACCTCTCAGAAGTCGCCAGACCGCAGCACCGCGAGGCCCGCGCCGCGTTCTGCGCGACTCCAGCAGTGACAGCGACAGCTCGGAGGCCGAAACGTCTGGGCAGCACACACGCGATGACATGCACAGTGCCCGTGAGCAGGGGAAAGTGGGCACTCCTCAGTGGCGTGGTCGCTTAGCTGCTCGTGCCGCTGCCAGCGCTGCTCGCCTGGTGCAGCAGGAGGCCGCCCGGCCCACCCAGCCCCCCGCCCAGCTGCATATTCCTGGCCAGCAGGCTGCAGCGGGTGACGAGGACAACGCATCAGTGTGCAGCCGTAGCAGCACAGGTTCCCTACTGCACTCTGCCCGCCGTATGGCTGCTCTGGCCAGCCCTGCCCGTGCAGCGGCTGCCCAGCAGGTGGGCGACGGCGCTGCGTGGGAGGGCTCCTCTGTGGGCTCCTGGGGGTCTGTGCGCTCCAGCGGGGCTGGCAGCGCCGTATCCCTGGCGCAGGGCAGACTGGCAAGTCACCACCGTGCTGTGCAGCGTGCAATGCGGGGCGTGAACGCACAGCTGTACCGCAGCGGGGCAGCTGCCGCCGGCGGGGGGGGGCGTGGCTTTGTGCTCACACCCCAGCGCCCACAGGGAGTGAACTCCAAGGTAACGCCCACACGCAGCACTGGGACATGCAGTGATGCTAGTTGCAAGCAAAGCGTGGACGCGTGCTGCCAAACCAGCCCACCTGCCAGCGCCCCTGCGCCTGGTGCCAGTGGCCCTGCTGCTGCACCCGCCACGCCCCCGGCAAGGAGTCAACCCCTGGAGTGCCCCAGCGCCGCCTCCGCTGCCTCCATTGCCTCGGCCTTCACAGAGGTGTCAGATATCAGCAGTGCATCAGACACCGCCGGGGAGCCAGAGTGTATCAGCGCAGGGGGGGGGAGCAGAGCTGCCCAGGCGCCATCCCCTGCCCTGGGGTGGGGCGCTGCTCGCGGCACCGCACCCGCCTCTGCGGTGCGCAACACTGCTCCGTATGGTGTATCGCGCACATCTGCGCCCAGTGGTCCGTCTGTGGCCTTCCTGGCGGCCCGTGCTCTGGCAGAGCGGTTGGGGGGGGACAGCTCACCCCCTGCTGCAGCAGCCGCCTCCACTGCCCAGCGCCACCGCAGCCTTATGGCACGAGCGGCAGCACTCATGCACCAGCACAGGGGCGATGATGTGCAGCGGGCGGGTGGTAGCATGCAGCGTGGTGCCGCAGATCCTGGCGACGCGACAGCGGCCAGCCACCCTGCGCTGTTGGCGGCGGCGGCGGCCAGCTCCACCTCCAGCCACGGCATGCCCATGCCCAGTGCGCCACCGGCAGAGTGGCAGCACGGACAGCATGTTGCTGGTAATCTACGTGTAGACCCCAGTGGCATGCGCCAGCTGCTGCGGGCCTGGGCAGATAGCCCTACGCGCCCCCAGCAGCCTCACCTGCCCCACCAACAGCAGTATCAACAACAACACATGCAGCGGCAGCAACAACAGTACCTTCAGCCTCCACCGCAGCAGTTTCCAGGTCACTACTCCCACACCCCTGTGCACAGCAGGTCACCGCTCCCTGCCCAGCAAGCAGCACAGGCGGCGCAGCCCAACGGGGCCTCGACCGCTGCAGCCCACATACCACTGTCGCACAGCGTCCACCTTCCAGGCTATGCACCAGCGGAGGCGTTTGACTGGGAGGTGTGTGCCTTGCTGAACCCTGCGTCACGGGGGCGGGGTGAGGGGGGCACCCTTCCTGAGTGGGGGCGAGTGCCGGCCACACATGCCCCGGCGCCCACACCCACATATGGTCAGCAGCATGTGTACGCCCCCAGCACTGCTGTATATGGGCTGGCCGCTGGGACGGCCCCCCCTGCGTTTGCTCACCCCCCCGCAGTGCCTCGTGTGGGGGCCCCTCAGCGGGTGAGGCAAAGTACCCGGCCCACCACACGGCGTCGACGAAGCAAGGCACCCAGCTGCAGTGTGCGCAGTACATCCAGCCATGGCTCTACTTGGAGCCGCATCCCCCTTCAGGCAGCGGCGCAGCTGAGCACGGAGCAGCTGCTGGCGCTGTCCTCGGCGTCACTGCGCCAGGGAGCAGGGCAGGGCGGCCCAGCGAGGAGTAGGAAGGTGTCCCATGATAAGACCCGCACGTGGCGGTGACGATGCTTGTGCAGATACGGTTTTGTAACCTGTAGACGGGCAGCGCTGCACTCGGGGTGGCCGCCCTGTGCAAGGAGGGGCGAATTCCACCGTCCACGTGCCCGCATTAATGAATCTGTGAATTTGAATGCAACTGGCAATCCAAACAAGGGCAACAATGCTTTGTTGCACAAGTTTAGTTTGATTTGAGCCTGTTAGATTGGGCTGTGCACTCACGGTGCGTCGTCCCTTCCTACTAGACCTCCACCTGCAAGCGCCAGATTGAGTGGGTTCTCTAAGCAGCAAGACCAGTCTGAAGCAACGTGCAGCACACCCTTTGTTTCAAAACCTGTTAATTTTGTGCTTGAATCTGCATTCGCACATTAGGATTCAATCGTACCATGTCGTAAGCTTCGCACTCGTACCCACATTGCTTTCAACGGCTCATATTCCGCACAAACAGAGCAAAGCGTAGTGGGTCCATCGCACTTCTGGCCCTCGGTGGTCTAGATGATAGCAGTGATAGTGACTGGAATTCGGACGATGAAGTGATTACAGCCCGCGAGTCGATTGCTCGCTCAAAGCGAGGCACCAGCACAGCCCAGAGTAAGCCAGTACCCGCTGCTGGTTCGGATTCGGAGTTTGAAATGGAGTCGACTGCGAATGGAACCACCTCTGCACCGCTTGACAAGAAAGTGACATCGTCTTTATCGTCTGCTGGATATTCTAGCGGCGCTGCTGCCGCAATTGCTCGGGGCAGAGGCAGAGGTCGCGGCAGAGGAAGAGGCAGAGGCAGCCCACCGCGTTCAGCTCCAGGCCGCACGCTAGCGCCCCAAAAGTTACTCCCACCACCTTCAGCACCACCCACAATGCTAGTCAAGCCTGTGACTGCTCCCAGCAGCAGCAGCAGTGCAGCAGGGCTGGTGCCACCAGCAGCGGCGCCGCGGGGGTCGCCACCCAGCAGCGCGCCTGCAGGTGCCTCTAGCAAGCCTGCGACTGCTCTCAGCAGCAGCAGCAGTGCAGCAGGGCTGGTGCCACCAGCAGCGGCGCCGCGGGGGTCGCCACCCAGCAGCGCGCCTGCAGGTGCCTCTAGCAAGCCTGCGACTGCTCCCAGCAGCGGCAGCAGTGCAGCAGGGCTGGTGCCACCAGCAGCGGCGCCGCGGGGGTCGCCACCCAGCAGCGCACCTGCGGCTGCCAGCTTTGCAGTGTTTGGTGCACCAGTGGACAGGGACAGTAGCCTTGGCAGCTCAGACGACACCACTGAGCCAGGGCTGTCACCTCGGGAGCAGGCTAGCACCCCTCCTGCCCCGCCAGGCATGCGCCACATGCCGACTGCTAAGACCAGCCCCAGTCCAAGTCCCACCCCACCCGCCCAAACAAGCCTGACCAGTGTTGCCAGCAGTAGCAGCAACAGCGGCACCAGCAGCGGCACCCCGGCTGCAAGCCGACTAGCCCGATTGAAGCGTATACAGTCGGGGCGGCAAAAGACTGCTGCAGCGTCACAGGCATCAACCTCCCCCCCGCAGGCCGCCCGCCCCAAGCCGGCAGCCTACACCCCTCCCAAGCCCCAAGCCCACCCCGATAGCGCTGCCCCAGCTGCAGCAGCGACAGCCAGCAGCACACGAGCAGCCCCAGCTGCAGCCACGCCTCAAGGGAAGGTAGGGCCGCCTGTTGCTGCCGCCGCACAGCCAGCAGCTGCGCCCGTCGCCTCTCCCAGGCGACTGCGCCGTTGGCGGCCCCTAGCCAGCCACATGGGGGTGCGCCCTGCTACAGCCTCCGCGCCCTCCGCGCAGCCGGCAGGGCCGGAGGAGGCAGCCTTGCAGCCTGTGCGTCATGGCCAGGTGGCGGCAGTGGAGGATGCAATGACGCCGCCATCGCCGACGACAGGTCAGCAGGCTGACGTGGCCGTCAAGGCGGTGCCATCGGCGGGGGAGGGGAACAGCGCCGCCGTGCTGCCCCCCCCCAAAGCTGTGACTCAGCGACCGGTGCAGTACGTCAGCGTTACACCCCGCACAACGACCCGAGCTGCCGACCCACAGCCCGGGCAGGCGCCACCCGCCTCATTGGCAGTTCGGCTGCTGCCCCTTCCCGTGACGCTGTGGGGCAACACCAGGGAGCTGCCCGCCCAGCACAAGTGGCAGGATGCCACACAGGATACGCCTGCAGGCGGCTTCGTGCAATTTGGTTCCCCCCTTCCGCAAGCGCTTTCTCACTTGAGCCACGGCAGCGCGCATTCCCCAGCTGCAGCAGCGCCACCCCCCTCCGCCGCACTGCAGCTGTTAACGCCCCCCCGCCCAACGGTGCAGTGGCAGCTCAACACCTCTCACAGCAGCAGCAGCAGCAGCAGTAGTAGCAGCAGCAGCAGCAGCAGCAGCAGCAGTGCAGCGTCCATGCAGCGGCCGGCGAGGCGTGTGCCGGGGACGCCGGCCACTCCTCTACACGCCGCTGCCGCCTCGGCTGCCCTGGCGCCCTACGCCTCCGCCCTGCAGGCATCCATGGCAGATATGGACGCCTTCTTGCAGGAGATGGGGGCGGAGTACAGGCAGCGCACACCTGTTCGCGCTAGTGCAGTGCAGGTGGATGTGCACCGAGGCGCCGCTGCAGGCGCCGTGCACAAGCAGCCCACTGTCGCCCCGGCACAACAAGCAGCGGCACCCGTACAGCCAGTAGCGATGCAGATGGAGTCTGGCACACCCCTCCCCGCTGTGCCATGTCTGCAGTTTGCATCCCAGGCAGCTGCCCAAGCGTATGAGCGCGTGACCCGGGCGGCGGGGCTGCCCCTGGCCCCCTACACTGTGCGCAGCCCCAACAGGAGCAGGGCGGCAGGCAGTAGCCCCAAAACCAAGCCTGCCAGTGGAAACTCGTCTGGCGCAGCTGCCTTGCCCATGGCAAGTGCAGGTGCACTCGAGGAGGCGCCACTGGACACTGCCGCGCTGTGGAGCAGTGTCAAGGGGGGGGCTGACCAGCGCATGCTGCAGCTGCGCAGCGCCATGGCCCAGAGGCAAGGCACATCCCTCGTCAACGGCACGGCACACAGGTCCCTGTCCAGCAGCCCATACAGCACCATGGACTCCCTGGCAGAGGCTGCCCCGCGCATGCAGGCACTGGCGCTGACGGCAGACAGCAAGAGCCTGGCTGCTGCACGCAGCGCCCAGCAGCACCAAGATCAGTGGGAATCACGTTTGTGCTCCCCGCTGCAGAGCCTTTATCGGGGCTCTGCCATGCGCATGGTGGCTTTCTCTGGGGGTGGGGGGGGGCGCCGCTCGAAGGGAGACCTGTTCACGTTTGACCGCGAGCAGGAGAGCGAGCTTCAGCTAGTGGCACGCATGGCACAGTCGCAGCCGCTGACTGTGCATTGCCCCGAGGCTGACGTGTGGCTGCAGGTGGTTCCTGAGACGCACGCAGCGCCGCACATGGCCCTGCTGTGGCGGTGGGGCAGCTTGCCTGCTGCGGAGGGGGTCAGGGAGGGGGGGCTACCGCTGGCCGGGCTGCAGCACTGCTCTATTGCACGAGGGGGGGTTGGGACGCCTGGTAGGAGAGAGCAGACGTGGACGCTAACAGCTGCGGTGCCGGAGGGCTCAACCCTGCACGGTAGCTGCGAAGTGACCGTGACATTCGAGGCTGCAGATGCCCAAAGCGCACAACAATGGGTTCGGGGTTTGCAGATGTTAGCTCTTCTGGCTGGCTGTTGAGCAGCAGTGACCTTACAACACCAGATACGTACTTGGGCGAAATTTGGGGGCGGCTATCATCTAGGGGGCTCGAGTTCTGCCCACGCACTCCGGTGTCGTGTATGCATGTACAGGTGTACTGTGTTGCCAGAAATGCTTTAAATAAATGACTCCGAAGCTTTGCAGTCGGGGCCTGCATGCAAGTTCCGTTGCACGAGCTCACTTGTCAGACACAACTGCACTGCACTTGGCGAAGTGCCGCATCGAGCTCGCTACGCCTTGATTTGACCCATTCAAGCACAAAACATGGACGATCACCATTTGCGATCATCTCTCAATTACGAGGCTGGATCAGGAATCGAGGAGCCTCAGCCACTATTGCCAACTGCTCATGGCAGTGATATTCTGGATCATACTTCGCAACCAGAATCCGGCCTGCAGGAGAGCTCCCTGACAGCAGGCCTGCTATCAGGCTCTGATAAAGAGATTCCCATCCCCAAAAGTGCCCGTACTGGAACAATCATAAGCAGCGTTGCGAATCTGGCAGGGTACGAGCTGAAGTAAGCTGCAACTTCCCAGCCTTGGCGCACTCCTCCGTTTCATGCAGGACCATCCTTGGCTCCACATCCCTGGCCATGGCATATGCTGCCCACAACTGTGGCATTGCGTTGTTTGTCGTTCTGCTGGGTGCAGTAGGCCTCATGGCCGAGCAAAGCATCATGATGCTCACGGAAGGCATGCGGCATGCCAAGGTGCACACTTTCCCCGCGCTGGGCTTGGCTGCAGCTGGGCCAATTGGGGAGTACGCCGTGGTGCTGGCAGTCATGATCCAGCAGCTGGGGGCTGACATCGCATACGTGCAGATCGTGGGCACAGTCATCACCCCCCTGGTGTCGCGCATCAACGGGGGCCATGGCCTGCTGGCAGACCCCCGGTTTTGGCAGGTGGCAGTGGCAGCGTGCATCATGCTGCCGCTGTGCATGCTGCCCCGCATCAACAGCCTGCGCTTCAGTAGTATCGCCAGCGTCATCCTTATCCTGCTCTTCAATGTGGTGGTGGTGCTGGATGGCGCGTGGCAGCTGGGGCAGGGGTGGTCCGCCGCTGAGAGCACCCCCCAGCGCCCCCACGGGGTGCAGTGGAGCGACACTCACTTCGGTCCGGCTTCTGCTGTGGACGTCCTGTTGGCTCTGCCCATTCTGGCCTTTGCCCAGGTGTGCCAAATGAATGTGTTTCCGGTGGTCGCTGAGCTGCAGGACCCCACCCCCCGCCGCATCTCCGCCATTTCAAAGGGAAGCATCGGCCTCACCTGGGTGGTGTATGTGCTGGCAGGCGTGTTTGGCTACTTTGCATTCGGCAACGGCGTGGACAGCAACATCATCCAGTCCTATGAGGACATGCAGGAGGCACGTGAGGGCAGTCAGCAGCAGCTGCTTGTGCCGCGTCTCTTGGTGCAGATCATGCAGTTCGCCATTGGCCTTGCGCTCACATTCGCGTACCCAGTGGTCACGTACGAGCTGAGGCACTCGGCGGAGTTCTTGCTGGTGAAGCACGCGCCCTTCAATTGGTGGCGGCACTCGGCGCTGAATGTGGCCATTGTGGCGGTGTCCACCACCGTGGCCATCCTGGTGCCTCAAATCACAGAGGTGTTTGGCTTTACTGGGGCCACTACCTCCTGCTTCGTTGTGTTCATACTCCCAGCGTACTTCTTCCTCAAAGTGGCCCCAGGGCGCATTTCCGACGTGTGGCGGAAGAAGATCGCGCTGGTGGTGCTGGGCACTGGCTGTGTGCTTGTGCCTGCCTGTCTGGCTGTGCAGACCATGAAGGCTGTGGGGCACTAGGCCCAGTGGCAACACGTTCAGGAATCATGATGTATTTTGAATCAGACACTTGGTGCAGCCGTGCTGCCCCTTCTTGCCGGCTGCCGCCTACAGCGCGCTGCGTCCCCGCCACTCCACGTGCGCTACGTGCAGGCGGGTGAAGGGGGGCACCTGCACATGCAGGCGCGCGACGCCGCTGAAGGGGGTGTTACTGCTCCCTGAGTGCCCAGGGACGGCGTGCTGCACTGTGATCTTGCCGCCATGCAGCGTGGTGGGCACCGCTGTCGGCATGTCCTTCTCCCGGGGCAGCGGGTCCTCCGTGGAGGCCGCAAACATGACGCGCACAGCCACCTGCAGAGCCTCCCGCAACTCTGAGCTTTGCTCAAACAGCTCAAACTCCACCCGCAGGAACTTGGGCAGCCAGTTGGTGGTGGCGCAGGCTGGAGGGGGGGCGCTGGTCAGCAGGAAGGAGCAGCCGGCAGCATGCACACACTCCAGCTGGGCTTGCTTCCCGTGCAGTTGCAGCACAGCCGTGCGCTCCATTAGCGGCAGCTGTGTGTCCTGTGCGGACCTGCCAATGAGCGCGGCGGCAGGCTTGGGGTCCAGCCACACCTCGTCTCGGGAACCGCAGCGCACCAAATTGTCAAGTAGCACGCCGTACTGGGCTGAGACGGCGTCGGTGCTGAAGCGACTGGTCACTGCAGCAAAGCCGTCTGCTACAGCTGTCGCTGCATTGCCATTGGGGCCGCTATGCAGGCTGTCCAGAATCAGCGCCACCACCTGACCAGGGCTCTTGGCGCCTTGGGGGCCGATGTCCACCACTGCCCCGGGGTGCGCCGCTGCCAGGCCAGTGCTGCGCGTGAACAAGGGCACCTTGGCTGCCCACACCTGCAGCAGCTCCATGGAGCCGCTCTCTTGGGTGCTGGGCAGCAACACGGCGTCCACCATGGCCAGCAGCTCAGCGCTGGACAGCCCCGCGCCAAGGTACTTCACTTTGCTGTGCAGGGTTGGCATGCTGCCCTCGAAGAAGTTCAGCCCCGCCATGACCGCAATCCAGTCTGAGGGCAGCTCTCGCGCCACATCCACGAAGAACTGCGCGCCATTCTCGGAGCTGATGGCGCCAAGGAAGCCCAGCACTTTCCTGGTGGGGGGCAGGCCGTGCTGCTCCCGCAACTTGGCCTTCAGCTGGGGGTCGCCCACTGATGTAAACTCGCCAATGCGCACGGCAGTGGGGATGACTTGCAGGGGCACTCCGGCTGCATCGGCGGTGGCTTGGAAGGTGTGTGCACACTCGGCGCTGACGCACACAACCGCGTCGTAGTGGTGGATGTAACGCGCGTACTCTTGTGTGCCGTAGTCATCAGAGCCGTGAATGACAAGCACACTAGGTACTGCTGCACTACCCACCAGGGCGACTGGTGGGCCCACTTCAGTTGTGACGATGACGCTGCACCGCTCCTGCAGCTCAGAGCTGCTGGGGTTCACGCGGGGAACCGCACTGTGCAGCCGCTGGAACGATGCTGCGCTGTAGAAGTAAGCATGCGTCCATTGTGCACGCTCCAATGAAACTGCATACAGGAATAATCTGTCACTCTCAAATGCAGTGCCTGCAAGCGTCCAGAACCAGGCCTCTATGCTCCCAACAGCTGCTAGCCCGGACATCCTCAGGCACGCTGCTGAACGCTGAGCGCCGGGACCAAGTGGTTCAGTCGTCACAAACTTTGCATGTGGCTGTGATTCAGCCGCTAGAGCAGCTTCAAGACTCGGCACGGTTGCCAACAAGTCGTCCTCGCCTGGGAGCTGGTGGAAATTGAAAGCATCGTTAGGCTTGCTCCAAAGCAGCGAGCCCACAATCAAGGCTGAAAATGAAGCACCCAAGAACAGAAGCACAAACGTTGTACGCTTGAGCATACTTGTGCTTGCTTTCAGTCTTTGCCCCAAGCCTGCAAATCTATGCTGTGCATCTAAACCCAAGCTCTGGTGATGCCAGGCTGAAACATACCTGGCAAATCGGGCATTCGTGAAGAAATTGCGAAGGGGCAGTTGTTAAGCAGCCTAGCCAGCCGGGCCATGTTGCTTGTTTGTGCTGAATGTCTGCCGCAGGAGGCTTTCGTACGTATGCAGCAGTTGTGCGGGGGAGATGAGAGGCGTGAGTCCGGGCTGTGCACAGTGAGCTTCAGCGCTGCTACCCTCACACCACAGCAGGTGAGTGCACCAAATTAATCGACAGCGCCATTCTTTGTCCCAAGTCTACTGGCTGAAAAGAGTCGAGTAATTTTGGTGCTCGGAGGCCCAGGCCTGGCCAACAATTATGCCGGCTGACGAAAAAATGGGGGGGTTCTGTCTTATATTATGGGTGCCAAAATGTCAAACATATGGTCCTGGAAGCGGCCGGCTTTTGCCAAAATGCAGGGGTTTTCTGTCACATGCAGAGGCCGCCCACCCTGGCGCAGCCCTGCGCTGAAAGCACAGAGAGGTGGCGATTATGGCAAGAGGAATCATGGTTGAGGCGACGGCGTCGAGCAGAGGTGGGAGTGCCTCGGGGCCCACTCCTTCCTGTCGCTATGGATTAGTTCAGCAATCACCCATCTCGCCCACCCCTCGGGTGCTGGAGGGGTACCCGACGATTAATTGCCATCACTGTCCAGATGCGTGTTGCGGAAGGGGGCTTTCCCTGGCGCAGCACCGTGCAAAGCAAAAATTGTGTTGGTCCAAAACAAAACCGCAAAATTGTCGTCAATTCAGGCGATCAGTGGGGTGCATTGCAACCGGAGCGGGACTTGCAAGCTCAACTGCGCCAGGTCTGAGACAAGTGGGCGCTCTCTTTTAATGCGCAAGCATGAACTCAACATTCTCCTCTGATGATGGCGAGAGCTTGATCAGCACACTGTTGGCGTCACCCGAAGCGCAGTCTATACAGTCTAGAATGCTTCAGGTTTGTAATGCATGCCTGTAACATCAATCCCTGTGGTGCACAAGCGTTCTACTGCAGGCTTTAACGCCACCGAAACTCCCGCAGTCGATGAGTAAAGCAGTGAAGCAAAAGCTCGCAACCCAGCAGGGCGAGATCGCAGCACTCAAAGCAACACTAGCAGCTGGAAATCAGCAAGCCAACTCGCTTGCGCAGCAGCTCTCCAGCCCGTCAAGTTCGAGAAAGCGTGCCCGAGGAGACTCGCTGGCGGGTGAAGCTGCAGCTGCTGTTCAGCAACAAGCACAGGAGCTGGACCAGCTGCGCCTCTCCACACGCTGGGAATCACAGCTTGCCGAGATGCAGGCTGCTTTGGCTCGCAGTGAGGCCCGGGCGAACGCTGCACAGGAGCAGCACCAGTCTGCCATGCGCCACGCGCAGGAGCTCAAAGGCGAACTGGCGCAGAAGCAGCAGCAGCTGCAGCAGCTGCAGGCGGCCCACATGCAGTCATGTGAAACATCCGTCACAGTACCTGCAGTGACTAGCACTGATGGAGGGGATGCTGGCGCCCTGGGCATCCTTGAGGCTCGCTTGGAGGAGCAGGCCACCCGACACGGGAACATCCTGCAGGACATGCAGGGGCAGCTGCAGCAGTGCAGGGAAGCACTGGCCGCCGCTAAGGCATCCAGTTGTACTGCACCACCCACTGGCACTCCCACTGTGCAGGGCAGTGACGGCATGGGGGAGCGCTGCGCCGTGGCTGAGCGGGAGGCTGCTGCCCTGCGCAAGCAGCTGGCCGCAGCAGAGCGCCGCCAGCGACGCCTGCAGAGCTCCATGGAGGAGCGCTCGGAGCAGAGCGAGTCCATCTTGGCGCTGCGCGATGAGCGCAATGCTCTGCAGGAGCAGGTGTCTCGCCTGCAGTCCAGCGTGCAGGCCGAAGCGCGCTGCACCGCTGCCCTGCACAGGGGGGTGCGGGCTGCACAGGACGCTGCCAAACGACTGGCAGACATGCACACAGAGGGGCGGCAGGACGAACATGCTGCAGTTCCTGAGGAGTCTGCAGCTGATGCCGCCCTGGACAGCGCTGTGGCGTGGTCGCGCTTGGCCACTGCCGTGGATGCCGCAGTACAGGGGTGGACAGTGGCCTCCACAGCGGCCCATGAGAACGCACAGCTGCTTGGCACAGTGCGCGCCAAGCTGGTGCGTGCTGAGCGGCAGGCTACGGAGCACGCTGCACGGGCCAGTGCCCTTGAGGGGGAGCTGGCCAGCAGTGACGCCCTGCGCATTCAAGCAATCACCGCTGCTGCTTCCGCTGAGCGCCGGGTGGCCTCTCTCACCCGGGAAGTGGAAGCCATGGAGGCTGTGCTGACAGCCAGCACCAGCTCCCCAGCGCGCAGAGGCGCTGCTGCCCCAGCCACTGGCATGGTCACGCCTGGCAAGGCTAGCCTGGACACTGCAACCAGCGATGCCTCCGGCAACCACCTGGCGCAGGCACTCAAGGATGCCAGGGCCGAAATCGCACAGCTGCGTGCACAGTCGCAGTCTGACATGACGCCTAACGCTGCAGTGGGGAAGATTCGTGAGCAGCTGCAAAGCGCACAGGAGCAGTTGGCGGGCACACAGAAGCAGCTGCAGGGGGCGCTGGCGGCGCAAGAGAAGCTCATGGCGGAGAATGCGGGGCTGCAGCACCAAGTGGGGCGAGGAGACTTCAACACTGGCACAACCAAGGTGCTGCATTTGAGGCAGAATCCATTGAAGGACGCAACAGCCGCTGTGGAGGACAGGCGCGAGGCACAGGTTGCAGACATGCAAGCGGAGATGACTCGCCTGCGTGTAGCCTTACTGGCCATGCAGTCGAGCCAGGCCACAACCACGGCGCTTGTGTCCAGCGGTGTTGAGCACAGCAGCGCCGCCTCAGTGCTGAATGAGTCGGCAGCCTTCGTCCCAGCACTTGAGCTGGAAAACGCCAAGAAGAAAACCGAACGCCTCATGTCTGTGTTCAAAGACCGCATGAAGACAGTCAAAGATGGGCTGTATGAGATCACTGGCTGGAAAGTGAATGTTGACCAGCGCCCTGGCGAATCCAGCGCTGTATTCCGCTTGTCCTCCCAGTTTGCTGAGCGGGAATCTGATGAAGTGAAGTTCCACTTCACCCCCGGCGGGGAAGTGAGCATGCTGGAAACGGAGTACTGCCCCAGTCGCGTGGACCCCAAGCTGCTCATGCTGCTGCAGATCGGCAGCAGCGGCCGCCTGCCAGCGTTCCTGGCGTCTCTGACACTGGACTTGCACAGCAAGCAAACCCTGGCGTGAGTGCTCAGGGGCGCTTGCGGGGAACGAAGATGGCGCCCGACCCGCCGCCGCTTGCGCCCTTGCTGGAGGCAGCTTCTTCAGCGGCAGCGGCTGCTGCTGCAGCACGCCCCTTCAGTTTCGAGCTGAGGGCCCACTTATCCTTCCGCACTGTGGCGGGGTAGGGCGTGAAGTGAATCTTGCTTTCGTCACAAATGGGGCCGGGCTTGGCATTCTGCGCAAGGGTGTACAGATGACGGCAGTGTCTGAGTGCGCGAGACAGAAGAAGATAGCACATGGGGAACACGCACCAGTCGCTTCCGTTTGGTCTCCATGATCTCCGGTGTGGCGCACAGGACATACTGGTGGTCCACATACTTAATCACATTCAAGTACTGCAGCGTGAACAGGATGTCCTCAGGCTTGATGCTGGTGATCTTCGCCATGTCCACAATGGACAGCTCGCTGTCTTTGTTCTCGTGCAAGAAATTCAACAGTACTGTAAAGGTGTGTGCGCGTGCATGCAGCAGGGCGCTACGGTGGTGGCCCACGTACCCCACGACCAGTAGGACCTGTACGAGAGCAGCCCCAGGTCTGACAGGGGCTTCTCGGGGGACCCCACCCGCTGCTCGATCTTGCTCAGCGCATACGAGAATTGGATGAGCAGCTTGCCGTAGCCCTTGCGTTGGTAGGGAGGCAGCGTAAGGATGCACGCCAGGTTGTACCCCGCCTCGCTGTACTTTTCCTTGGAGTAATACCCCACGATGTGATACCCGTGCTCGTCCACTTCGCACAGCACGTAGAAAAGGAAGGGGTCCACGTCATAGTACAGCGTCTTGTGGTCCAGGAACATCTTGGCCAGGTAGGAGAGGTTCTGGCAGTACTCCTTCTGCAAGCTGCCGTCCACCTCAAACATGGCCACACCCTCGTGGCGGTACAGCTCGTCGCCGGGGGGGTGCATCATGTTGCATTTGCTGCGGAATGCCAGCAGCTCCTGCTCAGACAGGAAGAACTTCAGGGTGTACTCATCCATGTACAGCGTGTCGGTCACGCCGTCCTGCACAGGTGAGTAAGGTGTGTCTGCACGCACACAGTAGCAGGGCACGGCCTGCGCACCTTCCAGTACTCTTGAGGGAAAGGCGAGAAGTACCACGCCTCGATTGTGTGCCGTCCCAAGCGCACAAAGTTGACGTTTTTGACCTTTGTGACCTCTTCATGCTCCCGGATGCTGGCCTCGTCCATACCCTCATGCTCGTCGTGCTCCTTGTCCTCGAACTCAAACACGCCCTCGCCCACCTGCTGCATGCCGGGGATGATGCCTGCTGCGAGCTGCGCCTCTTCACTCTCCGCCACTGGTGGTGCTGGCTTGTGCACCGGCTCCTCGTCCTCTGTGCAAAAACGCTGATGCCTGCAGCCGCAAACAACCTGACAGCGACAGGTAACTGCGCCTACCTGTTTGATCGTCATTCCACTTCACCCTGTCAGCAGGAACCCACTCGTCCATTCGCCGGTTGTACTGAAAAGCAGTGAGGGTTATGCGCTGTCAACAACAGCACGGGCAGCGGCCTCACATCGCTGTAGTGCACATAGTACTTCATGGCGCCGGTTTTTTCGCCATCATCGTCAGTCAATTCAATCCTGTCAATTACTCTTGCGACTATCCAGTCGCCCGTTCGGTACTTGGCAAAGACCTTGGTGCCTGCAAGAAGTGCGCGGAAATTTCATTTCACGAAATCCTAGATCCCACCCTCGTGCACGCACCAGGGATAAGGTCAGTGGGGGTGCCCTTCGGTTTGTCTTTTTTCTTAACTCCAGGGCCTCCAGGCGCAGCTGAGCTTGCTGTTTTGGACTTCTCTTGCTTGCTCGCCATTTTGAAAACTTCCTTGCGTGAAGCCTTTCACTCAGCGACGGTTGCAGGCAATACCGACAAGGCTGGCCGCACCCAACTTGTGCTCATAATATGCAGCGCCGAAAAATGTGCTGGGTTTGCCCAGGGAACCAGTGCAGGTTGACCAAAGCTCCGCTTCCACGCCTCACACACCACGAGTGTTGAGGGGGCTCAATCAACCGTGAGGAGCATTGCGCATGGCCAGCCCAGACAAACCTTGGCATACTTCAAACCACCTGTTACACTAAGATATGTGTAATGTTATTGGGCTTATTTGGCTACATTTACTAGTGGCCCAGATATTGTTTGGTACTCATCACAACAAAGGACGCAATGGCTGTAAGTCTCGATCAAATTCCGCAGCAGCACTGGAGACACTCATAGGATGTCTGCAGGTTGATGAAGGGCCTCCTGATATCGATGTCTCGATGAAACCACTGCTACAACTACCTGGTGTCACTGCATATATGGTCATCAATGAAGCTGGTGCGTATTGAGAATCTAATCAAGGTTGGATTGCCGTTTTGCATGTCAACCAAGCAAACATGGCCAACAGCATTATGGTTTGAGCACTGTGCAAGACAAAATGTCCCCTCTTCTGCAGGAATCCCAATTAAGTGGTCTGCACAAGGCTTCAAGTCAGAGGAAAGACCTGCTTCTAGCACGATCCCCCCCGAAATCACACACCACGCGGCGCTGCTCGGCAACCTCGCCCGTAAATGCAAGCAAACTTGCCATGAACGCTTTGCATCTGACGTGCGTTACGACTGCGATGTTTGTTGTCTGCTACGGCCATTGTAGGTGTTGCGCAGGGAACGGAGAACGAAGCCATGGAGTACGTCCGACTGAGAACCGCAAAGAACGAGATCATCATCGCACCGGGAGACTCCTGCACCTTGATTGTGGTGCAGGCTGCAGCAGATCTGGAGGATGATGTGGAGGAGGCTGCAGCTGCGGGAGACGTCGTTGTTTGACTTGCACAGCCTTCCTGCCACACTGGGCTCCACATGCCGCAGCTGGGCATCTCGTCGACGGGAACCCCCCTGAGGCCTGCTAGCTAGCAGCTGGTACGATCAATTATGCCGCATGCACGTGTATCACCGCGGTGGTTCCATGGCCACAGCAGCGCAGCCACGAGGCGAGGCTGCAACCCTCACTGTCCGCAGCGAGGACCGAGTGCAGGATACTGGCCACAGCCAAAACCATCACACATTGCGAGTAGGGCTGATCAATCTTATTTTCGCCGGCTCCTAGCTTTCGGCGCTGAAGCGTCTGCGTCAAGCATGGTCTCGCCGGCTGCCTCAGTGGAAGAGCCACTTGCTCGCTTCTTAGCTTTGAGTTCGGCGACTTTGGCTTCAACGAGCAAATCTCCTGCAGTCTTCACCATATGAATAAGCATTCCCAACAGAATGATGACCGTGGGTAGGCTCATGACAACCGAGATGAACACGCCGTTGCTGTCAAAATAATTCTGCGTGGCAATATCTTTCCAGTGAGCCTGTCCAAGCACATTCAGCTGCTCTGCAACTAAGACTTGGATACACAGAAGGGTAAAAAGAGCTGCGTGGGTCCATGTGTGCTGCCGACTGGCCACGGCCAAAGCTATGGTGAAGCAGTGCCAAGCGCAGATGGCCAACACTAGGGGTTCAGTCCAATCAATGGCATGGAAAAAACCGGCGACAACTTCAGGAAATGTAACATCTCTAGATTTGACCTTCAGCTGGCGCTGGATGTCTGCTCCGGCAGTTTGCAGCATACGCTGTAGGCCGGAAAGCGTGTTTTCCATCGTGCTGTGCCAATTTTTTTGACAAGCACGAGAACTCCGCACGTGTGCGTGCCTTGCCGAATCTATACCAACAATGGCAGCAATGAGCAAGAGGCATTGCCAGTTGAATGCAGGTACTATCGGTATCATTGAACTTGAAACGTGATACAGCAAGCAAAGAACTTGGTTTGCAGCGATTTTCAAGCGCCCCAAGCTTGGGCTTGGCAGGGGGGGCAACCTTCTCGCGAAATCGAACTTCGGCCGTCAGTTTACAGGTTTAGTGCTGTGTGCAAATTGTTTTTGTCCAACTTCTCATTGACTGAGTTGTTCGAACTATTAAGCCATGAAGACATTCAAGGCAATTCTTGCGGCAGCTGTGCTGCTTGGCGGTAAGTCTTTCTCCACGTATTTTGCAAGGGAATTTGACACTTGGCAGTCCCTACCACGCCTGCACCCGATGAATTATACTTTTGCGCAGTGGCAAGCACCTTTGCCTACGCTGAGGAGGACGAAGCCAGTAAGTTGTTTTCAATATGCTGATTGATGTTATGTTTGGTGCAAGACTGGGCTTGCTGCACGATTTTTTTCGATGCTAGCCTGCGTCATCCTGGCGCTTCGGACCACGTTGCCTTGATTGATCAGCTGTTTCATGGGCAGCGCCCGTGGAGCCTGTTGTTTTTGTTGTTTTGTCTTTTTATTGTGCCCGATTTGTACTTGTACGAGGACAGCTGCCGCCCGAAAGAGATCCCTTTCTTCGCTGGCGTGTTGGCATGACACGTGTATCAGTACCGCCTCAGTTGCGAAGTGATCTCTTTTGGAGTTGTACTGCGGGCCCTAAATCCACCCAGTCTGGATATTTTTGCATTATCTTACCTCGCTGATGCTTCGTGTGGGCCACTCACAACGCGCTTCTTTGCAGTTGGCACAACCATCGGCATCGATCTGGGTACCACATACTCTTGTGTTGGTGTGTACAAGGATGGTGGTGTTGAAATCATCCCCAATGACCAGGGTAACCGAATTACCCCATCATACGTTGCTTGGGATGAGCATGGCGAGCGTCTGATCGGTGATGCTGCCAAGAACCAGGCGACCGTGAACCCAACTAACACCGTTTTTGACGTCAAGCGCATGATTGGCCGCAAGTTCAAGGACAAGACCGTCCAAGCGGACATGAAGCTGTGGCCTTATGATGTCGTGTCCAAGGGCGACCGCCCCTACGTGCAGGTGGACGTCAAGGGCGAGAAGAAGCAGTTCGCCCCAGAAGAGATCTCAGCCATGGTGTTGAACAAGATGAAGCAGATTGCTGAGGCCTACTTGGGCAAGGATATCGAGAACGCCGTTGTCACTGTGCCTGCATACTTCAACGATGCCCAGCGCCAGGCCACTAAGGATGCCGGAAAGATCTCCGGCATGGTTGTCCGCCGCATCATCAACGAGCCAACCGCTGCCGCCATTGCCTACGGCCTGGACAAGAAGGACGGAGAGAAGAACATCTTGGTGTTCGACCTGGGTGGTGGCACTTTCGATGTCACCGCGCTTACCATCGACAACGGTGTGTTTGAAGTGCTTGCCACCAACGGAGACACGCATCTGGGAGGAGAGGACTTTGACCAGCGTGTCATGCAGTACTTCATCAAGGTTTTCAAGAAGAAGCACAAGAAGAACATGTCTGGCGACAAGCGCGCTGTGCAGAAGCTGCGACGTGAGGTGGAGCGTGTCAAGCGCACCCTGTCCACCCAGCACCAAGCCCGTGTCGAGGTTGAGGCCCTGTTCGACGGCGTCGATTTCAGTGAGAGTTTGACCCGTGCTCGCTTCGAGGAGCTGAACATGGACCTGTTCAAGAAGACCCTGACCCCCGTGAGCAAGGTCATGTCCGACGCTGGCTTGAAGAAGTCTGAGCTGGATGAGATCGTCCTGGTCGGCGGATCCACCCGCATCCCCAAGGTGCAGTCTCTGCTGAAGGATTATTTCAACGGCAAGGAGCCCAACCGTGGAATCAACCCCGATGAGGCCGTGGCGTACGGTGCTGCTGTGCAGGGCGGAATCCTGTCAGGCGAGGCTGCTGAGGAGACCAAGGACCTGCTCCTGCTCGACGTCGCCTCTCTGTCCATGGGCATTGAGACCGTTGGTGGAGTCATGACCAAGCTGATCCCCCGCAACTCCGTGATCCCCACCAAGAAGTCCCAGACTTTCTCTACCTACCAGGACAACCAGCCCGCCGTCAGCATTCAGGTGTTCGAAGGCGAACGCTCCATGACCAAGGACAACCACGCCCTCGGCAAGTTTGAGCTGTCTGGAATCCCCCCCGCACCCCGCGGAACCCCCCAGATTGAGGTCACCTTCGAAGTGGATGCCAATGGTATCCTGCAGGTCTCTGCTGAGGACAAGGGCACTGGCAAGTCTGAGAAGATCACCATCACTGCCGACAAGGGACGCCTGTCCCCCGAGGAGATTGAGCGCATGGTGTCCGAGGCTGAGGCCTACGCTGACGAGGACAAGGCTGTCATGCAGCGCATCCAGGCCCGCAACGCTCTGGAGGGCTACTGCTACAACCTGAAAAACCAGCTGGAGGATGAGGAGAAGGGCCTGGCTGACAAGCTGGATGAGGACGACAAGGAAGCCCTGGAGACTGCCGTCAACGAGGCATTGGACTGGCTCGATGAGAACCAGGAGGCCGAGAAGGAGGAGTACGAGGCCAAGCAGAAGGAGGTCGAGGGCATTGCCAACCCCATCATTGGCAAGGTGTACCAGGGCGACGGTGCCGACGCTGGTGGCGATGATGCTGGCGACGAGGATGACTTCTCTGAGGAGCTGTAGAGTACGAACACAAATACAGTGTCTAATGACGTCCTTTCGTGTGGCTGCTCTTGCTCTCCGTGACAGCTAAATTCACGGCAGTCTACGATGCTGTTGGCAGCCGAAGAGCATTTAGGGGGGGTGCTTGCGATGTGGCTTTCTGCAGCTCTGTGTCAAAGCGACTGCGAAAAAACAATCTCATTCGCAATCTGCTCAGAAAGTTTACATTCACAGGGTGCTTTGCGGCCGTCATTGGTTGTTGAGCTGATATGGATGAAATCGACGCTTCCCTAAGTCTGATTGCTCCAGACGGCAGCCGAATTCCCGTCCGGATTGACAACTATGACCCTCGGAATGGAACAGGCACCTTGGTAAGACAGCAAGGAGTGCCGGTTCCTCCAACAGGGCTTGTGTCTGCCTCTTCGGGAAGGCATCGAGAGAGTCGAGCTGCTTCGAGAAAATCTGAAGCTCAGCCAACGCCAAGCGGCAGTGGACCTCCGCTTTTATTCCCGAGCAATGCTGACTGCTCTGAAGCCCTCACAGCAGCTGGTCCTGGATTCACTGCTACTGTTAAGCTTCACCAGCACCGCACAGACTGCGTGCTGGTGAGTATGCTGCACAATGCATGTGTTTCCGAAGCATGGTCGTGTTTGAGAGCCCCGAAAGCAAACGGAGCTTTTGAAATGATCACTCCCAAGGCACTGCCGCCCAGTGGCTTTAGGGATGATAGCGAAGTTGTGCGCTTGATTGAGGCACACTTCACATCATCCTTGGCTGCGGCGCGTGCTCGCAGTCATCGTTGGGCAAACGAGAAAGCTCTGGCTGCTGAGCAGAGAAAGCGGCTGGCTAAAGACGCTGCTGTGTTCTTCAAGCTGGGCACATCTTCGAGCAAACCGGCAACAGAGTCGTCAAAGCAAGCTGCAGATGTTGAGGCAAGCCGATTAGCACGTCGCTCCACACGAAAGCGGGGCCGAGAGGACGACTCAGCCCAGCCGGACGCCACTGCGGATGGTGCTGTGCAAGCCGAGGAAGTGCAGCAGCCCAGCAAGGCAAGCAAACATGACCAGGGTGAAGAGCATCAACAAGGCACTGAATCGCTGCCAGCACAGCCGGATGCTTTACCAGCCTCCACCAGTGCAAGTGCTGCAGCTGCAGCTGCGGCAGGCAGTCCTGCGCCCACAGAGCACAGTGAGCAAGACGGAACTGGTTGAAGGTGTCAGATGTACCAAGAGTGTCGTATGGACAGCATGTTATTTTACGTCCCAAGGTCTTGAGCCCCCTCGTACGCGTCGATTGTGCAGGAGAGCGACTCCAGGGCAGTGTCCATGGCGCCGGCCCCCACGATGGCGTCTCCAGACAGAATGTCCGTGTAGTGGTGTAGATGTGCCTTCATGTGATACAGCTTGCGGAAATCATCCCGCACGCGCCTCAGAGGCGCCGCCACCCCAGTGGTGTTGTTCAGCACGGTGACGGCTCGGGCCGCATACGCGCAGGGGGCGTCTGTGAGGCCCGACTTCACACCATCCAAATTCCACTGCACAAGCTTGATGGGAGCAGAGGCAGCTCGGGGTGCCCACAGGTTGGGCGTACCGTAGCCTTTTGCGGCCCGCAGCCCCACACTGCGCTGGATGTTGCTCTCCAGGGTGGACACTGGGAAGCCCTCCCCACGAGCCAGGAAGCCCACCGCCACAGAGTGGGCCGCGGCAGACACCGACCGGGGGATGCTCACCAGCGCATTTCTGGGCGAGCACGCTGCGATGAAGAGCTCCTCCGCGGAGGCTGCTCCGTGGCTGCTGCCGGCCCGTGTCGCCCTGGCTGGGAAGGGTGCCATGGAGGAGCTCACCAGGTTCAGCGCCGGGAAGGGAACTAGATTGGTGCATAATTCACTGAAGTCCACATTCAATTGCCCGTGGAATCGCATGGGGGCAGTGACGTTTGAGACCTGCAGGCAGCATTGACTTGACGCAGGGCAGACGGGTGCGCAGCGCTGTATGTACTCACCAGTGCAGCACCGAGGGCATTCATACTGTCGAACGCAGAGCCCTCTCTCGGAGCAGGCTGTGATACTGCTGTGGCTGGGGGCTGGGATTGGGGCTTGGGCTTGGGGGCAGCTTGTGCTGCAGGGGCTGCCCTGTACCGCTGCTGCAGGGCACGCAGGGCGCTGGCACGCACCTGCGGCGGCTCCTCTGTGCGCTCTGGTGCCGCCACTGTGGCTTGCAGGACACCTTGCTGGGTACGTTGCTTGGCCTGTGTGCTGCCCCCCCGTGCCCGGCGCCGCTGCGAGGGGGTGGCTGGCTTCCCCATGCTCAGCCGAGCAGCCGCCGTGCTTTGGCTGCACCGGGCGGAGGCCAGGCGCTGAGAAGCGGCTGCGGCACGGCGATCGCTGCCTTCAATCCCGAAGTCGCTGTGTCGGGTCCGTGCAGTGGGGGGGGGTGCCTTGTGCTGCAGGGGGGGCTGCGGCGCGAAGGCAGTGCTGCGTTGCGGTGCGGGGCGGGGCGCCCACTGCTGCACCACAGACTGCAGTGCAGCGTTGTCCATGGGAAACGCCACATCAGCGTGCTCGTGCAGTATGTTCAAGGCCAGCACTGTGTTGTAGGGGGAGGTGACGACGTCGTCGTGCTGGCTGGGCAGTACAGGCAGCGACATGCGCTGCAAGGCAGGGTACCAATCAGAGCACGCCTGCATCAAGAATGTCCCAAGGCCCGACCCAGTGCCTCCGCCCAGTGAATGCAGAAACGCAAATCCCTGTGGGGACTCACATGGCTCCAGGGCTGTCTGCAGGACATCGTGCAGGCGCTCCTCGTGGGCTGGGCCGTACACAGCGAAACCGTGGGCCCAGTTGTTGCCGGCACCAGACACATCAGTGATGCGTGTCTGTGGTGCAAAGAGCTCCCCGATGCTTGATGACTGCAGTTGCCTGACGACGCCCTCCTCTGTATCTATCAGCACAGCGTTGGCTCGCAACGAAGCCAGCCGGCTGAAGCGGCGGCCGGCTTGGTCACGGGTGAACGGGATACTGGCCTCCAAGCTACTGGAGGCACCTGCAGATCTAGCATCTACATTTCGAAAGAAAGTAGACATGGGCTCGTCGAAATTTCCGTTGGTGCAGGACTGCACACGTGCAATGGGTGCTCCACCGGGCTCAGGAAAAATCGTCAAGCAGCATCTATTGACTCAAAGCCCAGCACCCACCTGTGCATGCTCAGCGAGAGCTGCTGCCCAAAATTTCCATCCAATTTGGTTGCCACACTGTCCAACTTGTAAGGTGATGATCTCACGAGGCATTCCTGAGCACGTGCGGTTTGTTGGCAATGGTCATGCAGGTCCATCGATCGCTTCTTCAGAGTAGCCCCAGATTGAGGCTCGGGGTATTCAAGGCAGAACAATCAAAGGAAATTTGTCAGCTTTGGCTTAGCGCCTGCAAGATTTGCACCGAGTGAACCCGTTGCCCCATGCTTACTACCCGCATCGCTGAGTGAGCGCAGCAAGCAGTAATGGCAGTGAGGGGGGTGACACAGAACACCCTTGCAAATAGTGTCAAGACGCAGGACACCAGTATTCTTCTTATAACTCAGCAGATTGCCACAAGGTAGGCTTGTATGTCTGCTTTCTTCTGCTCTGGTGAGGAAGTGCCTGGGGAAACCTCTTCATGTCAGCAATGTACGGGGTTTCCCGTAGATCCCGTGGCGCCTCTGCCCCGAAGCCCATAAAAATGCAAATCAAAGAAGACAAACCAACACGGCAAATTCATGTAGGCTGGGTATGCTTGGTCGGTATGTACGCTTCGGGCATGCTGCTTGCGAGCATTCACACACATTG
>Ga0307982_1000670_pt1 | contig 27077 bp, 11 predicted proteins | sample OrgLakmetagen989_FD_201847 | JGI IMG/M metagenome (GOLD analysis project Ga0307982, IMG submission 201847) | Saline water microbial communities from Organic Lake, Antarctica - #989 | ecosystem: Environmental > Aquatic > Non-marine Saline and Alkaline > Saline | place: Antarctica: Organic Lake...
CTGCCAGTGACAGCAAGACGACTGCTGGCCCAGACGAAGCACATGCGGCCACACGCATCCAGGCACAGTGGCGTGGGGCACAGGTGCGCAAGGGTGACACTGCGCCTGGCATGGGTGCTGCTGCCACTAACAGTAAAGCGTCCACAGGACATGGAGCGTACAGGACTGGTTCCAGCTCAGACATGCACCCACCACGACCTCGCACCCGAGAGCGGACTGTTGACAGTATTAGCAAGGCACTGCCATCCCTACACGTACCGGCCAGCATGGACTTGGATAACCTGGATGTGGTGGCGTTGCTTATGTCGGCTGCACTGGACGGATCTGGCCGCAAACGCATGCCCAGACGGTTAAGCGTGGGCGCCCCCAGCAGTCGACACCGGAGGGGCTCAGCAGAGACTCAAACCACAGCGCCTGAAGCTGTGTCTGAAAGCAACTCCAGCGGGGCTCTGCGCAAGTCAGTTGAGCACGAGGGGGTTACACTGACGCACGCTGACCTCCAGACGGCCCGACAGTATGCCTTGACTCAAATCAAGCTGCTGAACAGCCAAGGCGTCACTGTTGACACCATTGGGAGCTATCTGGGCCTAGTTGAGCTGCGTTTAGTACGGCTGCTGGACGCACTAGCGCAGGCTGTGGGAGTGCAGGCCCCCCGGCAATTCAAGCAGCTTGTCAATGATGCACTGACCGCCCACGACTCCGATGGGGCTCAACCAAGTCTGTCCCGCCTGCTGTCGGCTGGGGTCGCCAGTCCGCACTTCCGCGGGCCAGATGTTTCCCCAAGCAAGACCCCCGCTGTTGCTGAGGAGACTGCTGAGGCAGCTGTGCTGGCAACCAACGCGGCTGTGCTCAGGGTGGACAAGCAGCGTGTGGACGAAGCGGTCTCCCGTGCTGGAGCATTGACACTGGGCGGCATGCGGCAGGGCGTGGGGGACGATCTGCAGCTGTGGCTGGCCAGTCAGAAGCAGCAATCCTATGGGGGGCGTCAGGGGAAAATCCGACGCAGGGCAGAGGAACGTGCCAAGTCGCAGCCTCACAGCCGCACTGGCTCAGCAGACGCCCGTATGCGGGGCCAGATGGCTGTTGCAGGCGGTGTACCCTCCAAGCGCACGCTGGGATCCGCGACTGCCCTCGGCAACTCAGCCGTGATGCCGTACTTTGCCGGATATGAGGCGTTGGAATCGGAGCCCAGCACAGCGCAGCTGCTCAATGCAGCTGGACTTGGTGTGGGCGGCGATGCACTTGTGAAGCCTGGTGTACTGCAGCATTCGCCTCTCATTGACTCCCACCCTCTGGCCGGCTCTGATGGGCGCGTGATCAATGCCACAGACGCCGCACTCGTCCGCAGCTTCAACGTGATCCCCCCTGAAATGCCACAGCTGTCAGGGCAGAAGCAGCGGGACGCACACTACCTCCTGCGGCTGAGCCAGCTAGCAGGCCTACCGCTGTCCCCTCGCACCTTGAAACGCACGCTGGAGGGCGCCACGGGGGGGGTAGTGGTGGGGGGCTTGCCTGGTGTGCGAGCAGCCATGAAGGCCATGACAGCAGACAACTTTGTGGCGGGCCGCTCCTCCCAGGCTGAAGACATCGGCCGCAACTTGGCCATGGCCGGCATTGCACTGGAGGACGACGAGGAGGCCTTGCCAAATCTCAAGAAGTCAGGATCGCACGCATCCCACAGTGAGACCAAACGCTCTGGAGGGGTGCGCACAGGCATGTTACAGACTTTCGCTGCTGGAGACTTCTCTGCGAGCTCTGCAGCAGAGTCGGGCATGGATATTGGCACATCTCTGCGCGCGCTTCTGCTGTCACCCGCCCGCTCCACAGCAGGGCTGGAGCAGGACAGCGCCACCAAGAAGCACCCGGGGCGCAACCGTCGGGGCAGTGCCGGCAGCAGGGCCAGCGCTGCTACCGATGAGTACCGGGGTGTGGATCTTGAAGCATCATACTTTGCTCTTCCCGCTGGCCACAATCGGCCAAGCACGGCTCAAAGCGAGAGCAGCGTCCCAGATATGCCCCAAACAGCGGAGGACATCTTGGCAGAATTCCAGGCTTTGCGGCAGCTGGACGGCTCCAGTGTTTCCAAGGGACTGGCACGGGGCGCAGAAGTACAGCGGCTCAGCAGCACAGCTAGGAGCCAACTGCACAGCTCAAGCGGCATGAGACACAATAGCAGCGGCACTGCACAGCACACGAACCCCAATGGTGTCGCCCGGGATATGGCTGCTTCTCGGCTGCGCAGTCCCGACCGCCAGTCAAGCACCTGGCGCGCCCAGGCTGCCTCGCTTCCCATGGCGCCACCGCTGAAGCCAGGGGACGAGGCGATGGTGGATGCAGCGGCCATGCTGCCCCCAGCACGCTCCCCCGCCACACACAAGGCTGTGAAGCTCACCCCCCTGGGCATCGCTCGAGCACGGCTGCAAGCCAGCACGGCTGCGGTGCCTGCATCCCTCCGCCAGAGGGCGGCTCAGCAAGCCTTCTTGTCGCCAGCCGATGCGTCTTCAGAGCCAGCTAGCACAGCAGGGACGTCCAATGCACGCAATCAAAGCGCAACAGGCCGCAGACAAAGCGCCATGGGGGGCAGCACCCGGCCACACAGCAGTGAGGGCCGGGGCGGGGGCAACAGCACCGCACTGGGTATGTCTGAGTCGGCGCCAGCTCTGCGTGGAGGCGGCAGTTCCGCATCCAAGCGCCCCAGCGACAACTTCCAGCATGTCAAGCGCAGTGAACGTGCCGCTTGGGAGGAAGTGAAGGGTCTGCGGGATATGGCCGATTTGAATCCAAACATCGCTGCTGCGGTGGGCATTCCTAGCAAGCACAGTGGTGCCCCGAGTGCTTGGCGGTCCACACAAGCGGCACGGGCTCGCAGTGCCAGCCCCCAGCCTGCAGGAGATGCGGCATTGCTTGAAACACAGGCTGTGTTTCAGCGCGTGGATTTGCCGGAGCGCGGTCTGGCACATGTCCCCCGGGAGCTGTCAGGCACAGCCCGGGTTCGACCCCTGTCGGCTGCACACAGGCTGCGCTCCGTGATCGATCCCTCGGGGCGCAGAGCTTCCCAGGTGCACGAGAAGTGGGCCCCGGAGGCTACAGAGCAGCACCGCCTGCTGAAGACGGAAAGCCTCCAAGATGAAGTGGCGGCGGCCATGCGAAGTGTTCCCCTGGCGTCTGGGGCCAGCGCCGCCAACATGGGCGCCTTGCTGTCCCAGGTGGCGCTGGAGGGATTCCAGAAACCTCCTGTGGCTCGAAGCCGGCGCACCTCAAGCAAAAGCGAACGCGGTGCAGACACAAAGGCCTCCGCCTCAATTCCCCGCCTGGCTTCAGCCACCAGCGACTCATTTGCTGTGGACAGGTCGCCAGGCAAGCCCAGCTTGCAGCAACCGGGGATTGATGGCAGCGACGCCCTCGCAGCCACTGCTCCTGCCGCCACTACGGCATTGTCCCCCGTGACATCAGCTGGCCGAGGTGGCTCGCAGACTTTGACGCGCACCCTGCCCAGAAATGCCAAGGTCTCTGAGCCAAGCGGGCGTCTGCGCGTCACAGCACCCCCCCGGTCTGCAGCTGACCGCCCCTGGGCGTCCCCCCCCAAGTCCTGGGCACATGCCCACGGCCGCGAAGCGAACCACGCTGGCGATGTGCCCATTCGCATCGCAGGCGTCCCTGGCCTGGGCAGTGTCGTGGTGGGCACCGGTGCCGCAACCAGCACTGCCCGCAGCAAGTCTGTCTCGCCGAACCAGACTAGCGATGGTGCCGACATGGCATCCCCTGCAATGCCTATCGGGGCCGCCCGGCTCTCACCTCTGTCCAATGCACAGTTCCCCGTGGGCTTTGACGAGCTGATGCGGGATGTTGAGGCGCAGTACGCTGGTGAGGGGGGGGTAAAAGCCTTCGTCGTGGCGGGGGACCTTGATCCAGAAACACTGCGCAAACGAGAAGCGGAGCGGAAAGCGGCCACCGCAGAGGCTGCTCGTCGAGCAGCGCTGGAGCAAACTGTCTCTGAGTCTACCAAACGGGCTGTAAGCCGCTGGAAGGAAGTTGGCATCACATTGGGTGCCAAACGAAAAACCACGCCGGGGTCAGCGCAAGGTAAAACAGAGAAGGCATTTCAGGGGGCAGCAGCTGCCGCAGCGACCGGTTGGGATGGCTTGATCAAGAGCCCAGGGGCTCCCCGGCAGCTTGCCGCACTCACCAAGCAAAAGCAGCAGCGCCCTGCCACCAGCCACGGCCCCGCAAGCAAAGCAGGCGACAGCCAGCCCGACATGACAGACTATGCTGCCCCATCCCCCGTACGCAGCTCCATGAGCGCCCACGCCAAGCTGCGGCCCCATGGTGCAGGGCTAGCTGGCCCCGCTGACCCCCCTGCGCCTCAGCAAGCACAGCATTTGGCGGGGGGCACGACTAAAGCCAGCAGGGTAAAAAACCCAGTCCGCATGCGCAGCCAGAATGAAAAGTGGGGCACAGGTGACACTAATGCCACTGGTACAAAGCCTGCAGCAGCATCAACCAGTGCAGATACCAAATCTGCCACCCTGCAGGGCGGCGAATTTGGCAACACCGCTCCGGCTCGCTCCAGTAGCCCCGTGGACAAGGCGCTGCAGGACCAAGTGCAGGAAGTTGCTAAGCTTCCTGGCAGCCATACAACCGTAAAGCGCACTCGGCGGTCCAGCATTGGCTCGCCTTACAAGGGCGTGGTCATAACCAAGCCCCCCACACGGAGGGCCGCTCTGGGGCAAGTAAGGAAGCCCCGCAAGGGGGGCTCAAGCACCCTCACAAGCCCCTTCGACAGTGCCTTGGATGCAGGCTTGCGGCAGGATGAGATGGCTGATGGTGATGCACGCTCTGCAGGGACAAGTACGGGGGGCGGCGGGGGGTTCACAGCTGAGAGTCTGTCCAGGCATGATCTGGCAGCAGCACTGGGCGGCGACGCCGCGGAAGGGGATGCACAGCACGGACAGACATCAGGCGCCCGCAATGTGTCCCAGAGCAGCCACCCCGCCTCGCACGGTGACACCTCTCAGCGCTCCCGGCCGTCGCTCGTGCAAAGCAGCCCCCTGATTCAGTCCCTGGGCGGCACCCGGGTCAGCTCTAGATCTGGAGGCCGGGGACGCAAGCTCTCCCCGATCTCGTCCACACGGCCGGGGTCCCTTTCCATCAAGTCCGGTGCAGTTGCTGATGACTTCGAGGTGAGTAGCACTGGAGCTGTGGGCACGAATGCGGGTGTGTTGGGGGGGGTGCGCTTCACTGAGGCGACGCCCACGCACTCGGCAATGCGTGCAGCTGCACGCAAGCAGCGCACCAGCCCGCGGGACACGCTGGAGGCTTCCAAGGAGCCAAGTGATGATCAGACGGTAAACAGCACACGTGTGCAAGGGGCTGCAGCAACTGTCGGGCGGAATTGATTGTGGGCTCCCAGCCCCCTGCCCAGCAAGTGGCGGTGGGGCTGCAAAGCTGCGATAGCAATGTAAATCATTGTTTTCGGTCCTTTTCCAACTGTGTTTGCACTCAACCTTGAACCTTCATAAAATGCATTACATACTGCGGACCTCGCTTGCTTGGAGATGCTAAGATGCAAAACAGCAACGTTACACATCAAGCGTGAAATCTCTACCCCTATGCTGGCTGGCACTGGCTACTCAGTGTCCTCTTGCTCCGAAACTCGGCCAATAGATTGTGCAGAGGCCTGGCTCACAGAACTGTCCACGTTGCAGCAGTACACACTTTCATACTTCTATGGGATTGGTTGTGCTGGAGAGGAAGCACTGCATCGAAGCCTGAAAGATGACACATCAGTAGTTTCTTTGCTCATGTACGGGAAATTGCCATTAACTGCGACTTGGAGGAAGGGCGTGTGTGAAGCTGCGAGACAATCAAGCGGCGAACAAGTGGCAGTGTGCCAGGGAGGATCAGGCGCTAGTAGTGCCCGAGTGCACGGGCAGCCCTGTGGCCTGCGGTCCGTGTGGATCCACGACTGCGCCTGCATGCAAACATGGGCTTGGCCAAGTGTGTGCCAACATGCAGCCTATACGAGATTCCAGCTGCAGTGTCCGAAGCATCAATGCCTGGGGTGATACTGCTGCACGGCATGATGCACGAGTGGCTGCCTGCCTGTGGGCGGCCTCACGTGTGGGTCCCGTACGGTGTCTATAGTCATCCGGCAGCAGGAGTAAACAGACTGCATCGGCTTGTTGTTGCAAAGCCCTCCCCAATGTGTAGTTCTGGACGAGGCTTCGCATAAACCAATGTGGGGGGTAGGACCCCAGCAGGGGGGCGAGGGTTGAGGCAGGTGTGTGCACGTAGAAGCAGGGAGTGGACTGCGTCATACATGCAACACGCAGCGTATTCGTTCTTAACACCAAGGTATTCAGCAGCAAGCTGCTGGTCGCCATAGTAAGTCTTGCTGTCTTGCCACGCAGCGTTACCAGCTGGACCCCCCGCGTATCCCCCCAGCCTGTACCCCAGGGGGCTTCAAATGCGTGATGAGTCAGTGAGTCCTCACAGGAGACGGCGCAGTTCAAACAGACCACACTGCAGCAACCATTGTACAGTTAGATGCCTGTCGCTTTCACACTGCCTGCAGCGTGCCGATACAGCAGCAGAGCGTGGGCCATGGCCGAAGCCGCAGCGCGACAGCGCAGAGCGGTGCAAGCACTGCACGATCCGGCCTTGTCCAGGGCACGAGCAAAAGCAGCCAGAATGATTCATGAGCAGCGAGCTGCACGTCTTTCTCCTCCTCGGCTCACACCCCATAGCCCTGACCGAGCTGAAAGTGGGGTGACGCGGGAAACGCTGACAGTGCCAGCATCCCAGCGGCTGCAGCCATCTCCGGCAAAACGAAAGCACACCGCATTTGGAGCTTCAGAATATGGCCGTGCTTTCAGAGACCTTGTTGAGCATCGCTCAGGTGGACTGTCAACTGCAGGTAGTCCAGAGGCTGGCAGACTGAGACAAGGCGAGTCGCACGCGACATTTGTAAATTCCTGTGCAGTCCTCACACACTTTCTGCAGAATTTGACAAGGCAGAGGCACAAAAACAAACACCATATAATAAACAGCAGCCATTGGGCCCATCGATACGGTCTGCAGCCACACAAAGTGGCCGTCGGGCAAATGCTCACGTCAGGCTTGGTGGCCCCAGAGCTTCACCAGCCACCCACGACACAGCGTCACTGCCACAGTACTCCCAAACACAGCGGCCAACCAGCTCCTACCCAATGAACCGCCCAGTAACCGTGTCTGGGGGCGAAGTGGTCGCACTGAGCGCGTCTGCGCGTGCCGTAATTCGCACCGCTCCTTCCCCCGAGCTGCCGCCTGTGAACCAGGCATCAGACCCCAGGGGCATGGGCAGCCCACAAAGCCCGCCACATCCAGACAGTGCACTAGATGTGTACTCAGGCAGCTCACGGCAATCGTCTCATGCATCTGGGGGCCTTGACCGGGCACACGGCTCCGGAGTGGCAGCTGGTGGCCCCAGCACCCCGGACACGACGCTGCAGGAGGATACTCGTGCGGCTGCAGCCGCCCATCACAGTGACAGCGACGAAGCTCGCAGCATCAGCCACGAAAGTGGCGCCCAGCGGCGCCGCAAAGCGCACCGAATGAGCCGTAAAGACCTCATGCCTGCTGTGGCACAGCTGGCAAAAATGCTGCCCCAGTCACAGCTGCCCCACTTGACACCATTTCGACTGCGAGAGCTGGGGGTGGGTCGCAAGACACGGCACACCAATATGAATGACGTGCAGGATGTGGTTGCCGCAAGGTGGGCAGTGGCCTCCACGGTGTATGGTGACGCAGCATCAGAAATGCTGTGGAGCCGACTGAACAAAAAGTACACCCAGGAGGGCACCTCACGAGGAGGCAGGCGTACCAGCGGTGCTGCCAGTTTGGCCAGCCTTGCCTCCAGTGTGGCTTCTGGTCGCAGCCGGAGCCGCAAGTCGCACCGCGACCTGCACGAAAGCAAGGCGAATTCCGCAGCCAACGAGCAATTCGACGACCGCCGCTTCGGAGTGCTGCCTAACATGTGGGACACGGTGGCTCCCAAGCTCCCCCCCCCTCAGCCTGCCGGCGCTGCCCGTGTTGACCTTGGCTTGCGACTTGGTAGCATCAGCTCCCGCAGTCGACGACACAACCAGCACAGCACTGCCCCCAGCCAGAACGAAGCTTTGCGGTCTGTGCTCTCCACCAAGCGTGTGGTACCGCTGGTGTACCCCACAAATGACCCCAATGTGGCGCTGAGACTGAAACGGGAACAGGAGGTCGCAGAGCGAACAGCTGAAGACGAGGCCGAGGCACTGCTGGAACGCATGCTGGCAGAACAAGCCACCATTGAAGATACGGGGTACGTCTCGGCCATTGGCGAGGACGAGCTCGAGCACCACGAGCTGTACATCCCTGTGCTTGAGGGGGAGAATATTGGGGGCGCCCCCACTGACAGCGACACGGACGAAGAGCACCCCGCTGACGACGCAGTGGACAAGCTTCTCAAGCCGTGGAACGAGTCCAGTTCCACCCTCCGATTTGAGGACGGTGTGCTGGACACCTCGCGGGAGGAGCAAGCTGCACTGGATGCAGCGCAGGTGCAGCCCCCCTGCACAGGCCTGGGCGGCATCAGCCACGCCCGCTCAGCTTCGGCTGCCAAGCGACGTAAAGCACGCCGCAACAAAGCCAAAGCCAAGAAGCGCAACAAGGCCCACGTGGGTGGGCTGCTTGTGTCGCCTTATGGCAATGTGTGGCTGGAGGATGCCTGCCTGTGGCCCCACTCTGAGGATGTGCTACTGCCGACAGAAGGCGGGCCCACCGACCGAGACCGCTTGATTGCGAAGAAACGCCGTGAGGAGATGAAGCGCCAGCGCTTAGAGCGGGCCAGAAGCATCCAGCAGGCCACGCGTGGCCGCAAGTACGCAGAGCAGCACCAGCCTGTTCTGGCTGCTGCCAGGCGGCCACAGGGACCAGACGCCACACAGGCCATAATGGACCAGACACGGTCCAGATCTGCCTTAGAGGGCACTTCTGGACACCTGCTTGCGCCACAGCTGCAGGGCGAGGGGCACTGGCCGCCCCCCAGTAGCGAGCTGGATCAACACGGGGAGCCGCGGGAACGCCGATTCACGGATGAAGAGAACAGGGTGCGCGAGATCCAGTTCTTCGATGAAGCGGGGGGTGTGTGTGAAGTGGAGCTGTACGACGATTCCGGTGTTCTGCGTGAGCATGTGTTCCTCGACGATGAAGGCGAGTTGTTAGGTGCGAGTCTGTGGGATGAGGCGGGTCGCCCAATCCAGGAGTACACTGTCCCAGATGACACCGCTGGCGATGCGCTTAGCGCCCCCACACATTCCCTGGACGCGGAAAAACAGGATACCGTGGATCTGCCCACCCCAAGCACAGTGCGGGCCCAAGCAGTGGCGCCCCCTGCCACCGTGGACGCCACACTGCAACAAACAGCGCCCGATGCCCCAGAACATCTTCAAGCAGCGAATGTTCCAAAACAAGTAGTATCAGCCGTCACCCAGGCGCCTGGAAGCAAGCCCCTTTATGTGTCGCCGGTTGTCGCTGAGCGCCGCGACTTGCGCTTGCAGCGCGCAGTGCAGGCACAGCGGATGAGCCACCGCCCGCCACTGCTTGTCCAGCCTGACTGGGAGCCATCTCCTGCCCCCTCGTATATGCTGCACACAGTGAAGGAGCGCCTAGGTGGAAACGACGCACTTGACGACGGCGAAGAGGAAGAAGCATGGTCCGACAGTAGCAGTGAAGACCACAGGGCAGGGGAGCAGATTGGATACCAAGCCCGCACTGAAGCGGGTGCTGACGCTGAGCGTGAGGATGCAGCTGACGAGTCTGCGCCTGCAGCGCAGCCTGCCAGTCCAACAGCCCCCCCGCTGCCCACACTGCAGCATGGCGCCATCCCTGAGCATGCGCCCGTGCAAGCTCAAGCGGAAGAAACCAGTGAGCTGTTTGGGCAGCAGGAGTTGGCGGTGCAGACAGGTACCGATGTGCAAGACGGCCCGGCTCGCAGCATGACGGACGGGCAGCTGGACAAGCCGCCACTGCACAGCGCCAGCTCAAAGCCCGTGCCGACAGCGTCCCGCCCCTCCACAGACATGGGCAATCCCCTGCAGTGCAGCTTGGCATCCCCGTCCCTGTCCAAGTCCTCTCTTGGGAGGCGCATGCGTGCAGCATCCCCCCGATTCCTGGATGTGGTGGACCGAGTGATGACTCCCCGAGGGCGCAGTCTGCTGAATGGAGGTGTAGAGTCGGCGCAGTCCCTCATTCCAGGCGGCCGCACGCCGCTGAACGGGGACGGACAAGATGCCTTCGCGCTGTCGCTGGAGCAGCCCAGTTTCGCCCAGCAGCCGAGGGATCCGCTCAAGGTGCGGCTGGCTCACCGCACTGAGGACAGTGCAGTGACACCCCTGCGCCAGGGACGGGCACCGTCTGCTGCTGGCGCGGACATCGCCAAGTATCAGTATTCACAGCAGATGCTGCACACAATGCCGGGCCTGAATGAGTCCGCAGCGCTGGAGGCAGTGCTGCAGTCGGCGCCGTCTGATGCGTTGGCAGGGGGCCCGGGGCAACTGCATGACTATGACTCCGATGGCACCTTGTCTGTGGTGAGTGCTGCCAGCAGTGTGGACTCAGTAGATGCCCGGAAGCACCTGGAGACGATCGAGCACAGTCACGCCGCCATCACGGCTGAGACACTGGCTGGCGTGGTGGGGGCTCTGCAGACTGTCAAGGAAGAAGACATCGCTGCATTTGTGAGCGCAAAGCCCACACAGGACGTCATTGTGGTGGCTGCGGCACTGTGTGTGCTGCTGGGTGTGAAGGATCCGAGCTGGAAGCGGTGTCGCCGGGTGATCAAAAAGCCGGGCTTTCTGGACAAGCTGGCCATTGTCGCCCCCACAATGCTCAGCAAGAAAGCACGCAAGGCTGCACGCACGTTGCTCCGACAGCACTCCCGCCATCTGCACAATCTGCGGGTAGACAAGCTCACTCATGGCTTGATGCAGGCGGCGGACAGCACAGTGAACAACAGGGTAGAGAGTGCCACTGGCCTACTCGGCTCCGTGCTGCATAGCTGGTGTGTGTGTATGTCCTGGTACAACCCCTCCAAAGCAAAGGCAGTCCCGGCTTCGGGCCTAGGGTCCATGTCTGGGCTGCAGCTGGACCCAGATGTCCTGGCGGCGTTTGCATCCCAGGGGTTTGAACGGCCAGAAGAGGCAGCAACGGCAGCAGCTGCTGCTGCAGCGCTGGAGTTTGTGAACGGCAAGACGCTGGAGCAAGCCATGAAGAAATTCGGGTTCTACTTGTCGCCTGAACTGCTGGACAAATTCGAGCACCACTTCTCAGCGCTCAGGGCAGCGAGACGCAAACGACGCCAACAAAAAGCAGCCAAGGCTGGTGCCCCAGGCACAAAGGTCGAGGTGCATGGGCCCACTCTTGAAGAAGCTGCAGGCAGTCTCTCTCAGGAGCAGGCTGCAGAGGATCGAGCAGCTGCGTCATCAGGCGGCCAGGCTGCAGGCGCCGCCAGTGATAACAGTAGCGACTCAGATCTGGATGAAGACACTGTGTCTTGGCAACGGGCCATTTTTTCGGCAGAGGCTGCCCGCAAAGGCAGACCCCCTAAGCTGCTAGCGGCACGAGAGGCTCTACTGGGGATCGATTACAACGCCTTCAGCCACCTGCAGCACTGTGATCCAACAGTGCAGCCGGTGGCGGTGGCAGCAGCATGCCTCTGCATCGTGTTCGGCCGAACACCCTGCTGGCGTGAGGCCAAGGCGCTATTCGCAGACGCCAAGAACACTATGCATGCTATCGTCAGCCTACAGCGCCGGGAGATGCCTCTGCGAAAACGCATGCTTCTGGCGTGTCTGCTGCGGACAAGGGGGCTCATGGAGATGCATCCGGCCAAGTACTTTCTGACTGGGGTGGTGCTTGCAGTGTTCTTCAGCTGGCTGCGTGCGTACATCTCCACGCCCACTCTCCCTGCTGACAAAATCTTCGTGCCTCGCTCGGCCAGACTACAAGGTGTGGAGTACGGTCGCTCCATTGCAAAACAGCGACAAGCCTTGGGACAAATCGCCAAATCACAGGATTGCGACTCAGCTGGGACGCCAGGTGGGTTCACAGGCAAAGTCAGCGAAGCATGGGAGAACTTGAACTTGGACTCTGTGCCCCCCCTGCTACCCCCCCAGCTCACTGGGCGCATGCTACACTTGTTGGCTGCGATGGGAGCGAAGACTGGTGCGGGTGGGGATAAAATACATGTTGGGGTGTCTGTATTGACCTCCCAGGCGTCACTCAGGGCCGCAGTGGCCCGTGCCCGCACGCGACTCAGTGCGCTGGACAAGCTGCAGAGCCTGAGCCCAGGAGCAGACCAGCTCGGTAGCATGCACCCCCTGAACAGGGCTCGACGTGGGCTGCTGGAGCTGGACCCTGTGGACATCCTGTTGTTTCGAAAACAGGAGGCACCCCTGGCGCTGGAGTGTGCGGCTGTGGCTGGGGCCCTGTGCTGTGTTCTTGGTTTGAAGCCAGATTGGAACACCGTGAGCCAAATGCTGTCTGACCCGCAAGCCACCAGGAACTTGGCGCTGCTTGACCCTCGGGAGTCTGGGCACCATGACGGGCATGTGCAGGCACAGGAGGTGCTGCACGCCAGCCATGAGACGCTGTGGCCTGCTGTTAAGTACAGTAGATACAAGGCTGCACTCCGATTTTACCGTTGGTTGTCGGCGTTCTTGGACGAAGCCATGCACCGAGACAGCGACAGCGAGGGAGCTGAGTAGGACTGCCCAGGTGGGCAGCTCAATTGGACAAGCTGCGCGATGAGGACAGTAACAGCATTCTTGTCTGTCCGTTGACAAATTACATGACAGCATTTACACCTACACCCACACCTATACTCTCGGCAGGCTGCTCAGTTGTTTGTTTGCTTCTTGGAGGGGTGGAAGGGGGCTACGAAAGTTCGAATGAGCTGTCGAGCTGACGCAATCTCGCGCTTTCAGCAGGTGAGCTTTCAGTCAACGCCAAAATAGTCTCCACTGTGAGCAAGCATGCACAGCGCAGCGCTTGTGATTTCTTAGCAAACCATTTGAAACATTGCGTCGGTGGCATACAAGTTGTGTGGAAAGGATCTGTGCCTATACCAATATGAGTTTCATCGAGATCAATCGTGTCTTTCCAAGCATGCATCAAGACAATCTCCTTGTTGTAGATCGCCAAGGTCGAATAAACTTGCGATCACTAAGTACTGGCGAAACGCAGTGCACTGTGCCAGGAGATTTCGGCGAAGTCACTGCAGTTGCGCTTGGTGCATCCCAATGCCTCATTGGAACAGGCTCCACAGTGATTACGATTCCATCAAGTGACTTGGGCTCTCCAAATAGACCGGTTCCTCTTCCATCTCAGGCAGAGTGTGCAGCATATGGCGGATCTGGCAATCATTTCAGCCTGCAGTCAGAGTCAGCCGAGCCCACCCACGACATTGAGGTTTTCGCCATCGGAGGAAGTGAGGGACACGTATGCATTCTCCTACATTTGAATGCCGCAAATACTGTTTTTGCATCCATTGAAGCACATCCTGGCGCAAAAACTGTGCGTGTGTGGGTTGACGCAAAATCTTGTACAGCCTGCTCACTTGGAAGCGATTCCAGTCTGAAGACTTGGAAATTTGGACACAAAGACGGAACTCTGCAGCTAACACAGCAGTGCACACTTTCAGGCCACATTGGCTCTGTGACTTGTGCTGCATTCTTGTCCGGATATCCCATTCTTGTCACAGGGGGGGTCGACCAAACAGTTCGAATTTGGAACCTGGCTCAAGGGGAGTGTGTCCATCAGCTGCAAAGGCGTTCAAGTGCCTGCGCCCACCAGCACTCTGTCGCAGACACAGCAGTTGTAAGCTGCCTCGAAATGAAAACAGGTGTCCGGGCAACATGCATTTCGAGTGATATCTTGGGGCACTTTTCCATGTGGGTGATTGACATCCCAAAGCACCTGCTGGGCCACGACTCCAAGAAATCCGAAAAAGAGGAGGATGACCAGTACACCAAACTGCTTCGGGATATTATGGGCGATGCAGCGCACCTGGGCGAGTCTAAACAAGGCTTGAACGAAACAACTGCCTTGCTAGTTGCAGAGTTTGCTTCGCAGCTTGGCGTGAACGCAAGTGACTCGACTTTCATCACGGGGGCATCCTCTCACCTGTGGGGGCCGAGTCTGTGCCAACTCACAAGAATGTCAAACGGCCAATATTTCGCGACGGCACTGCCAGCATCAAGTCTGGAATCCCAAGCGAAGTGGTGGTGTGCCAAACTTGAAGTTGATGAGCTGACTCACGACTTGTGGTCTGCAGACCGCGTGCTTGTAGCAGATAGTGCAGCAAACAAAAACGTTTTTTGCCTACAGTCTCACCAATCTGAAATCGTATGGGCCAACTGGAGCAAAAACTTTGTCTTTTCGGTGTGCCGTGCCGGCCTCCTACTTGTGCGAGAGTCCAAAACTGGTGTGCTGTTCAAAGCGATTTCCTTGCATAAGCAAGCAGTGACAGTATGTTCGTCTGATTTGAAAGACGGAATGTGGATTGTGGTGTGCCACGCCGATGCTTCGGTAACGTGCATCTCGCCTGACTTTGACATCAGGAGTTTCAAGTTGGCGGGAGCTGGGCGCTGCATTTGGGCTAAAGCATTGCCGACCCACGTCATTGCACTGCAAAATATTGGCTGCTTCAACTGCTTTGATACAGAGACTGGAAATGCGGGCTACATCCAGCTTTTTGAACAGGGGGGCATCCGCTGTGCAACAGAAGTGCAAGTAGCTCAAGAAAGCGTCTCAGCAATCACCTTGCTGACATCTGGACAAGACTTGACTTCAAGATTTTGGAAGCTTTGTTTTGATGATTCACAGGGTACTTTTTCTGTGACATTGCTGGCAGACGTTGTTCCGGAGAGAGTACCGGATGCGGCAGGGGTGGAAGCTATGATCCGGCATAATTCAACAGGAACAGCGGTGTCGGCATCTGTAGCCCAAGGAAAAGTCATGGCACACATTGGCACTTGGAGTGGACAGGTTCTTCGAGTGAGCTGCGAATCATCTGCACTTCGGGGCAACAAGGTGTGCCCGTCGCAAGCAGCAAAAATCTCGCAGAAGAAACTGATCTCAAGCTTTGAATTACCCAGCGCACCCACTGCACCGATCCAAGGAGTTTGGGAGCCACAGTTAACGGGCCCTGCAGTACTGTCAATGACTCGCGCAGCCAACCGTATCTGCGTTTCAGATGGCGACTCCATCAGCTGTTTGACAAACTCAGCTTGGGCCGCATGTGATTTTGAAGCGGGCAAGGCCAGCACTATTTCATTCATTTCCTACGTCCGCGACCAAATTATTCTCAGCGGATGGAGCACGGGGAAGTTGCAGCTTTTGCACCTGCCAGCTGATGTCGATCACCCCGCCGCAGCTGGTAACGGCTCTTTTCCAGCAGAATTAGTGAAGCAATCATCCATAGCCGCCGACCCCACGCCTTCGGCTAGGTCATCAAACAGGCGTCAAAGTACCCGAAGCATGTTAGCTACATCACTGGAGGCTGAACAGGATGGGACAGTGCGGAAAAACCGCAGTATGCGTGTTTCTGTAGCCCACTTGAACCCACAAACTGATTCACGCCGGGCTTCAATGTCTGAGTCAACTGCACCGACACAGCGACCGCCAGCTGCCGATGCACACAAGGCGGTGCAACCTACTCAACTCACTTCAACGCTAGGAAAGACGGAGAACTTCCAGATCCAAAACCCGCTCGCTGCACTCAGCACACTAGCTCCCAAAACGACAAGGGCGTCCAGCGAGACTGGCTCACGTAAATCCGTAGCAGATTTGCCCCCCAAGATGAGCAGCCAGCCAGTACAGCGGCAGAGGGGCCCATCTGCACCACCCAGGGTTTCTGCTACTTCAAAGCAGCGCATCAAGGATCTGAAGAAAAACCAAACTGCGAACGGTGCCGAGCAAAGCCCCCCTCGGCGGCCAAGCCTTTCGCCTGCAAGTGCGGCTCACCTCCATGCGCCTCAAGATAAGCGCAAGGTGACCCAAACGTCTCCTCTAGCTGCAAAAGCTGAAGACTCAAACAGCACAGCCGAGCGGAAGCCTGCAGTGCCATTGGACCGCACAGTGCAGGTTCCAGTCTCGCAATGCGAGGGCGCTGAAACTGTCGATATACACCTGGATGCAATCGCTACCACAGACGTGGGTGCAGCCGCAGCCATGCCTGACTTGGCCCAGGCTTCGGCAGCTGACTTATTGCCCCTGAGCAGCTCATCAGCTGGGAGTCCTAGCCGGCCCATGTCTCGCACGTACAGCCGCAGGAAGCAGTCGCAAGTCTTGCAGCCAATTGCAGAGGCTGCGTCAGTTGCAAGTCCCGCTCCTGCACTTCCATCCAATCCGGTGCGAGAGTTGCAGCAGCCAGCTTCAACTGGCGCGGTCGGCACTGCATCCCAGCCGCTGCCTCCCCAGGCAGCAGCTAAGTCAGCAGACCTGAAAGCACACACATTCGATGATCTTGTGCTTCAAACTGAAGCATCAAGCCCCCCGACTCGCCGCACCGGGGTGGATGACGCTCAGTCCATGGTTCGTCGCGCAGCGAAGCCTTCACTCGCTCGCAGGAAGTAGATACCAACCAAAGGAGCACGCCACTGTAATGCACCCATCAAAATGTTTTGCGCTATTGTAGAAGAAAATTTCTGTTCTCCGAGCGCTGCGTGTGCGATTGTATCCTTCGCTGTAGCCATTCAACAAGCCAGCACGGGCCCGTCATTTTGTGAGTGGGTGTGGTAGCCGCTGCTAGCACAGAAGCCTCAACAGGGAATTAGATTCATGGAAACTTTCTTGGACGAACAAACTACCACTGCAAGTGCCACGTAAGGGAGGCATTTCACTGTACGGTTGGCTGCTTCTAGGAGATTTCCAGTCAGCGTCTGAAAGCCTCCGAGAGCTAGAGCTGCAGTCTAGCTCCAGTCGAACAAGCCGCCAGGAAAAAGAGTCTAGAGTATTTGACTCATATCACAGGTTTATCGACTGTATTCCCCTGCGGCTGCTCTTTGAATTTGCATTGAGTCAAATTGTTTCCGTTGCATCGCTGCGACCCTTCTGAAAAAGTGAGAAATGGATGCACCGGTCCACGCAATCAGCCTTGCGAGATGCTCTGAACCATACCTCTCACTTGGCGTACAATTTTCGTCGCCTGTTACATGGAGTCACTGTGGCGAGTACCTGGCTTTCGTTGCCAGCGATCACTCGGTGGTTGTCCTGCAAGTGTCTGCAAATGTTCCCCCCTCTTGCCTTCCAGCAACAGGCGGGGAAAAGCAAGCAGCAGCACTACAGCTCAATGACCGCAGTGCTGACTGGAACACGTCTGTGTTTTGCATTCTGCACGGGCATTCCGGCCCGGTTCGGACCCTCCTCTTTTCGCCGACGGCCATTGGCAGCAGCGGCAGCCTGTTGTTCTCTGGCGGGGCAGACGGGGTCAGGGGGTGGAACCTGGTGTCCACCGACTGTACCATGTACCTGCCCATTGCTGCAGACTCCGGGGCTGTGTTTGCCGCTGTAGTGCCCACAGCCGCCCCAGGCTCTGAGCAGGAGCGCCAGGCGGCCGCGGCAGCCGAGGCAGACAGGCTCATCAAGCTGCACGAGCATGACGTGGAGTGCATGGAGTGGATTGTCCCAGACAAGCTGCTCGCCACTGGCAGCAAGGACACCAGCATCAAGATGTGGGACGTCTCCCGGCTGCGGCGCGGGCACGCTGTGGAGGCAGAGCAGCAGCGGGACCCCCTTGTGGGGGGCAGCCGCCTATTTGGCGGAGCCGGAGGCCCCACCCGTGCCAACGGTGCACTCCTGGTGGAAACCATCGATGCTCACAAGGCAGGCCTCACCAGTGTGTCCTTGCACCCCTCAGAAGCCAGCTTCGCAAGCACGGCCCGAGACGGGTCAGTCAAAGTCTGGGGGTGTAAGCACCTATGGTCCCGCTTTGAAACCACACAGTCGTACTTCACAACCCCCCAAGGACAACCAGATACGTCAGGGGCAGCATCACAGGCTGCCCCAGCTGGTCAAGGGAACGACCGAGAGGCGCGGTGTGAGGTACAGTGCGGGCTAGAGGGACACAGGGGTGACGTCATGACAGCGTCCTGGACGCCCGACGGCACAAAACTACTCAGTGGTGGACGAGACAATGCCATTCTTGTGTGGGATGTGCCGCAGGAGGTACTGCTGGGGGAGCTGCGGGAGCTATCAGCTGGCCTGGCTGGGGGGCATCAGGGAGATGTGCGCGCTGTGGTGCCCTTTGCTGCACCGTATTTGAAGGACCCCACACGCCTGGTGCAGGCAATGTCTGATCAAGGTGCAGCTGCGCCTCTGGATGCTGTTGAAGACGCTGATCTGGCCATTGATCTGCACGCCATCAGCATTGGTGGAGACGGGGCCCTGAAGCTGTGGCGCCTACCAGAGGCAACCTTCAAGATGCAGGAGCAAGCTGTCTTGGGTGGTCGCGATGCAGATCGATTGGCTGAAGAAGCAGAGGTGGAGCGCATTCTGGCTGATATCCTGTCGGGCACGGAGCTAGATCCCAACGCGAAGACCGACTCTTCACAACAGCGCACTGCGGAAAGCCTTGCGCGTACTGCTGGTGAAAGCGAGTACGTGCCGCTACAAGGGGTTCAAGTGTTGCAAAGCATGGTGCCTCCCTGCGATGCTGCCTTCAGCGATCTGACTGCCAGTGGCCTGTTGCGAAACGATGCCACACAAGCTCTGTCCGCTCCGCAGGCAACTGGGGATGGACCAAGTGCACCAAGAGGCACCGCTGTCGTGAAGGCAGCTGGTCCAGCCAGCACCGAACCCGACGCCAACTATGGTCTGGCCTCCCTGGCCATCGCTGGGCCGGGGCACGCTGCAGCCCTAACCACGTCCGGGGGAACGCTGTTTATCATCTCCTTGCTGCCCCCGGCGCCAGCAGTGCTGCCCTGCATGCAAGCTGCCGCTGCATCCCAACGCTGGGCGTATGCCATGGCCCAGCAATTGTGGGTGGCCCGCTCAACCTGCCACAGGGGCATGGTGACTGGCCTGCGACTACTGCACCAAACACCGGCCCAGGGCGACGAAGCCCCGGGCAGTGCACTGCTCCTATCAGCCTCTACTGATGGGTGTGTTGTGCTCACAGATACTGGCAGCAACGCGGTGGTGTGCGACAGCAGTGTCGGCACACGCATCACTGCAATGGCAAGCACGGAGCAGCCACTGGCCGGCATTCCCCAGCTGTTCCCACACCTGCCACAGGCGTCGCTGCGCTTGATACTTGTCGGTACAGCGGACTACTCAGTGCGTGTGATGGTGCTTGCGAGCCAGAGCTCCATGGAGCTCCAGTCACCGCCGGGAGCAGAACCGACCAAAGGCCAGGTTCCTGCCATGGGCAGGTTTCTGGAGGTGGGCGCACTCTTGGGCCACGAGGGACAATTGACTGCTGTGCAGGTGTCCCCTTGTGGGCGCCTGGCGGTGACGGCAGCTGCCGACTTGACCGTGCGCGTATGGGACCTGCGCCCCATTTTGCGCATTCTGGGGGGCGAAGCAGCCAAGTCAGTTTCCAAGGACAGCGGCAGTAAGGCAAGCTTGGTCGCTGGGGCTGGACAGTTACCTGCGGTGCTACTGTCGTGCAAGCACTGCATTCGACCACACACTGGCAGCGTACAGGCTCTGTCCCTGGAAGTCGGCCGCCAGGGCGAGATGAAGCTTGTCACAGCCGGCGACGACCACAAGGTGAAGCTCTGGCAACTGTCCGCTTTAGATGGCAGTAGTGCTGCGATCACAGCGCCCAGCATCGTGTGGAAATCTGACAGTTCTGCTTCGCTGCAAATGGCGACCACCGGCATGCCGGAGCTGGGACAAGTGTCTGCTCTGCCACACAATGGCTCCGTGCAAGCTGCGATGTTGGCTCCGACAGGGTCGCCTCTTGAAGGCCTGCTTTTCACTGGCGGCTGGGATAAGCTCATCGGTGTGTGGGTGGCTGATCGATTGGCACCTGCTGTACAGACTCTGGCTGCAGCCTGCGGCCGAGCTGCCATGGCGCACGGTGGCAGGGAGGCACCACTGGCGATGCTCAGTGGCCACACGGGGCGCATCACGGCAATACAAGTGTCTCACGTGGACGCCCAGTTGCTCACTGGGGATTCGGACGGAATGGTGCTGGTGTGGGCCCTGTCAGATGGAAGGCAGTTTGTTCCCACCCGCCGCTTCCACAGCAGCCTATCAGCCAGCATGGCGTCCGTATTCGGCATTTCCCGCCTGCTGCTGCCCAGCAGCTCCAGCGACTTCTTCTTCACCGGCAGCGCTGGAGGCGGGCTGCAGGCTTGGCCACTGAGAGCGCCCTCCCTTGCAGAGTATCACAGCAGCAGCCCAGCAGAGTCCAGCGATGCACCAATAGACACAGAAGTTGAAGGGGGCTACTCAGCAGCGAACAGGGATGCACTGCTCACCATGGCGCGGCGGGCGTCGGGGGCGGTGCCTGGGTCCAGTCGTGCCAAACGGACAAGCAAGGACACAAAAAGCCCATCTGGGCTGCGCATGATGGGCCCACTGCGTGCAGGCTCCCTACGATCACTGCAAGTCGCCGAGATGGAAGCGGCTGCCTCCGCTGTTGGCAGGGGCGTGCTCCCGTCGATTGGGCGTAGCTCCAGGGGCAGTGTGCTGCAGGGCTCGGGGGGGGCAGCACCAGTGCTGGGCAGGGTGGGCCGCACAGCATCAAGCTTCAACTTCGCCGTGCAAGACGGCACCAAGGCATCACTGCAGCGCCGCGGCGCCTCCGCCGCGTTAGGGGCACCCTCCCGCCGACCCAGTGTGTCAAAGGGGGGGTCATCCGAGCAGCGGGCAGCCACAGTGGTGACAAACCCACTGCTAGCGCGGGCAGCATCTGCTCAGCGCAACTCAATGCCTGCTGTGACCCAGCCTGCCGCACCCCGCTCGAGTGTTGCATCTTCCCAGCAGGGGGCCGCTGAGATGCAGTCTGCCATGGCCTGTGGCACTCCAGCCTTGCCAGGTGGCATGCAGGTGCAGGAGTCACCACTGCACGTGCGCGCCAGCACACATGCACCAGCAGTCAATTCGAGCGTGACACCACCAGATCTGCAAGCGGGAGCGCTTGTGGCCCCTGAGGAGGGGGGTGCTGGGGGGGGCCACCAGCCCGACACGGCTCAAGGCACAGTGCAGACAGAGGGGGCGACGCAAGGTTTCCAGCCGACACAGCCCCGGAAGGGCCAGGCAGCTGCAGGCGACAGTGCTGAGGGTGCTGCGGCAGGGAAGGCGATGGTGGCAGCCGCAACCGCTGCGGTGTAGTGGACATCGTGCAAGGCCCCCTTGCGGTAGTTGGACCGGCCAGGGATTTTAGTGCTGTGTATGTGTGTATGTATGTGGTCTGTCAGCCTCAATTCGAACATGGCTGGTTATTTGACTTGCTTGCCCTGCACAGGCTCTTGCACTTTTCAAACTTACAGAACCTGACGCACAGCAGCAGCATGCGGCTTGTGTGGCAGTTGATTGCAGGCTTGGTGCTATTGGGCGTCGCCCAAGTTTGCGCAGACAGCCGCCATGACAACTTAGACGCTACAAAGCACCCACCAGAGCACTTCTATGTGAATGGAAATCGGTAAGCACGTGCAGCAGTTGTAACTAAAAGAGGAGAGGTCTCAAACTTGTCGTGTGTGCAGGCCTCCGGGATCACTTATCCTGACTATGCTGACAAAAGACGAAGCATCAAACCTTAATGTCACACTTCCGAAATGGTACGTCCATACAGGAAACGCGTTGGCAATGTCTCTTGCATGCGGCATGCCACCTGAAAGCTTCTATTTCCGCAGGGCCAAGGTCATTGACTACTGGGTGATTGGCATCGACGAAGACAACACAGACAATTCACCCGAAATCATTCGCCAGCACGTAGGCCATATTCCTGGCGAGATTGTGACTGTAAGTCAGCTGAGAGTTCCTGGTAGTATGCATTTGATCACTTCTGATGGAGCAGGTTCACTTCGATGGAATGGGGCCGACGTGGACAAAGCTCACAGACAAAGGGTGGGAGCTGTTCCCTGAAGGCACCCACGGAATCGTTGCTGATGCTGATTATGTGCCTACGGACCGCATGATCGCAAACTTCGACAAGCACGACCTGCACATAGGTGCCAACAAGCTGCTGTACAAGCTGTGGAATGACCCCAATGCCGTCTCAGATGTGCGCAAGATGGACTGGATTTACCGCAATATGCCGGGCGTTAAGGTCACCCGGCGGGTGCACCAGACCGTCACCGCCCCGCCTTTCTTCAGCACGGACAGCATTCGAGTGGAGGAGGCCCACAGCATCGACATCCTAGAGCTGGGGGGGGGGTACCAGCTGCGCACCATGTCCTCCCGGGGCCGCAACATCAGGTACATCAAGCTGCTGGAGCTGGACCTACAAGACCTGCCCAACGACCCGCGCACTCTGTACTACCTGGCAGACAGCCACAGGGGCGTCTTCATGGCGGGGTACAACGAGAGTGAGTCACCCCCCCCCGCACCCCTACACCGCTTGCCCCCATGCACTGCCACGTCCAAGTTTGCAGATAATGTCACCAAGGAGGACTGGAATCACCTGGACACCAGCATCAAGTACTACAAGAAGCGACTGGCGGTGCCTGCACCCCGCAACAACTTTGAGGAGACGTACTTCACAATGATTGCAGTGGCGGAGCTGTCTGAGCGTTTCTTGCAGGATTACTCGGAGGGCTTCAAGTACTACCAAAAGGCGTTTGAGTTCGACCCGGAGCGTGCCGACCCCCAGTTCTACATTGGACAGCGCAAGCGGCTGAACGGGGACCTGAAGGGCTCCTTGAAGCCCCTGCTCACAGCCGCACGCATGAAGCCCCCCGTGCGCTCCGTCTTCCAATGGGTCGCCATGTATGACTGCATTTCCACTGTGGAGCTTGCCAGGACTGTCCACTCCCTGCTCACATCAGAGGGGTACTCTGATGCACTCACCTACAGCGTACGTGCCCCCCTCTCCCCCCGCCATCGCTGCACCACCACACGCAGGCTTTCACCGTGCTAATGAGTATGCTTTCGCAGACTGTCAAAGAGGTGCATGCACTGCTGAACCGCAAAGCCAACAGCAACAAGGGCTGTGAGTTCCACCGCGAGGCCGAGTACGCGCGGGACGGCCTGCGCCTTGCGTCTGCCCTGGCAGATTATGTGCAGCGAGGCCCCCCTGCAGGGGACAAGGGCAGCCCCCCTCCCGCAAGCACCAAGCCACGCGCAGCTGCCCGCAAGAAGTACAGCAAGCCAGGTGCTGCTGCACACACGAAGCCTGCCCAGAGTGTGCCCAGTGTGGAGATGTCGTCCATGCTGAACACGGAACGCCCGCGCGGAGGGCAGTACTTCAACTCGGACAAGTATGGCATGTTGACACACTTTGAGCCCCAGGGCGGCAGCTGGGCCTTCCAGCACCCCATGGGGGAAGCAGACATGGGGCTGGGGTACACCACCCAGCGAAAGCGGGAGCTGGGCGTAAGCGGGGCGGATAAGGCCCGTGTCACGACACAGTCCTTTGCGCAGCAGATGTCAGTGGTGGATGACTCTGGCAGCAGCTTCACTGTGGGCACGGCGCAGTGGAACCACGGTGTGCACAAGGTGCAGTCCACAGGCACCTCCATGCCCAGCGCGGCAGACAAGGCGCGCACTGGGACAAGGCGCATGGCGGCCGCGTCGCGCGCCGTGCTTGCTGAGATTGCTGACCACCTGCAGGGCTGGGTGCTGTCACCAGCAGACGCCACAGTGCTGGAAGACACAGTGGCCATGCACGATGCCCCGCCCCAGACCTTCCTGCCCACGAGCCCGCTATCACCAGCGTACAACCCACGCTCGGATAATCGCGGCCGAGTCGTGGAGGGAACTGCAGCTGCCCCCGGGTACGATGGCGAAGGAGCTCAGATCGTGTACAAGCCAGGCGAAGCACCTGCAGCTGGTGCATCCGGTGCACAGTCCTCCTCCAAAGCCCGCAAGCGAAGGCAAGGAGGCCCTCGCAGGAACGCAGCCAGCACTGGGAGCACGGAAGAGACGACCTTTGAAAAAGTGCGCAATCCCCTGGCACCGCGCCCCAAAGAGCCCATGCGAGACTTCTTGCGCCGCATCACCCCAGGCGGGGTCGCCCCAGGCAACACACGTGTGCGCAGTCAAGCCTCTGCCTTTCGGCACAGCCCCCTGCCTCAACGGGAAGCTGATTCTTTCTGGGGCAACGAGTTCGGCAACGTGGCGCTGAATGCGCTGCAGCGCACAAAGACCCGCCTGCGCTTCTTGAAGGAGGTTGTGGATAGCCCACCGCATGCAGTGTCCTGTGCCGACTTCAGACAGCAAGTCGTCTTGCTGGAATCCATGCTGAGCAGCGGGGGGTTTGAGGGCGCCCCGCACAAGCTGAGTGCAGGTGCGTCCCTTGGAAACAAACTGTCTGCTGCACGCCAAGATGTGTGCTTCCAGATTGCAGCCTGACTGGAGTGCCTGGGTGTTGTTTTGCCGTAATGAATTGCTGTTTCACTTGTGTCAGAGGGGGGGCATCCCGCACAGAAAGTCCCAGTCGGCTGCGAGGTTGGGTATATGCAGAAGTCCAAAAAGTGAAGTACAAAGGGAACGGTGGCTTTTCAGCTGCAGTGTGCACGACTTGTGCAAACACAACGAGACAGCCAGCATGCCTACCGTTGCTCTGTTTGATTTAGGGAGCAGCTCCTCGCGGGGCATGTTGCTGGACATGGACACGAAGCAACTGATTTGGCAGGACAAAGCAAACAGTTGCTCAACGGCTGCGGACGCTGTTGCAGTGTTTGACAGGTTTCAAAATGCCCTGTCAAAGTTTGAAGCTCCCTCCGCTGTCGCCTGCAGTTCATTCGTTGGAAACCACATACAGCACTCAGGGACAGCAGCTACGATTGGGATCCTCACCACTTACTCAACACAAGGTAGTGATGTCCTTCCTCCAGATATTGTGGAGCAGTTAGCAACAGTGTCTGGCGCCTTGCCTTGTGCAGCATACTTGACGGGAAATTTCTTTGCGTTGCGAAGCGACACTACAAAGCTAGACTGCCTCGGGGCCTGGCAGCTTCAGCACACGTTTCATGTGCCTCGCCATATTTCAATTTCTGAGGCTGCATGGCTTGGGGTCTTGCCGTGGAGTGCGCCAATGGCAGCTTCTTTTGCTGAGGACTGTCAATTTGCTGGCTTTGACCTGCCGACGCAGCTAATTCAGGCCCTGGGCTTGCTACCTGCAGTCCAGACTCATCCCATGCAAGGATCTCTTGGTGCCCATACAGTCTCGTCAGTCTTTCCGTGCATTGGAGACGGTGCCGCTGCTTCCCTTGGCTCGGCAGCCCTGCTGCTCGCCAGTCAGCACGTAACCCGCACAGCACACCAGGCAGCGCAGCCGCAGCCAAGGCCCACAATGTGCATCTCTATCGGCACGTCTGCTGCAGTGAGATGTATCCTGCCGCTCAATGAGCGCACAGAGGCATGTGTACAGGAACACCTGGACACAGTTGTTCTGCAGAGCGGGGGGTGGGTGTACCGTGTTGCACCCGATGCAGTGCTACTTGGGGCCGCAATGACAGACGGCGCTGCAGTGCTGCAGGATCTACACAATACCCTCACGGATGCATTCACATACGTGCTTCCACAGGGGGGCTCAAGTGCCGAGGCATGTGCCGAAGAAGCCCTGCACGCTTGTATGCAGGAGCTGGCAGCGCAGCCGGCAGTGCTCCCAGGGCACAGCACAGTGCTGCCCATGCTGGGCGGGGAGCGTGCACCAGGCATGCGTGGCGGTGCTGCCAGCGGCATCGCCACACACCTGCGCCGTGGGGACGGTCTGCGCTCAGCTGTTCTTGCCCGAGTGCAGGGTGTGTGTTGCCAGCTGGCAGACCTGGTGCAAGCCATACTCCCCGCAATTGGCGTAACGAGCGTGCAGGAGTGCCACATTGTGGGATCAGGAGCAGCGCTGGAGATGGGCAGCCTGTGGCGTCGCGTGCTTTCGAATGCATTGGGCGCGCCCGTGTGGACTGCATGTAGCCAGAGGGGACAAGCAAGCAACGCAGGCAAAGCTGAGGACACTGGCGCTGCAGCACCCGGTAGCAAATCCGCCCCCCCCCAACCTAGCACTCTGCAACTGGAGACTACTTCCATAGGGCTTCTGGTCCACTGCCTGTGGCACCTACGACAGCCTGCACTGGAGGGGCCTTCGCAGGACAGCGGCAGCAGCAGCAGCAGCAGCTTCGCGGCAGCAGCAGACGCATGCTCTGCACATCCGGGAGACTTGGGACGAACATTTGCACAGTGGACCGGGGCCGTACTCCCCTGCCTGCCGCAGCTGTGCAGCACCGTGCCCGATGATGGGGAGGCCAACAGGCAGGCATGGTCAACAGCAAGGCAGCGTTATGCTGACGTGTACGCCTCCGCTGAGAGGTCAGGGCTGCTACCGTCACGGGTGTCCAAGCAGCCATGAAGTCATCGCTCGTTTGCGCGTTCGTGCGTTTCGTCCCCAGGGGCTGGGAATCCGGGGACGCCGTCTTCATCCAACTGCTTAGCAATGCCGTCGCTCACGAAGGCCATGACTTTGTAAATGTCGCCCATGGCATCTGGGGACACAAGGCGCTCCACCTGCGACATGACAGCTTCCTTGTCTTCCTCGGAGACGCCTTCTGAGTCCAAGATCTGCTGCAGTCTCTCCACAAGCCCCAGGCGCTGCAGGAACTCACCTTGGCCGACTGGGCCGGCCACGTGCACCCCACCAGCCGTCTTAGCCGCTGTGCGCAGCTGGGAAAAATCCACATCTACCGAGAGGTCTGTCTCCCCAGGGTATGCTAGAGGCGACACGAATTTGTGGTCCTTGATGCCGCGCACGCTCGCCCCCGCTGCGTGGTCGTAGCCATAGTCAATCATGAGCGCCGCCCCGCCGTGCAGGGCTACACGAGAGGCGATCTCGTACCCCAGCCCAGCAGCTGCAGGGGAGAACTCAATGACATCACCCAGCTTGGCCTCCACCATACGGG
>Ga0307982_1000671_pt1 | contig 27044 bp, 7 predicted proteins | sample OrgLakmetagen989_FD_201847 | JGI IMG/M metagenome (GOLD analysis project Ga0307982, IMG submission 201847) | Saline water microbial communities from Organic Lake, Antarctica - #989 | ecosystem: Environmental > Aquatic > Non-marine Saline and Alkaline > Saline | place: Antarctica: Organic Lake...
GACGACGTCGCTGTGGTCGTTCTTACAGGCTCTGGGGAGTTTTACTCGTCTGGAAACGACTTATCCAACTTTGCAAACATCCCTCCAGAGGGCCCAGCTGCCTTGGCTCAGCAAGCCGGCGAAGTGCTCGAGGCATTTGTGGACAAGTTCATCACTTTCCCCAAGGTGCTTGTGGCTGCTGTGAACGGCCCTGCAGTGGGCATCCCCGTGACCACCCTGCCTCTGTGCGACATTGTTTACGCCTCCCACACTGCGACTTTCCACACACCCTTCACCTCCCTGGGGCAGTCACCAGAGGCATGCTCATCGGTGACTTTCCCTGCCATCTTCGGCCAGAGCCGTGCCAATGAGATGCTGCTGTTCGGGCGCAAGATCAGTGCTGCGGAGAGCAAAGAGTGGGGCCTCGTGTCGGAGGTGTTTGAGGCCTCCACCTTCAAAGCGGAAGTTGCCAAGCGCGTGCAGTCCGGAGCGGCCCTGTTCCCCAACTCCCTGCGTTTGAGCAAGCAGTTGATCCGAGGACACACTGTGGAGCAGCTGCGTGCAGTGAACAAGACCGAGTTGGACCTCATCAAGGAGCGCTGGGTGTCAGACGAGTGCATGCAGGCCATCATGGCGTTCATGAACAGACGCAAGTAGGCGGGCGGAGCCGTGTTGTGATTCATTTCCCTTTTCAAAAGTATGTTTACGCGCTCGGTTTACAGGGAAGCCAGCATTTGGCTGAAACCAACAGCATTGTTCCTCCTGCGTGGGCTGTCTTGCTTGTACTTGAGAGACAGCCGCTTGGCGGACATGGGTCGTTCCTGCACCCTTCGCGGAGATGTCAGCGCTGCTCCCATCCTATCGACGGGCTGAATATTGAGCAGAGAGTTGTCCAGAGCAGCATCAAAGTGGGTGTTGCCCCAAGCACTGACGAGTTCGTCCCTGGCGCCAGCTGCCGCTGAGTCTGCCGGTGAACGCTGCAGTGATAGCAGCCGCTGAGATTGGGGCTGACTTGGATTTGGCTCCGGCAGCAGTATATGCGCGAGAAGATTTTGGCCAGTACAGCTTGTGTCAAAGTCTTCAGTGAGTATTGGTTGCGGGGGGGCGGGTGTCTGAGTGTTGCTTCGCTTCATTCGCCGATCAGCACGGTGAGGCCGTGCATGTGCATCAAGTATACGAACAGCTGTGGCAGTGCTGAGCTTTTCGGTGGGAGCAGTACCAGGCCTCCGTTTCGTGGCCTTGACCCAAGTCCCTTGGCACGTGACCGGGAAGCCGCCGCCTGACCGCTTCACTGGCTCGCTGACGTCCGTGCCAGAAATAAAGCCATCTTGGACGACAAATTGACGACTCAAACCCCGCGGGTGGGGCGAAACGTTCATCTGAAGAGCATTGTCATGCTGCAACAAGCCTCGCTGCTTTGTGTCAGGTGCTGTTGTTGGTCTGCCTGCACAGCCAAATCGACTTGCACTCGACGGGCGAGACATATCTGCTTCATGGTTCCCAATGATTTGGTTCGGGGTAGGTAATACGAGATTTTCCCTACTTTGGCTATCGGGGCCGCTTGCACGAAGCACCCAGCCGCCTCCTCGGACCATGCTGCGGGCTCGGGCCGGCTTGCGGCTCCTCACTGCTGACATGGTGACAAACGAGCCCAATGTACTGCTCGTACACCAACCACGCTTCAACTTTGGAACTGATCTATCGTTTGCACTAAACGGCAACGTTTGGCAGAAAGCACTGGGTCTGCCGAACTTGGCTGCGGTTTTTGGAAACTGTGTGTGCGTTGATGTCAGCGCTGCCATTCTCAGATGGTTTTTTCACAATCTGCAATCCTGCTCAGAAAAATAGCAGGGCAAGCAGCCTAGATAGTGAATGCAGCAAACTGAATCTTCCGTTGTGATTTGAAGGCCCCAAGCCTCAGAGTCTTCGCGGACTGCAGGTTCAGCTGACAATCTAAGTCGCGAAAGCTGCCAACAATCCTAAGAAGTATAGCATCGACTATGGGCCCGAATTCGCGTCAAGGACACACGTTCAGTTGAGATTGCAGAGAAAGATCGGCAAATAAATTGCGATGGTGCCGGCCCAAAATCATTCAATATGCCTGTGACTCAAACTGAGAAAGGGGCCCCCCGGCAAACGGAACAGTGGCAGCAAAGGGGAGTGCGTAAACTCGCACCAAGTGCGTTAAGGGGAAGTGAGGAATTCTTCAAGTAAATTACATGTGCATTCACTGCAGTATTTATCAGCCAGTCCGCAGCGTGGGCACCTGCCCTGCAGCTGCTGCTCGTGTACGTGTTGAGATTCTTGCTGCTCTAGATCTGGTGCCTTGTGTCTGTTCCCTGAATCCCAGTTTGATAGAGTGAACAGAGAGAAGACGAGGTACAGGATCTGGAGTATGTGACGTACCGAATTGTGCATGTGCCGTGGTCCAATCCAAGAACCCTTTTGTCCCACCCGGGGGAAAACTGGTGTGGGGGGGTTGAAAGCGTATAAGTTGGAACCTCTCATAAGCTGGACTTGTACATATCGGTTGCATGGTTCTCTCCGTGTGTTGTGGCGGAGTATCTCTAGATAGACAGCGGGGCGCTTCATGGGGGGAAATTTACGGGGGGGGGAGAAATTCCTGGCATACACACATGACACGCTGAGAAGAAGCCCTGTAATATACAAATCCTCCACTGCAGCCATCTTGCAGTTGTCTCTCAAATCAATTGTCTTTGCTTACCACAGATGGCTACTATTGAACGCCAACGAAAGGCGCAGTCCATTGAGGCTCCGCCCCGATTGCCGTACAGCCAAGTTTTTTTCTACTCACTCGGGCACGTATTCAATGATCTATGCGCTGCGACATGGTTCAGCTATCTTTTGCCATTTTTAACCTTTGCTGCTCGTTTAAGCTCTGGGCAAGCAGGAATTGTTATGTTCAGCGGCCAAATCGCCGTAAGTGCGGAAATTCAAATGCGCTCTGACGCCATGTTGCCCTGGAGCGAAATGACATGGTCATGAGAGTCACAGCATGAGCTTCCATGTTAATGTTTTTTCCTTTCAGGATGCTGTGGCTACACCCTTGGTTGGCCTTGGAAGCGATGCAACGAGGGATGGCTGCAGCAAAGTTGGACTCGGCAAGAGAAAATCTTGGAACTTCGCCGGGGTTGTCCTGGTTGTATTAGCCTACACGTTTGTGTTTGTGGTTTGCGCCCCGTGCATGGCAAGTGGACATGACATCAACGTGGACACGATACACAGTTTCCAAATTGAAAAAACGATTTTCCTGGCGATTGCGTGCTCCCTATTCAATGTTGGTTGGGCTTCAGTGCAAGTATCTCATATGTCTCTTGTTCCTGAGCTGACTGCAGAAGACGGCAAGCGGGTTCTTTTGAATGCTTCCAGATATGGCAACACTATCTTTTCGAACGTCATTGTATTTTTGACGATGTTCACTCTGTTGCATACGTTGAATGACGGAAGTAATGACAACAAGTCTCGTCCAGAAGTCTACCGGTACTTGGCAATGTTGGTTTTGGGCCTGGGAGGCATATGTTCACTTATGTTTTTCTTGTTCTTGCGAGAGAAAAACTCTGAGGAGCTTGCTCACATGCAAGCATGGGAGAAGCAAGAGGAGGCTGCCGCACTGGCGGAGCAAGACGAGGCAAACGACGCGTCTCCTGGGCCACTAACGGGCATTCGAGGCTCTGCACACGCACCCAGCGCCGCAGCCTCAGCTATAGGTGGGCGCTCCCACAGCTCACACTCAGCAAAGCACCGGGCACAGTCTTTCGCTGAGCAGCTTGTGGACACCCTGGGCACCGTTGGGCCCGCTCTTGATGCCCACCCAGGCACTCAACTAGGCCCCAGCGCCCACAGAACATTGCTGCGCCAGCGCAGCATGTCTCTGGATGAGCCTTCCACGCCCTCCCTCATGGAAAACGGTTTGACTGCCGATGCAGCGTCGAATGTAAGCTCTTCGCAATCTGCATTTGCAGCTCATGCAAGCCGATTTATGTCGGCAGACACTGCCAGTGCCCAGTATAACAAGTCAGCACTCTTGAAAGCTGGTGGTGGCCTGCGTCCGCTGCAGCAATCCCACACTGACGATGGTAGTGACGACAGCAGTCCTGAGTGGAATGACTTTTCCGTCGACGACGAGACACATCGCCCGTTCACGTGGAAAGAGTGGTTTGCCATGAAGGACTTCTACATTGTCGGACTCAACTACATGTGCACTCGAATTGTTGTGAACATTTCCCAGGTGTATGTTCCTTTCTACGTGACGGATACGCTGGATATGGATGCAACTGCCATTGCCATTGTGCCGCTTTTGATCTACGTATCTTCATTCCTCGCCACGCTTGTGAGCAAGCCCATGAATGCTCGCTTCGGCAGACGGGTGTCCTACACCATTGGAACCCTCCTTGCCGGACTCGCATTTGCAACCATGCTATCTATTTCCCCAGAGTACTCGTACTTGGTGTATCCGGCCGCCATGCTGCTTGGGGCGGGGAACGCCACTCTTATGGTGACCACTGTCTCCCTAGAGGCCGACCTTGTGGGAAGCGGGTGCCCCACTGGTGCATTCGTGTATGGTTCCTTCAGTTTGTTGGACAAAGCGGGCAATGGCTTCCTCATCCTTGCCATTCAGTACTTGCAGCCCGTGTTTCCGGGCGATGAGCGGTCTGACTTCACCCGCATTGTCACGGCTGCGGTGCCGCTGGTTGCTGCTGTGGTTGGAGCTTTAAACGCGGTGGTTATGGTCCCCAAGAAGTTTGCCAAGCCCTACATTGAGCTCACTGTGCAAGAAAAGGAGCGCATGGCACGCCTGGAGGAGGAGCGTGACATGGTGAAGTCGGGCGAGGGGAGCCTACAAAGGCCACTGCTCAAAAATTAGTCGGTTATCCTGACACTGGCATTATATTGAATAATTCATGGTCTCTATTCTGCCAGATTTTTCATACCCAGTCCAATCGCTCCGAGTAAAACAGCCACGTTTAGCGCTGGAACAATGTTACCGAACGAAGTATTGTACGCTGACACGTATATGTAGAGGATACCAAACACCACTAAAGCGAGAATTGTTGCCCAAGAGATGCTCATGTGTTCTAGAAAGCCGTCGGATTTTTTTGCTTCTTCTTCAATGTGCAGCTCCGTTTTCGTTTTGATTGTTGCAGCAGGACCCAAATACACTCTGTTCCTGTCTCGGATGCGTGCCTGCAGTTCAGATATGAGATCAGGCCTCGACACTTGCAAGTTGTTCCATGCAGTCGTATCTAGAACTTGGCCTATGTTTGAGACCAAGAACAGTGCAGCGCGTTCTCTCAAGCGTGGTGCCGAAACCATATCAGCAACTAGGAACGCTTTTGCAGCGTTGAACCTATTGATGTCCACCAGGCTTTCCGCTGAATTCTTCATACGAATGACTGCGTACTTGTCAGCGAGAATCAAGTCGTTCAAGAACACTTCGCTTGCATAGTCGTGCCCGATGTGCTTCAGGAGCTCTGGGGTGCACTCGGGCAAGGCAGAGGTGTACAAAAAGCACAGTAAGCGGCGGAACTCCCATGCATCATCTGGCACTTCAATTTCGACGATATCAGTGGCAGCAATATCGTTTACTTCTTCACTTGCGTCCACTGCCGTTTGCAGCGTTCGGGAAGGGTCGCGAAAAAGGGCAGCAAAATACTCTGAGCGAGAGCATAGAATAGTTCGATGCGCAGCTAATCGCTGCCCACTGGCGAGAAACACTGTGTCTGCCCACTCCCCTGAAATCATTGCGTGAGTTGTGCTCTCAAGCAAGTGTGGGGCCTCGAGAAAGTTGAAAAGATCGGCCTTAGCTGCATCCTCTCCGCCGCTTTCCTCCTCGGCAGGGCCCTCGTTGTAAACTAAGGGGGCCACAGGAGAGGATGCCATGGCCTTGCACAGCGCAGCTAACTTTGATAAGCCATACGCCTCGGCTGTCAAGAGGATGACCAGCAAATCTGGCGAGGCTGGTGACAAAGGTATGCACAAATTGTCGGTGTACATGAACTCGAGGACCACGAGAAGAATGCGCAGCGGCACATCAGGCAGGGAAAGCTCGGTGATTCGATCAGCAACTTCTTCCTCCTTGATCATTGCTTGCAGGCGTGGGCTGCGGGCAGCAAGCACGCATTTATGTGCAAACACGGAGCCATTCTCAACCCTGAGCAGCGTATCGAAAGCCCCAATCCCGTTAGAGTGCGTGGCGTATGTGGCAGTTTTGCTCACAGTTGAAGCGCCATCGTGCATAAAAAGTGGTTCACTAGGAGATTGCGCGCCCAAAGTGCTGGCGGTATTTTGCTGGAAGCCCTTCAGCTGTCCCCTGACTTCTGCTGGCGTTGCAGCTTGCATGTCAATGCCAAGGCTGCTGCCAAGCGTCACCACGTGAGAGTGCCAGCCGCTGCACGATATCAAAAATGCTAACTCTGTCCGCATGTGGGATCCATAAAAGTACTCGTCGCTCCGGTTCAGATCTGGAGATCTTTTCAGGGTGATTCCTTCCTTGTCATACTGAACGCGGGCACGAATGTTGCTTCCAGTATTCACGAGCTGTGGAATCGGAACCTCAGTCTCAGTCGACCCCAGCGCACTGTCCTCGTTGTCCCCCCACACAAACAACTCACCAGCTGCTGTTACAGCAATACTGTGCGCTGCACCTCCATCCACTGCCACAACTTCCCCCGCTGCTCCCATTATTGATCCGCACAGCGCACGGACCCTCCTTGGAAGCAAGTACGGACGCTTTGGCTGGAACTGGTGCGTGCTTGCTCCAGTTTCGACCAACTCAAACAAAGTGGCCTCTTCATTGGCCTGGTCTTCCTCTGCTGCGATTCTTTGCTGCCTGTCACCATGGCCAAGCATTGCCCCCCCACGCCCACCCCAGGTGAAAAGGCCCCCATCAGCACTGATTGCCAACGAGTGGCTCATTCCAGCAGCAACAGCTACAAATAGAACTTCTTTTGTACGCACGGTGCCACCACTGACCTGTGAGGACCTTGTGGAGGCATTTGGCAGAACATCTGAGTACATGCTTGCAGCAGTTTCCAAGTCATCCATGATGGACGATACTGCGACACTTGCCGTGTCATTAAAAGTTCCAGCCTCTGATAGTTCATCGGCCGTAGTCTCTTCCTTGACGAGGATTCGCCGGGGCAGCATGATATCTTGAGTGAAACCTGTGCCGAGCTGCCCAGCATCCCCCCTGCCCCATGTCCAAATATGGCCATTTAAATCGACACACAACATGTGCTGCTCCCCAATAGCAATATCTACCACCTTAATAGGTTTCCTACTATGAAAGTCAACTTTGCGAGGCGACAGTTGCAGCTGCTGGACTTTGTCTTTCGCGCCTTCTTTCTTTGCTTTGAGAATGGGCACACTGCCTAATCCCAGACGGCCATTTGCCCAGCGGCCCCATGTATATACTTCACCATCAGTCGAGACTACAGCGCTACAACTACCGCCGGCTGCGATTCGAGATAGGCCGTTCGCGCTGGCTTCGTCGAAGTCCTTCGCGCGCACCCGTTGCGGCAGCATGGAGCTGGAGGAACGCCCTAAACCACAACCAGCACCAGCTCCGAAGGCATACACTCGGTTCGATATTGGCACACGTACTCCAGCAACACGTGCTTCGTCAGATGACTCGCTGGCCTCACGGCCTGATGTCAAGACGATTGTGTGAGCGCCTGCCATATCAGAGCCACAGGCAACTGCCACTGCTGCCAGTGGGTTCTCCATCCCAAAGTATTCTACCAGCTGAGGTGTAGTCAGACTTGTGTTGTTTCCATGCCCAAGTGCACCGTCATTGCCCGAGCCCCACGTGTACACCAATCCCAGGTCACTCACAGCTGCAGAGTGGAACCAGCTGCAGGAAATGGATTTCACCCTCACGAGCCCCAAATCAAGTCCAAATAAGGCTGGAACAGGAAGCTTGGCATCAGAGAATAAACCATGTCCGAGGGCACCAAACTCTCCCTTGCCCCAGCTGTAAACAGGGGTGTGCATCGGCAAACTGGAGTGCTCACCAGCCTGCCGCCTCTCTATCGCCCGTAGTAGATCTTGCAAATTCACGCTGGAGGCCAAGTCCTCCTCCTCGTGCAATGGTGTGTCTAATTGCTGTTCAGTGATGTCTTGCTGAGCACTGCTATCTGATTCGCCGCCAATGATGGAGTCTGGCTCCTGCGCGCCAGGATCTGCAAGCGACGAACGCACTGGCCCAATTTGTTCAACGGCACTGGCTTCCTCGCAAGTCGTGTCCATAACCCAAGAAATGTCTATAAGTAAGGTGGGTGCCACCCAAAACAGGGATTTGAAATGCTGGTCCAGGACCCAAGGCTGGGTTTCAGCACACTTGGCAACGCTGGAATGCGAGGCAGGCTCGATGACAACATCTTGAGCAAATTCACACTCAATTTTTGCGATGGATGCATCTGGATCTGAAATCGGTGCGATGGAAAATGTGCTGAGCCTTGAGTAGCGAATGTATGTTCCCCAGCCCCGAGAGTGCTTCCCGCTGCCGACATGGAACACGACTGTCTCTGCGACAGAATTGTCAAAGTCAATCGTGACAAGTGTCGGTGCAGAGACAAGCTGGACAGCTGCCTGTTCTATTCGTGCCCTGAGCTGCGGTGAGCAGGCCAAGGCGATGATTTGTGCTGCAATGGCCAAAGCTGGAACTGGCTTCAGTGTGGGCTCTTCCACAACGAGTGTGCCCGCCAGCAAACGCAGTGCATTTTGGCGCTGGTCCAAAACTCCACTTCCACGAACCCCGCTTCCATTGATGGCGATGGGGAACCTTGTTTGTTTAATTGTGCGCACGGAGGTGTCGAAGTCTTCCAGCAGTTTGTCCACTGGGGCTGCGCCCGAAAGCGTCGAGGCGGTGGCGTCGTCTGAGGTGTACACTTGAGCAGTCGCAAGAGGAGCCCCCCCTAAAGCGCACAGCAAAATGACGGTATCATCTCCCTCATGTACGGCTTGAGGTGTTACAGTTTGCACAATCAATGCTGACTCAGGCAGCTCCACGTTTGCGTCGTCCGCTCTTTCTAAAGTGTTCACATTTAGGGCAAGGGTTCCACACTCATCTGCCGCGACAGTTCCTACGGCAAAAAGTACATGCTGTAAGAAGTTTTTGTAATCGTCGACATCAGTGCATGAAACTATTCCGCGGGCTGCCCTTTGCATGATTTGCAAAGTATGGGCCTCATTTGATTCCTGCCGTCCATCCTGTTTTGACAAATCATCCAGCATTCCATCAATGATATCTCTGGCAGAGTTCAGCGAAGCTGTTTGCTGAAACTCAGTCAATGAAGGCTTTGCTTGCTGTATGCTTTCCAGTGCATCGGCAGCGTGTCGAGCAGCAGCACCTCCAGCGCTGGCAAGGTGTGCAGTCTGCCACCCCTCTTCGTCAAGAGAGGCCGCAGGCAGGTGGCTTGAGCCGATTGAAAATGGTGTTTCGAGGCTGTCGTGTCCTGTACTATGCTCGTCTGTGACTGATGCAGCCATGGTTGGGCTTCACGAGAGTGTGTGCGTTTCGTTTGAAACTCCGACCTTGTGCTGCACAGAAGCAATGCTGCATGCCTCAAAAACTACTCCCGATTGAGCAACAGCACAACCCTTCAATTGTACATAGGTTGATCCAGAGGACGGTCGCTGGAATTTGACTTTTGGCGAAAAGCTAACAAGCTCCGAGCTCGGTACGCACCCCCCTTCCGCCCCCCTAAGCAATTCGTGGTTTCTACGAAAAGTAAAGTGTCAAGAAAACACTTCCATCAGGTGCCGAGACAATAAATTTTTGTCGGCGGTCTCTGTCGGCGGCAGCTTTTATTCTGCCCCGCCGGCCCCAACGTTGGTGCGTTGCTTTGTGCTGCGTCTGGTCTTGAGACAGGACATAAACCGGCTATCACCAATAGCCTGGCGAACAGCGGGAGGGAGCGCACCAAAGAAAGCTGCGCCCAAAAAGGTCACGCACGGGAAAGTGATCACCGCGTCGTTCCGGGCCAAGCCGGTCACCATGGCGTTGATGGCTTGGTTCATTTCCACAATGCCAGGCATGTGGAACGCGTTCACATCTGTCATGGGGGAACGCACGAAGCCTGGGCAGATGACATTCACTGCAATGCCCCACGCGGCAAGGTCATGGCGCAGGCCCTCTGCCCAGAAACGCACGGCGGCCTTCGTGGCGTTGTACGTGTACGAGTTCATGGGAGCGAAGGAGGCCTGGGAGGACATCACCACCAGCTGACCAGACTTACGAGCCTTCATGGGCTCCACCAACGGCAGCAGGGTGTTGAAGACGCCGTCCACGTTGGCGGCGAACAGGGCCCGGGTGCATCCGGCAACGTCATCGGGCTCAGTCCCAGCAGTGTTTGTGCTCACCCCAGCATTCGCGAAAGCCAAATCGATCTTGTGCTCCTTGTCCATAGCAGCCACCCACTTTTCGGTGGCTTGTCGGTCTGTGACATCCAGGGCGTGCAAGACCACGTTGGCACCACGGCTCTTGCAGTCGGCAGCAACATCAGCAAGGCGATCCACGTTTCGCCCAGTGAGCAGAACAGTCACACCAGGTTTAGAATATTCAATAGCAAGGCCTTTACCAATGCCGCTAGATGCACCAGTGATCAAAACGGTCTGCGGCGGGCAGCTTCGTGCGGAATTCAAAAGAAATTGTTTGGGTTGAGACCTACATGGATTGAAGTCGGGGCCGGAGGCGGGGGACTGAAGAAACCATATACAAGAGAAAACAACAATGCGGGGTACTGGAAGAGACTGGACATGAACGTCAAAAAAATCGCCAAGACATGCGGGTTTTGCTGCCATGCTGGCAGTGCAGACTCTGTCGCCATGGTTGAGGGAGTTCAACTGTGAAATAGGTTTGAGCCTTGTGAATACGAAGAGACGCCGTTCACTTTGAAAACTTGCGCGGTTTGGCCTCAACGGTATTGTTGTTGCACATTAACAGGCCTAGTCAAACCCCTGCCGTTGGGGGCTTGCAGGCGGCGAGGGGGTGTATTCTAGTAAGCCAACCCTGGCTGATTTCGACAGTTTGCGCTACAACTTTTGCCAGAAATCCGTCTATTCGAGCGATGGTTTCCAAGTCCAAGGTTGGACCAGGCGTGACTGTTCAGTCAAATGTTACTTGAAGCTAGTAACTTACTAGTAAGTTACTAGATAGTTGCCAAGGCTGGAGGACTCAAGCTTCCTGCGAATCTTCAAGTATAACTTTTTGTGCACTACACCTCGCATTCATTTTTTAAACCTTTTCGTCGCCTGTTTCAGCTCTCAGCTCAGCTTGCTCGGCCGGACTGATCACCTGGCGTTCAATGGCAGACGGCCTGTGACCGGGCTTGTGGCCTGGCTGCCCTGGGGCTGGCTCCGTGGCCCAGTCTGGCACTTTGTTGGGGTTCACACGTCGCCACCACGCCATGGACATGATGGAGCTGCCGTCCCCCTCCTCGTCCTCAAGGGGGGGCTGGGCCAACATCTGGAACAGGTTCAGATACACCGGCAGCAGGATGTACTTGACCAATGTAGAGCTCACCAGCAGCAACCACAGGGTATCCATGCAGCACCAGACACGCGGCAAGGGACCGATTGGTCCCGCATTCAACTCATCGTGCAGCACATTCTCGCCGTAGCGCTGCAAGGCAGCATACAACAGCAGCCCGCAAATATCCTCCACAGCACGGCTGGCGTAGAAGGACCATACCGGGTAGTTTGCAGTGAGAGGTGCTCCTACGCTCCCCAGAGTGGGGAACAAGGGGCTCCAATTGGGCGCAGGGAACGCCAGCAGCGACAGCAAGAAACGGCTGTCCCATGGAGCAATGCCCCGCTCCCCCCACCACACCACGGTGTCCCGCACCAGCGGTCTGCAGCAGTCACCGCACCGCACGCCGCACGCTTGCCAAAAATGCCTGCAGCGCAAGCCAGCCGGAACACCACTGGGCGTGATTGCTGTTTTTACCGTGGGAGTGTCCTTGCTACCCCCATTGACACCAGCTGCGTTGCTGCCAGCACGAACTGAGGAGAGGGCGGTGAACTTGCTGTCACCCCCCCCGACAGGGCTTGTTGGGGGAGCAGCCAGCCTGGACGGGCCAGCTGTGGCACTGGCCGCATTTCGACCTCCACCCTTTAGCCCCCCCCCTGACTCTGGAACTTGGGGGGCCTTCACTTTGGAGCTACTGCGGCCAGGAGAGCTGGTACTGCTGGGTGTACTCGCACCACCAGCCTGGTTGATGGCAGCAGCAGCAGCCTCCGCCTGCTGCTGCTCCTGCACACCGGGCCATTCGGGCTGGGCCCAGGCAATGTACTCACCCCGCTTGACCAGATCGCGCTCACGGGGGTAGGACCATGCAGCGTAGATGTAGTATGTGACCATCCAAGCTGGCAGGAGTACAGCCAGCAGCACCCCCCTGGTGGCGCCCAGCACCCCCCCCAGAATCAGCACCCGCGACAGCAACTCCATCGCACGATATACGGCAGACAGGAGACACACCACCCCCAGCCACACTGGGTCCAGACCATCCGCCACAGCTCGCACAAACAGGGAGGGCATCTTGGGATCCTTCCACAGCGGCGTGTCGCGGGGTGGTCGCAGGAATCGCAGTGACTTCGTCGAGAGCCCTCCCACGTCAGCAGCTACCAGGTACCACCACAGCACCACGAGTGTGAGAATGGGTGCCAACAGCACAAGAGTCGGCGGCTCTTCAAATGTCCACAGGGCATAGAGACCATACCCGTGAAGCAGCAGGGCAGGCACGGCGTGCAGCACCACACGTGAGAGCTGCGCACGCGAGACACCAGAGAAAAGCCAAGGCGCCCCAGTAAACAGGAGGACATTTGGGTCAGTGCTGCTGGCCATCGGTTCCATTTTCATCTCAGCCGCCAGGGTGACTCCTGAGGCGATGCTGGGACGCGCCGCGCGGAGGGCGGGCTTGGCGTCTGCAGCACCAGTCACTGCCAAGTCAGGCGCATCTCCCATTGGGTTCTCCTCCTTGAAGGATTTGGCCTTTGCCCTGGCAGCCTTGCCCATGCCAATGGACAGGCCCCGGGGGCGGTTAGCCCCCGGGGCAGCGGGGGGGCCGCCGGCCCCTAGGGCGGGCGTTGCGGCGGGCACAGGGGCTGTGCTCATGATGGCCATGATGAGCTTCACGGCGTGATACACAGGCGCCAGCCCCAGGGGGTGCAACACCCGTAGAACTGGGGAAGCGATGGTCAGGTCCAGGCTTTGCCACAGCTGCACCAGGCAGGCGATGATGCTGAGAGCAAGCACAGCCATGGATAAAGCTGCATATGGCACGGTGTCGATTATCTCCCCCTTGCAGCATGTGTCTGGCTGGTTGAAGCACGAGCGAGTCTGGGGGTTGGTCATACGGCAGACGGAGTCCCCGTATTGCGTGGCAAACGCAGCGAAGTCCAGCCCCACAGCGGCTGCAAACAACAGCGAGGGTAGCAGCAGCAGTGGGACTTGGCAGTTCGTGGCATGGCGGTTGTTGAAGTGGCGGGTGCCGAAGGATGGGTTTGGGTAGTACACGTACTCCTGGCCTGTGCTGGATTGGGCACCAGGCCCAGCACCAGCGGTGGCTAGCACGGCTGCAGCACGGTTGGCCCGGCCTTTGGAGCCCCCAGCAGTGTTATTGGAGCCTGTGGTGGCCAGGGTGTCCCCAGCAGTGCCAGTCTTCTTCGATTCAGGTGCCAGTGCACTTCTGGCGACAGTGCCGGTGGCAGGGCCCGAGATGCTATCGGCTCGCACGGTACCATCTGCATCACCAATAGCACGTCTACGAATTTCACCAGCTCCACGAGGAAGCACCAAGCGAGATGCACTTCGCACGGCGCCAGCAATGTATGTTATGTCGTATAAGCGCGTGCCGTCAACGCCAGCGAAACGACTGTCCCGAACTGGTTCATCTCGACTCCACTCAGCATACAAGACACTTCCTTCAAACCATGTGTATCTACCCTTGCCTCTGAATGTTCCAGCCTCGAAATTTCCTGCAGGAGGGGTGCTTTGCATGGTGCGGCAATTGCACATCGTGCCAGAGGCTTGACGCACCGAAGTAGCTTGAACCACTGAAGAGAAAAAGCATTTTCCCTTTCCCAGACGGGAGTGTACTTTGTATTTTTCCATCATAATACCTGTCGGTCACAGAGCAGCAGCCGTGAGTCCAACACTTTGGGCAGCGCACGTCTGCATCTTGGCTCGCGCACGACGGACAGCAGTAACCAAAGCGAGGCTTTGCCAAGGGCTTGAGGCTCAGCTCGTCACCATCACCACCCCCCGAAATTAAATGCGCCATGCTTCAATCAAGGCACGTTTGGTAAGCAAATGCAAGATACTGGTGCAGTGTGACACAGTCGGTTTGACGCTCGCTCTGTCGCACTGTGAACTACGCCTGCTACCATGCTCGTCTAGTGGATGGGGGGGGGGTGCTTAGCTTGGCTTCAGCCAAGCACCTTCCAGCCTGATGTTAGTAGTAGAAATGAAATTTGCCGAGGAATCTGTAAAAATACCTGCTTCGTCGCCTATTGTCTTCCACGGAGTTCGCTCCTTGGAAGCCGAGCATGAGCTACAGCCGTAGCAGGGGGGGGGTGTTTCTTGATGCACTATCGGTTCTGATCCGACCCCCCTTTTACGTGCTTTGGTTGCTGCTCTGGGTTCACTCCCTCAAACTGGGGTTCAGGGGACACGACGAGTATTGTCGTAGCTCCGACGATGTGAAGCAGACCCTCACTGAAGCTGGGGGTAAGAAGCATCGGAAGCTTTTGCACAAGCAACCAACAGTCCAATCAATTTACTCGTCCGGCGGGCTGAAGCACCGAAGCAGGTCTGCTGTGACCAAGCAAGCCCAAGAATCGCCCCCTTATCACACTGCACCAAGCAGCTCGCCGCTGTGCCACTATTCAGACACCCCTGGGCACAGGGATTCTAGTGTCAGCCCACAGTACTCATACAACAAAGAAGCGACAGCTAGGGAGCTGATGGCGAGAGGGGGGGGCACAAGTCCCTGTACAGGTGCACCATACGGAGTAAATTTCTCATATTCCAAGAGGGGCTCACATCACGCTGCAGCAGCTGACATTCCCATCTGTGGCATCCACTACGCAGCCACAGCACTTGGGGGGCTTGTGTGCACGAATGGCTGCCTCCGCCGCCTTTCGCATTTTCCCTGGGTTGTACAGGGTGGGATTGGTGTTGGGCTTGCTGCGGCCAAAGCCAGCAGGGTACTCATCCACCAGCGCCTCAGGCACCACCTCCACTGTGACCAGCACCTGAAAGCGCTCCTTGTCGGAACCGTTCAGCTTGTCCAGGGCTGGCAGGCGGGTGATGCCCCACTCCTGGGAGGCGGCGTCCACTACATGCGGCACAGCGTGCGTGTTCAGCGGCAGCCACACACCCTCTGTACACACCCCAGCGCCTCCCATGTTGCCAGCTGTGCGGGCAGTGATCAAGTGGTTGTCTTTGGCAACCCACTGCCGCTGAGCGCCCTCCCAGGTGTGGTATGGAGCCGGCACCACTGTGTGGCTTCGCTGGGCTGCTGCGGACAACACAGCTTGCGCCACTGGCACATCCACATATCCCAGGCGATCTTGGATGACGTCAGGAATAGACGGGTCGGTGGCGGGCTCGGGCACGCCCGCTGCGGCGCCGCCTGCTGGAGCCCTCTTGCCCTTGTAGCCAGTTAAGCCGCCCACCACGGCAGAGCCTGCTGAAGTGATGCCCTTGCCGACATGGGCGATGCCTGCGGTGATGTTGCCAATCACTCCAGCACCGGTATTGTCCATGGCAGTGATGAGTTGCTTCCGCGGTACGTTACGGCACAGCTCCACCCGAAGGCGGTCAGGGGGGGGGGTGCGCCCCCACCGCTCGTGGTCGATGGGGAGGTTCAAGCGGAAATTGACAAGCATGTGCTCTGACTCCACCTTGACGTCCACAGGAGGAGCTACTGGTGACTTATAAGCACCGCAGCACAGTCTGCAGCCGCTGTGGCAGACGTCTGCACAGGGCGAGCAGCAGGCACAGCATATACTGGTGACCATGTTTTCAGTCACGCCACAGAAGCAGCCACCGCACTTGACGCAGGAGGTGCGAATGTCTTCGTTCTCGCCATCCACGTCAGGCAGCTCGTCATTGTCGTCATCCCCTGCGGCAGCAGTTTGCCCCCCCCCGTGCAGGGCAGCCTCGTCCGCATCAGCAGGATCCATGCCCTGCGGCACAAAGGATAGCTGGGGCACGACCGAGCCCGTCTTACTGCTACGGGGGACGGATCGGCACCAGGACTCGTGGGTGGGTCGCACGTATGCAGTGCTGTCCAGGCCATCGTGCACAAGTGCGTCGCGGCTTGTGCCAGGGGCTGTCACCTCCAGCACCTCACTTAGGTCCGCTCCATTGGGCACAGGCAGATCTGCCATGTCAGCCTCCTCCTGCTCGCCTCTGCTCACTGCCAGGGTGTCCTGCGCCTTGTGCTTGGCAATGGGGTCAAGCAGGCATGCCCGCACAAAATGCTGTGTGGCACCGTCCCCCAGGTACCTGTCTGCCAGCTCGTCTGACGGCGGCACAGAGGTGAAGGGGGGTAAGTATGACGCAAGGGCGCTCTTGTTGTCCACGGCATCAATCACTTCACCTGCAGCGTTCAACACTGTGTCGATGGCTGCCACAGCGACGTTGGCACCCACATTGATGTTGTCAGCCACAGAGCTCACCTTGGCGCCAGTGTGTTTTGTCTTCCTGCCGTGCAGGGCGCGCAGGACTGCGGCACGGTGGGCAATGCGGTCTCGTTCCAGAGGGGGGCCGTGGGGGGGCATGGGCACATCGTAATAAATGTGCGAGGAAGCACCCTTGCCGTCTGCTACGTCATCTGCCGCCACCGGGTCCTCGTCTCGCAACAGGTTGCGCTCAGACGCCTCTGGGCTGCTTCCTGGGGTATGGAACTTGGTGCCCCACCAGGAGGCGTACTCCTTCTGTCTGGCCAGGGCCTGCTGCACACTGGGGGTGGCCATGGCGTCGCCCTTTACCAGTTTCAGATTCATGGGGTTCACTGTGTTCAGCAGCTCTCCCAACTTGGAGTGCGTGGCCACCCGAACCAGGCGACGCACTCGCCACACCGTCACCCGCATGACCATTTTCAGGGGCAGAGGGCGCTCCACTGGGATGCGTTTGAAGACCTCTGCCTCCTTTGCCGTCACAATGTCCACCCATAGCTGCATGGCCCCTGTGGTGACTCCAATATCGGTGTTGTCCGTGGTGATGCGGTTTTCGTGCCCAGGCACTGCCACCATGCGCCCGCTGAGCATGCTGCCGGCTGCAGAGGCAGCGGCGCCGCCGCTTTCCAACTCCAAGGGCCCATGCTTCACCACGCCGTGGCTTGAGGTGGCTACCACAGTGTCAGTGCTCCCGGCCGGGTCAGCCGCTGAGCGGAGGGCGGCCAAAGCCCGGTGCAGGGGGGCCACAAGAGGCCGCGTCTCCACCGGCACAGGGTGGAACTGCACTAAGTCTGGCTGTGTTTGCCGCTGCACCTCCGTCAGTGCGTCGGGGTGCACATGGTACTTGCCCCCCAGGGCGTGCCATGCTGGGTGCAGCCAGCGCTGCTCCAGGTCGATCATGGTGCCGCCCAGCAGCACTTCATGGTACCGCCTTGTGCGCCGCAGCTTGTTCACAGTCTTTCCCTTTGCGCCCTTGGAGGTGACAAGCTCGGCATGCTCTGTGGCATAGGTGTGCCACACCTCCAGTGCAAGCAGGGGTACACCTGGGAGAGTCGTCTCCACCTCCAAGCACTGCATGACGTCAGTGACGGCGTCATACGGCTGGCGCAGATCAGAAGAGGGCAGTGACATGGCCATGTGCATATCCTCGGCGAGATTTCCAGTGGGCGGCACGCCAAGGGATCTGAAGTCTTGAGCCAGTGTTTTGACACTCTGGCGGTTGGCTCCGAACTTTGAGTACGCGAGGCTGGACCCAGGGATGATGTAGTCCTCATCCACATCCTGCTCCAGGCGCTGGTAGGTGACAGTGCTACGGGGAGCCCAGGACACTGCGCTTGACGCCTTGCTCTGGCCACAAATGTGTGCCCGGACGCTGACGCCCAAACGGGCAGGTGCGCCTGTGAGCTTGCTACTGCTGTGGATGTCTTGCTTCAGGCGAGGCGTGATATAGGACACATCCCCGCGTGGAATACAGGAGAGCGCTGCTGCAATGTTCATGACGTACACTCGCACCTTGACCTTTTGAAGTGATCCAGCCAACCCCAGCACCCGCTGCACATACAGCGACCTCGTGGAGGCTGCTGCTGCAATGGCGGCTGCATTGGCATTACTCATGTAAATGCCGTCTTCGCCTGTCAGCGGAAGATTGCCGCTTCGAATCCCCTCCACAATGGCATTGCGTGCCGCCTGAGCGGAGTGGCCCGCCTGCAACGCGTCGCCCCTTGTTCGCGCGGTGTTGCGCGCAGTAGCGTACTTGAACTTGGATGCTTTCCGGTCTTCAGAAAGGTCCTCAATGATGATTGCTGCGCGCACAAGACCCGAAATCTTGTGGCGGGGACGGGGTGCCTGCCCTGTGGAGGCCACACCAAGCCGGGTGTACACGGGGTAGTCCTTAAACAGCCCCCCCTCCCGGGGCAGCAAGTCCTCAAGCGGCAGGGGGTACACTGCTCGGCGACGCAGGAAGCGTCGTTTGCCCAGCATCATCTTGTTCCGCTCCTCCAGGGTGTAGTTCAACCCGGTCTTGGGCTCACGGAACAGCGCGAGGCCGTCTGTCTCCGCAGGTGTGAGCAGTGCCAGGGGGTCGCGTTTCTTGGCAGCTTCCTGCAGGGCACCTGTGGCAGATGTCATCTGGGCCGCCTGTTTGAGACGTGAAGTGGCTTCGCTGAATCCTCGGGTGAAGGCGCGCATGGCGCCACCAGCAGCACCCCCGGACTCTTCCGCTAGGGCTCCATTTCGCACGGCACGATGCTGCATCATGGCAAGTTTTTGCTGCGAGGCAGCCGTCTTGCTGCGAAGACGAGCCATACGTGTACGCATGATGCTCTGGATGCGGCCCGCGGCGATGTTGGTCGGGGGGGGTGCAGGGGGGGCATCGTCTCTGGGGCGCCGACGGCCACTGCCAGCTGTGACTGGCGACCACATACCTGACGCCCGCTGCGCCTGCTGTGCATCTTCATCGTCATCGCCCAAGTCGTCCTTCGTCTCGCCGGGGGTGGCCCACCAGAGATCGTCCAGGGGCAACGGCATGCTGCTCTCGCCCACATGTCCCTTGAAGTGCGGCGTGGAGAACACGCCTGTGGGCGGCAGCGGCTCCAACGCCGGCGTGGTGGAGGAGGACAGCAGCTCGTCTCCCACCCCCAGCCCAAGCAGCCCCTTGCCCTCCGCCACTTCCAGGCGGATGCGAGGGGCCATTGTGGACGCCCAAGCCCGCAGAGCCCGCAGTTGGTGACGCGGCAACTTGTCGCCAAGGATAGGGTTGCCGTGGGTGTCACGGTGCACGGCAGCTGCAGCCGCAGCAGCCCCCCCCTGCTGGGGCTGTGAGACAGGTGGCGGGGGGGGCGGCGGCAGCGTTGCCTCCGAAGCGGGCCGTGCTGCTACCGGCAAGGACTTGGGCCGCGCCTTTGAGCCCTTGGTGGGAGTCTGCATGCCAGCTGCGGCGCCTGAAGCAGCGGCGCCTGGGTCCTCGGCGACACCTGCGGCCGCGCCGCCCGACGTGGCAGCTGCGGCCGGCACGTCCTCTGCCGGCTCGCCATCGTCCAGCTCTGCCTCCTGCCAGTCCTCAGCTTCGATTTCCTGCGCGCGCTGTGCCCTGTGTGCTTCGTCCGCATTGTCCTCCTCCACCTGCCACACAAGCTGTGCCACATCAGGCAGCCCAACCTCCAGCTCCACACGGTCCACGAAGTAGCGGCGCGTGGAGAACTCCCACAGCACGCGCTCTGCGGCAGCAGTGGCGCCAGGGGCCAGCATGGATTCATGGCGTGCCAGAGAAGCATCTTGGTCCACCTGCCCGGCGGGGCGGAGGGCGTGGCTGGGAGTCCCAGAGGAGGCAGCACGCCCCCCAGCGGACAACGCTGCGTTCAAAGCAGACATCTCCTCAGCTCTAGCACGCACACGGGCTTTGATGCGGGCGTTGTATCGAGCATACGCTCCCGCCACCACAGGCAGGCCCACCACAGGCGGCGGCACCGGCTCCTCATCCCCCCCCCCAAACAGCTTTCCAATAGCAGCGCCTGCTCCAGCGAATGCCTGCAGGATGCTGGCCCCCACGTCGCGGCTGCCAGCTGCCAGTGTTGGTGCTGTGACCTCGGGCACAGTTTTACTGGTTTTGCTCTCGGAATAGTTCTTTTGGCCGTCGCCGCCAGCCGCCGCCCGTCCCTTGCGGTACACGCCAGTGAAGCCCACCTTCACTTCAGGATGTGCAGCATCCGCTGAAGGGACACCCACCGGTGCGCCCAGTCCATATGCATACAGGATGACCATGTGCACCTTGACGTCTCGTGTGGGGGGCAGCAGCTGCGGCGGGGGGGATAAGGGCACTGCAACATCCTCTTCAACCATGTTCGTGCCCCAGCTCGTTCCGGCATCCTTGGCGTTCATGTACACCCTGGGGATGAGCTGCATGCCCACCAGCAGCTCCGGGACACAGGGGGCGGCGGGGCCCAACTCCCCCTCTGCCAGCAGATTCAGCTTCACCTTGGCGTCCCGAATGTCATCCATTCCAGTGTCGGCTCGCTTGGTGGCCTTGCGGGCAGACTCTGCCGCTGAGGGAGCCAGCCACTGCAGGGTCTTGTAGAAGAACTCGTGGTCATCTGCGCTGTACCCGGCGTTGCGAGAGCTGGCCGAACCGGTCAGGTGCTTGGCTGACATGCCTGCGCCGACCGTCCCCTGGGGCAGTGCGCTTGTGTCTGCTGACAAGTGCTGTCCCCGCACGCGGGGGTGGGCGAAGGCCACCACGGCTCCGTAAGTGGCGCCGACGCCGTCACCCGCGCGCCACGCCCCCCCATGCTCCACGGCAAGGGGGACCCACATGGGCGTGGGGATGAAGCGGGCCACGTCCAGGGTGATGGGAATGCGCCCAAGGATGGCCTGCATGCGCTTGGAGGCGGCAGACTGCTGCTTGGCCACCTCCTTGTCGTACAGGCGATCAGTGTCAACCATCATAGCATCAGCCAGGGACAGGCGGCCGCTTGCTAGCCGCACATTCCGCGCGATCAAATTCTTGTCCCACACCTCAACCTTGATTTCAGGCGTCAAGGGGTAAGGCGGCAGGATGGCGTTCAGCGTAACCGTGGTGCCCCACACGGGTGACAGCGTGCTGTTCACTGCATGCGTCTGTGAGAAGATCTCACCCAGCCTGACCCGCAAAAAGGGGTCAGAGGCGCCATCCATGTCCACCGCAGGGAGGTGCCGTGCCTGGTACGTGAATACCCGGAGTTGGTACCGCCTGGACTGCTTCAAGGCAGAGCCAAGCCGGGCCTCCCAAGCAAGCCGCTTGGATACAGTGCCGGCATCCACCTGGGAGAGATCCACCAGCTTCTCGCGCTGACGTGGGGCGCGCTTGCCGGTGACTGCGTCCTTTTTGCCGCGGGTGGGTGCCGTGAGGGGGGTCACAGAGTACGCTGAGCGCCCCGACATCATGGAGTTGGTGGTGGATTGCGAGGAAATGCTGGCAGTGTCGTCGTCATCATCTTCTTCCACTGCGCCAATGCTGGGCATGAGGCCCATTTTACCGTGTGCGTCGTGCAGTGTATGCACCGAGCGCAGCTTGCTGCCCGGGGCAGTCATCTCTTCCTCCCGTGCCGCCTGGGCCGCCATGAATTCGTCCAGTGTCTGGGGGGGGGCGGGTGCAGCAGCAGCTGCCGCGCCAGCGCCCCTGTCAGCCACGGCATTGCCCACCACCCCTGACTGCTTCACGCCGTCCTTGCGTGCTGCGGCTGTGGGCACAAGTGCTCCTGGGCGCAGGGGGGTGCTCTCAAAGTGCGCTGCTGCCCCCCCCGCCAGCTGCTCCTTGGTCATTGTGAGCCCCAGGGAACGTGCTGCTCGCAGGCGCTTGCGCATGGCTCGGTGTTTCTTGGAGCGGGATTTGAACAACTCCTTCACTGGGCCCATGCCCATCCACACCGCCACAGAGCCAGCGCGGTCGTCTGATGAGTAGGTGTGATGCACATCCACCACGCCCGTCGTTTCGTCGGGTGTGAGCGGGATCCAAAAGGGACCTGCGCCCCATCGGGTGCTGATTAAACGGGCTGCCGGGATGCGCCCGCTGCCCACAGGCTGCCCATCCCTGTCAGTCAAGGACACGATGACGTCAGGCACAGCTGAGGGGTTGCTGGGCAGAATCCAGTCACTTGCTGCCAGCATTTGATTCCAGTACACACGCCCATCTTCAGGCGTTTCACGGGTGCTGACGAGGGTTTGGGCGCCCACTGAGATGGTGATGCTCATTTTCGACGGCTTTCCCACATTGGTACGTGACTTCAGGTACGGAATGTCTGTTCCGGTCAACACAAGGCATGCAAAGGCATACCGACAAAAGTAGTGCACCTTGGGCTTGGATGATCTGAACAGTCGCTCCGGCTCAATCGGGTACCTGTGTCTCAGGTACATGCGGGCGATGAGCGGGGGTGGCCATGCCAGGTGCAATGCCCGCTGCGGCTCAGCTGAGGGGACGGGGGCAAAAAACATGGGCGCGCCTGGGATGAGCAGCCCCATGTCCTGGGTCAGTTTGTGGTTTTCCTCCTGGGTGGGTGTGGTGACCATGCCCTGCATGCCCCGCACAAGCCACAGGGCCTTGTCCTTGGCCTCCTCCTCCCCTTCGGCAAGGCCCTCCTGTCCTGGGGCCCAGTCCACCACGCGGAAACTCACCAAGATGGTGCCACGGTACTGCACGCCCAGGCGCCCATCGGTGTTCATCGCACGAGCGGTGTTCCCAGATGAGATGCCCACGCCTGAGGACTTGATACGGGCGCCATACAGGGGAAGCCAAATGGGCCCCACACCCACTGGCTTCACACCGGCCGCTGCAGGGTTCCTCTGTGTTTCGTGCTCTGTGCGTAGAGCCTGGGCAGCTGCGATGTCAGACAGGGAGATATGCGCCACAGCTACTCGATCGTCTGAGCCCAGCGAGTCTGCGTCCCACACCGATAAAGACACGCGGCCCAAGGGACAGCCGTCGTCCACTCCCCAGCCGCGGCCCGCATGGCGCAGGGGGCTGGCCTGGCCGCCTCCTGCGATGCTGCCGTGCACAGAGGGGGCCTTGAAGTTGGCCCCTGCCGTCGCGGAGTCGGTGTAGTCCTTCTCAGCGACTTCAGAGGCAGCTCGCTCCACGAGCTTGTGCAGCTTGCGCACGACACTGGCGGAGGGGATGCCGCCCACATCGCGGGACTCGTCTGCTGTCTCCAGCATATCCCGCAGACTAGGCCGCTTGGCTGGGTCCTTGTCCACTTTCCCAGCGGAGTTGGTGCCGTACACAGCGGCTGAACTGGCAGACATGCCCCACCCGCCCACCTCCCGGCCGACAGGCGTGCCCCAGTTACTGATGGCCATGCTGTGCCCCGTGGTCAGGTCTTTCCATGCACCAGTGCCGTGTCCAGTGTCTGTTTTTGCAATCGCCCTGGCAATGGCCGCGGCAGCTTCGCGTGTCGTGCTGCGGTTCAGTGACCGTGCTTGGCCGTACGTGGGCAGGGGGGTCCAGATTGGCAGCGTCACACGAGCACCAAAGTCTGCACGCAGCATACCATTACCCTTGACTGTGTTCACGTGGGTGGACGTGACGGCACCACCGCAGGCCACCTTGATGTACGCGTCAATGCCACGGCCAATGCCAACTGCCCCGTCATCCATTGCAGGCATGTCCACCACTTTGTGCACTGTGACAATCAAGCTGCCCAGGCGGGGCGTGAGAGTGGGCGGGAACACCAAAGGTGCAGTCGGAACACCTTCATACCCGAGGCGCATGGGCAGCAAGCGGCGCGGGAGCGGGCGCCCGTCCCGAGTCAATGCACCTGGGGCAAAGTCCGTCTTGTCGAAGCTGGGCTGGTCATCACTCAGACCTGGGTTGGGTGCATGTGGATCCACTGGCGTGTCAAACGGCGACTCACCCGTTGGGGTCAAAGCATCCCCAGCGTCAGGAGCCTTGCTTTCCGCGACCCCCCCCTGCACCCCCTCGCCCTCCATAGCAGGGCCATCCACGCTGTCCGCATCATCAAATGCCTTGGCATACAGAGGCAATTCCTCTTCCTGCGCTTTTTGCTCAGCAGCCACAGCATTTCCGAGCCCCCCCTCCGGCAGCACCCGGCCGGCAAGCAGGGGGCCCAGGGCAAGGCGCTTGGAGGTTTCCGTGGTGCCACGCCCCGGGATGTAGTTCTTGGAGACAATGGAGGGGCGGATGTTCACTGTGACCAGCGCAAAGCCTCTGCAGCTGCCGTGCACGCCGGGCTGGGGAACCGCACAGGCATCACCCCCTGCCCGAGCCACCGTCACAGCGGCGTCCTCAGAAGCCAAGGGGGCAGACAGTGCCACCCAGCGCGTCCACAGCGCGGTGTCGCCACCCACGCTTTTGCCGCCAGCGGCGTCTTGCCCGTACTTCTTCTGCTGTGAGTACATGGTGGGAATGGGCGCCGTGAACTCGCCCACGACATTTCCCCCAGCCTCGTCAGTGCCCACCGGCAACGTGGGCAGGCGGACCTGCAGTCGCAAGGAGCTACCACTGAGCGTCTGCTCGTTTGCTACCGGCAGTCGCAGTGTGACCGTGTCGTCCACTACCCAGCTGTAGGGCAGGGTGACCCCTCCAGAGGCAGACACGTTGCCAGACATGGCAGCCATCAGGGCCGGGTTGCCTGCTCCGGCGCCCATGTTCAGCTCAGTGGCGGAGTCAATCACGCCCTGCAAGTCGGTCATGCCGCTCTCGGAAATGGTGTCCAGGGGAACGCCACCGATGCCGCCAGCCCCCCCTGAACCCACCTCCGCCTGCTTTCGCAGCAGGTCATCAAACAGCCGTTTCTCCTCATCCATCACCACTGCGCGGAGGTCACGCCGCACCATGCGGTCGTGGGTGGGCAGAGGGATGCGGGATGGGCCCATGGTTGAGAGCATCTCCTCCCGCTGGTCTGAGCCAATACCCGTCACATCCACTGCCACGCCGATGGGAGACCTGGCGAGAAGAGCAGCTGCCGCAGCAGAGGAATGTGGGTGAGACTGCGGCAAGTGCAGGTCTTGCACCTTGCGCACGTGCACCAGCACCTGGTACACCCCGTAGCGCATGCCAGCGGCTTTCATGTGTTTCTGGTGCACCTTTGCCACGGCATCAAGCGCTTTCAAAGAGGCCCCGTTTGCGAACTGCACCGCCTCTGAGGGCGCGACAGACATCTGGTCGCCGTCGTCTCCCAGGCTGCCACCCGTGGCAAGCGCGTTTGCAAACGCAGCAGCGGCTTTCAAAGCGGGGTGGGTGTTCAGATCAAGCGACAGCGGCATGAGCCCGATGCCACTCACAGCCAAGTCGTCTCCAGGGGGGGCATCAGGGAACTTGCTGCGGGGGGGGTGTAGGGAGCGTGGCACCACCACCCTATCGGCCTCTCCTCCGTCAGCCACATGCTGGTCCACCAGCTGCCGGCTAGGGCTGCCGTACAGTGTGTAGAACTCCTCTACCCCATCCCCCAAATTGCGGGTGGGGCCTTCCTTGCCAAGGTCGTCACTCACATACGTCATGGCGGAAGCCACAGATACAGCATCCGCCTCGAACTCGTCGCCGCCAGACGTGTCATTCAGCAGCGCCAGGTGTCGCGCGTCCAGGCGCCCGCGGAATTCGCTGCCTGCGCGCTCCATGACGGCGCCCCGGGTGCGGGCGGCGGCACTGGCTGCGTCAAACGCCTGCTGCAATACCAGAGGGATGTCTTCGTGAGCACGGTCTTCTTCGCCGTCCACTTGTTCCCACATGTTTGTTCCGGTTGGAGACAGGCGTGCGATGGGGCGCCCATACAGCGCCCATACTGCCCGGCGCGCAGCGATGGCAGATGCGTGCTCTGAAGACAAATGGTCTGCAGCACGAGCTGCACCTCCGCGCTTGTCTGTTCCATTTTCCGCCTTGAACCAGTCAGCGTTCATGTTCGTGATGATTTCATGGGCACGGGCGCGCCAGGCATCATCGGCAGCTTTCTCACCAGCCACGCTAATGCCAGGCTTGTGAAACACTGGTACTGCCATGCGCAGAGACACTGCAGTGGAGCTGTCCCCAAGGCCAAATGCGTACGTGCCTCCAGACGTGAAGCTGATTCCATGATCCGTCCCAGCTTCGTCCCCCGGCTTCACGGCTTGTGCAGCTGCCGCCGCCTCTTCGTCAGACAGCACACCCTCCCGCAGGCCAGGGCCTCCCACCCACATGAACACCGCCAGCAGCTCGGGCTCCCTATCACCGGCGGTCTCCAGAGCCACGTCCACGCTGGTGGACTTGGGGGGGGGCGATGCGCAGGGGAATGGGCAGGGGCTTGTAAGGGGTCAGCTGCATGCCGTCCAAGGAAGGCAGGTCTGAAATGGTCAAGTGACGCTTCTGGGCGATGGCGACGGCACTGCCGCCCTGGTTCAGCCGCATGGCAATGCGCAGGCGAACAGACTCCGGGATGCGCATGTACGGTATCTGCTTGCCCATAGTATTGGCTGACGGTGGCACCATGAATGAAAACGTCGCTGACACAGGGCACACATCTTCGTCAAAGTCGTCCCCTTCCTCCGCAAGATCCATTGTGTCAGGCACAAAGCCCGCCTCCTCCCGTGCTGCAGCCTCGGCCTGCGCAACGGCCCCAGCTTCGTCTGCGGCGTCTGTGGAGCCGGCTGCGGCGCCCCCAATGCCTCCGACACCGGCTGCTGCCGCCGCCGGGTTGGGGGCTCGGGGGGGGGATGCGCTGACCATGGCGACGGTTGGGGTGTTGCCACTGGCAGGAACGGGGTCAGCGTCGCCAGCGTCCAGGTTGGCATAGCCCATGGGCAGCTGCGGCAGTCCATTGCACGCCCGCACCACACGGCTGGGGATGGGTGTCGAGTGGCGCAACTCGTCCGAGTACTTGTGTCCGCTTTCCTCGGCGACA
>Ga0307982_1000672_pt1 | contig 27013 bp, 21 predicted proteins | sample OrgLakmetagen989_FD_201847 | JGI IMG/M metagenome (GOLD analysis project Ga0307982, IMG submission 201847) | Saline water microbial communities from Organic Lake, Antarctica - #989 | ecosystem: Environmental > Aquatic > Non-marine Saline and Alkaline > Saline | place: Antarctica: Organic Lake...
AAAAAAACGAACATGTAGATTGTGTCTAAAAATCAGATAGACTTGCTATTTTTTACGCAAGTGCAAGGAGTTTGGTGAAATCGTTTGTGAGGCAAACTAATCTAAATGGGTGACACCCCTTACTAGTAAACCTCAATGTGAGTGAAACAAGCAGCGAGAATCGAATTGAACGCATACAAATCAAGTTGAATGTTGGGGAAACATGATTTTTTCTGGTGAACCCACGAGCCTGAACGATGGGCAAGGTGAGATGGCAGTTTCTTGTTTGAAGGCTCCCGTGCAGCCCAGCAACTGCTTCAGAGGTCAGGTCAGGGAGAAACTGCATGATTGAGAGCACAAACCACAAACCACGCAAACCACGAAGTGCCTGCGCTCCTTCAGGCAGCCACCGTGGATTTAGACAGCCAATTAAATCAGATCTGGCATTTACATAAACACATTTCATTCGGTAGGTTGGACAGCACTCAGCGTGGCGAAGGTAAGGTATGCAGTGTGGCCGCGCATACTTCGTGCAGGCATTGGGGACTGGGACAAGGAGAGCTTGGCATCAAAGCCAATGAGGCTGGGGCGGGGGTTTGTGCCCCCTTCTTGTGCGATTGCGGCATTCTCGCCGGTCACGGCGCCCCCCCCGTCCTCTGACCGAGCGCGTTTCTTTCCCCGTTGCTTGCCATGCGCCCCACGCCTGCCATCTTCCGCTGAGCCCACAGGCTCAAACTGGCGCAAGGTGCTCAGCTGGAAATCCTCACCAAGTGGGGCAGGGGGTGTCAAAATGGACTTTACCTGCCATGGGCGCACAAGTACCTCCATTGTGGTAATGTTGCGAAAGCCTGCAGTTTCCATCGCCCCGATGGCCTTGTGCACCTGCTCAACGCACGGGCTGAACGAGCAAAAGCGTGCACCGATCCGCAGAACTTTGCGTGCATGATGAATGGCATCCCATGGGGCTGGTAAATCCAAGAACATTGCATCAGCCTTGCCATCAGGGACCCCAGCGAAGCCCTTCTCGCACACGTTCGCGTGAGTTACCGAAGCAACCTCCCCCAGCCCAAGTGTGAGTAAATCTTGAGCCCCTGCCAGTGCCCGTTCTTCGTGGTACTCAAACGAGTGAATTTGGCCGGATGGGTACACAGCCCGAGCCAGCGACATTGTCAGAGACCCTGAGCCAAAGCCTGCCTCCACAACTCGAGCGCCCGGGCACAGATCAAGCTGCATGCAGACCATAGATATGTCTGCCAAATAAAGCACCTGCGTGCGCTTTGGGATAGATTGCGTGTAAAGTTCGGGGTTGCAAGGCATCAGGTATGCCCATTTGCCATGGTCGCGGGAGGTAACCTGCGGAGGTACTGCATACCAGCTTGCGAAGAAAGCGCGATTCAATATCCGCACCTTGCTGCCCCACGGCTTGCCAATGAGGTCATCATGGTGGAATGTGCCACACCGTGTGCCAACCACGGATCTGTGCTTCAGCGTTGTTCTTGTCAGGTTGTCAAATGTCTGGTACAGAATGACTGTGTCGTCAACATTCGCATTCCAGCTGCTTGGCGAGAGAAGTGTAGGACGAATGCTCTCGCCAGTGGTCAAGCTGCTCGCAGCCCCCGCAGCTGCAGCATCGGCAGATGTTGAATTCATGGCTTGAATATCTTGTCAATCGCTCTGTTGTGTTTTCAATTTTGAATTGAAAGTGCGTAACACGAAATTCTGCCTTTCCCCAATGGTACAGCCCCCCTTCTGCAGCTAGCAGTACTCGCCATCGATCAAGCTCTGAGCAGCATCAATTACCTGCGGGGACTTTTGCCTTTGCACTCTTCTTGCGAAGAGCAGCTGGAATCAGTGCTGTGGCGGATGTGGTGCGTTTCCGCTTCGAGGCAGTGCCCAGGGCCACAGCGGAGGGGAGCACCAAATCTTGCTTTGTCTCCCTCCCAGACGCCTTCACGTCTTTCCACCGCTTGGACATTGGCTTGAACTCGGACACCTGCAGCGGTCGCCCCAGCAGCAGCTTTCCGTCCATGCCTAGTGCAGCGTTCAGCACTGCAGTGCGCGTGTCCACCGCCGCAGGGGACTCAGGGGCAGCACCGGTAGCAGCTTGTGCTGCCCCGACTCCCACTGCCCCTGCTGCTGCTCCACCCGCTGCAGCTGCTACAGTGTGTGTGATGGCATCCTCCTGCGCAGCAGCAGCGTCCTTGGAGCTCGTCTCCATGCCTTTGGGGTCGGCTGTAGGCCCCTCTGTCACGGGGGGGGGTGGAGGGGGGAGCACGTTCGGATCAAGAGACACGGTTCCAAAGCCGCGAATCTTGCCTGAGTCATCTCGTCTCAGACGCACCTGGTGTACTTTCCCCGCCACAGCAAACGCCTTCTGTACAATAGCCTCTGTTGCCTTGTATGGCAGGTTGTTCACGAAAACCATCACAAGAGTGCGACTATCCACCCCCCCTGACCGGGCAAGAGCCTCTTCGGAGGGCCCCTCATCCACTGATGGTCCGCTTTTACCGGGGCGGCTGCTGCCATCATCTTGGCGAGGCCGCTTGGCGGGGTGCTGCTCACCAGCTGCCTGCCCCCCGCTAAGGGCCTCAGCTGTTGCTTTCCCCACTGCAGCAGCACCACCCTGCTCAGCCAGGCTGGCCAGAATAGCTGACATTGACACAGGGGGGGCTGCCTGGGCGGGGGCTGCAGCGACAGGGGGGGCATCTTCTTCCCGGGGCCGCTTCTGTCCTCGCTCCTTGCTGGGCATTGGCGTCACCACTGTGGGCGCTGTGAGTGCTGTGGAGCCTTCGATTGCCTTGATAGCACCTTCTTCTGTTGCATTGCTTGCTTGGTGCTCAGGCTTGGTCTCCGGCGCGGCTTGCGTGAGAGGGGCCGCCGCAGTTGCAGTGGGGGCAGAACCCTCGCCTTCACCTGTGCCCTTGGTGGGTTCGGACCCCTTGAGCGCTTCTGCGGCGGGAGGGGGCTTCTCTGGTCTGGCTCGCTTCTTCGCCTTGCGCTCTGCAGCCGCGGCGCGGCCAGCTACTCGCTGCTGGGCGGCCTGCACACGCTGGTCGATGATGCCTTGTGCATTCCAGGCAGACTCTGTGTCGCCGTGGGCAGCATTTAGCGCCTGCCACTCCTGCTGTAGCCACATGGTGCTGGCAGCGTCAGCTGCCTGGAAGTGCAGGCCTGACTTCAACCACTCGTGTGCTTGTTCCTGGTGCCCTGTTCGGGCAGCACACGAGGCTGCTGCAACGCACAGGAAGGCATCCTTGGGTGCAGCCTTCAGCAGGGCTTTCCATTTCTCTGCGCCTTCGTCCCACTGGTTGAAGTTGGAACACTGCACTTCAGCCCAGAGGCGCTGAATGGGCGCGGCTCCAGCGTCCCCGCCCACAGACCTTGCCTGGTGTGCAGCCTGCTTGAAGCATTTGTTCGCAGCTCGCACTGCATGGTCTGCGTGCGATGTCGCCCCCACTGTGGCGGGCAACGCTGGACCTTCAGCTGCCTCCTGCACGGAGGGGCAAGCACGAGCCCACACCAGTGCAGCCAGCAAATGTAGGGGTGCCTGCAGATCCCCCCTACTCAAGATGGCAGCGGCTTCACTGGCCTCCCCTCCCACAGCATGGGCTGCAATGTGGGCAGGCGACACTCCAGGCTGAGCTGCTGCGGCACGGGCACTAGCGTGTGCGTCACTGAAAGGGTGCAAGGGGGGCTCTGCACCCCGTGACACGCTCCACTCTATAGCATGCAGGTATTTGCGCCAAAAGCCCACATGCCACATACAGTTGCGGCAGGCGCGCCGGGAGACGCGACACAAGGCCTTGGCGGAAGCTGCAGTGGCGCCCGCACCCCCGTGCAGCTTGGAGCAAGCAGACAGGTACCGCTCCCACAGCGCCGCATCCCAATACGCACTGCGCACAGCTTCATCCAGCATCGCCAGAGCAGCCTGCTGGTTCTTCGCTGCGGCTGCATCTGCCCAGGCAGCCCAAGCGGCAGACAGCTCACCCTGGGCTGCGGTGGCATCTGCGCCAGGCTGCAGTAGCGCCTCCTTGGCAGCCTCTACACGCTCCCGGTGGGGTGCCGACACTGCCCATCGCTCTGCAGCACTGGTGGCTGCGTCCTGCAGCTGGCTCTGCCACGCTGTGGAGGGGGGTATGGCAGAGCCAGCAGGAGACCCCAGCCAAGCCGTCAGCGCCTGCAGTGCCTCCCCAATGTGGGCAGAGGGGACGGCTAGCCAGGAAGCAAATACGGCGTTCACTCTGCTTGTGGCCTGCGTGAGCTCCCGGGTGAGGGCTGCTGCAGCCTCCGGCTCCAGTGCCCCTGGGTGCTCGCTGGCCTCCTGTGTCAGCTCAAACACGTCCATGGCCTCGTCCATCTCCCAGCGGGCATACTTGGACCACAAGCAAAACGCATCTGATGATTGGGACGCGAGGGACTGGGCTGCAGTTTGGAATGCTCCGCGCACCTGCTCCGCCACTGTCTCAGATGTGAGCTCGCACGGAGGGAGGTCTGCAGTTGAGCCACGCTCGTCGATATCATCCACGAAGTTTGAGAAGCGGTCTAGACACATTGCATACTCTGCCCATATTCTGGGTGATGGACAATCCAAGATTGCGGCGGCACCAAGCGCCAAAGTTTGCTGGAAAGCGTTGTAAATGCCAGGAGAAGAAGATGCCTCAGCGGATTTTGACTGATCAGCTAGCCACTCAATCCAGTCACCTGCGCGAAGCAAAGGTGTGAATACAAGCAAGAACAACAACATTTAGCAATTGCTTCTGGCGTACCCTCAGTCATTGGTAACTTGGAACAAAAATCTCGACGTGCTACTTCCAGATCAGCTGGATGATTCGCCTGTCGAAAGGCTGCTACAAGCCGCAAATGGCTGTCGTAGTCGTATGCATTAGACCGTAATCCTAAGGATGCAGCAGCAATCTCGTGCTCAGCCATGTTTAGTATCTGACAAGGTCGCCAGCTACTGGAAGCCAGTGCACTGCTCCTCAAGAAATTTTCTTCTGCGTTGGCCTGCAGGCTGCTCTTAGTTACTAGCAACCGATAAGCTTCGCAGGGAAGGGCACAGGCCTAGTCTTGTAAGAATGGCCATTCGAAAATGAATTGGTCTAATCAAGCCCAGAGCCTTGCACAGGCAGTGACAGTTTCCGCAAGCCTGTCTGAGAGCTCGACAGTGCCCCCTAAAAGTCTCACCCTTGTACAATTAGGTGCCATGAAAGGGCGGTGCAATCCTGCCCCGATCCAACAACACTCTGAGCACTGCAGTGTGCATGCAGTGCATTGTGCAGAATGTATCAATATATGCTCTGTCTAAGCCATGTACAGCGTTTGGACGGGAAAGCGTGTAGCCAAGGCAAGCAGCCCAGGTGTTGAGAACCTGACCTCAAGTGCAGCTGCATTGAATAACCCACCATGTGTGCTAGACACTGCCATGCCCTACTGCCTGCACAACTGGATGCAGGTGCGGGCGGGAGAGGGGGTTGAACCTCTGCCAGCCCCCCTCTTCAATTGCCCGCAGGTTGGACAGGAACAGCGTCCCGTGGGGGCAACCTCGTGTCACTTATCTTAATTGAATGCTTCCAGCAAAATGGCCTCTAGACTGTGCGGTTCGCGCTGCATGAGGCGCCGAAAGAGGACGGGGGGCATGCTGAGGTTGAGGGGGGATTTGTACCCAATGTCAACAGTCGCACGCGGCACAGGATGAATAACGTCTGCCTCTTCTCTGCAGAGGCTGCCTGCCGCTTTGGCCTCTTGCTTCACCACGGAGAAGACAGCCTGCCCGACATCGACCCTAGTCAGGGCGCGGGGGCCGCTCACGTGCAGAACAGCCGGCACACCCTCAAGAGGAAAGTACTGCATGGTGCCACTGTATGAAGAAGCTGCCTTTTCTGTCGTCAAGCTGGTAATTAGTTCGCCCCCTTGCGAAGCAATAGAGACAGCAGATGTCTTTGATTGTTGAGCCGTGCCTGCTATGCCGCCCCGCGCCAGCACCTCGATTGTTGAATCTACTACATCATGTACTGACACATAGTTGCGGTATTCATCGCAAAAAAGCTGCACAGCTTTGCCACCAGGGCTTCCGCAAGTTGCACGAAGCGTGCTATGCAGCCACTGAAGAAATTTTGTTGGACCACCCGAGGGAGCAGCCGGCCCAAGTATATTCGTTGGCCGCAGAATGCAGAACTTCCCTTTTGGATAGTTGGCTTTGATGTAAGAATCAAATTTGGCTTTGTGGGTAGCGTAGGTATTCACTGGCTTCGCAGAGTCACCCTCAGAGTACGGAGGAGAGCAGCCATCAAACACTTGATCGGTAGAGAAATGCACAAGAAAGGGCACTTGATCCATCGCAAGGCAGGCATGGACCAAACATTCGGGGCAATTGATTGCTTCGCTTGCCTTTGGATTTTCTTGGCAAGCCCTTGGAGATGACATGGCAGCTGCATTCACAACAGCCCGTGGTGCCACACCCGCAAGAGCAGTCTTGACGCTTTGTGGGTCCAAGAAGTCAACCAGTACAGCAGCAGTTGGGCTGCTGCCGCTTGTATGGCTCCCATAGACTACATTTAGGCCCTCCCGCTCTGCTTGGTGTGCGAAGAACTGCGCAACGTAGCCAGTGCTACCAAGCAGTAAAACATCACAGACTTTTGCTGTGTCTGGAGCAGTGTCTGCCGCCATGTCGCACTTCGAGCCCAGCAGCACAGTAGACAGTATGGCAAAGCTGAGTCTGAACAGTCAAAGGTCAACGATGTGTATTAGTTCAGAACTTGCCTTTCGGTTTGCAAACAGACTATATTGGCTGGAGCAGAAGTTGCTTGGCTGATGCAGCCTCGAATCAACAAAGGGTGATAGGGGCCGTCACTTCGCATGGCTCTCAATTGTGCTTTGAAGCTTAGCGCCATTTTTCGGCAAGTAATATCTAGTTGTCGTTCGCAATGCGGCCTCTTGAAGAACGGCTGCGATTATGGCGTCCGCCGGGCTGAGCAAACCTGCAGCTTCACAACCAGGCCTGACAGTCATTCGCCGAAAACGACGAAGAGACGAAGCACCTGAGGACCTCCTGTGGATCGCTCCCGATGCTGCCCATATTGATAAGAAAGCTGGGGTGGGTGGAGCATCGGCAACTCAACCAATTGCTTTCCGGCGAGTAAGCACCGGTCCTCTTGCTGCGGCTTTTGACCACGCTGCATATACCGGCAGGCTGGCGAAGCAACTGAGGGAATCACGCACATCAGGTATTGTGAGAGTAGCTGTTGAAAATGGGGAGAGTGTTGGGCTGAAGGCGCACGATTCTGTGGCGGCTGTGCAGCAGCACGGCCGTCTGTCTGTGTCCCAGGCTGCATCCAAGACGAAAGCCAGTCGGCGGCGGGCTGCACGGCAGCGCATCCAGAAAGACCGCATGCTGCGCTTTGTAGACATTGATTCTTCGGGAAATATGCAGCACCCTTCCGCTTCCTTGCCCCTTCGAACACCTTATGTGGCTGTGAAAGGCCGCATCCTGAATGCCATGGAGCGACAAATGGACCAGACGCTGTGGGCTGCCAGTACCAGTGGGGTGTTTGATGACCTGATGATGCTGCTTGCGCAGTCACCCACGTTCATCAATTTCCAGCGCGCCCTTGCTGACGGCAGCACGGCACTTATGGCAGCCGCACACCACAACCACGCCCAGTTCGCCAAGTGGCTGCTACGAGGGGGGGCAGAGCCACGCCTGTCAGATGCACACGGTCGCACTGCACTGCACTACGCAGCAGCAGCTGGCCACCGCGAGCTGGCTGGCACCCTGGAGTGTGCTGAGCAGAGGGCTGACGCTGAGAACCCGGTGGCCGGCGTCAGCTCCCCACTGCAGCCTGGCGACGCCTTTGAGTATGATGTGTACGTCAGTGCAAGCGCCACTGGCCACGCTGGGGAGTTCTCAGGTGATGCCGCAGCGCATGGCTCAGCTGCAGCTGCCGCTGCCCACGTGAGGCTACCAGCAGACATGCTGGGGCGCTTCGACATGGATCCGACAGCCGGCGAAATGGGCGACAGCGAGACAGCAGAGAGCTTCGAGGAGTACCTACAGCGCTTGGCGCGGGAGGAGCATGAAGCAGGAGGGGTGGCTGGCTGGGACGGCTCTGACGAAGATAGCGACTCTGAGGACAGCAACCGGGAGGATGCCCCCAACACAGATTACCCCGAGGAAGAGGACGCGGCAGAAGATGAGCACTGGCTGCATGGGGAGAAGCACGATGATGGATATGGCTATGGTGTGGAGACTGTTGACGACGGCCAAGCGGCGGCTGCCTGCGGTCGCAGCAAAGGGAATGCCAATGTGGGCTGGGCTCGGCAGACCTCTGGCTACGACGGTGGAGAGGAGGACGTAGCTGGCGATGACTCGGGGGATGATGTGAATAGCTGGGGTGTTGGGGGCAAGACAGTTGCGACTGACGCACTTGACGCGGAGGATGCCGCCATTGGTGCCGACCAGGAGTCCGCGTTGGACGCAGCCCCAGGTGAAACAGAGGAGGCTCGCCAAGCCCGGGTGATGGCCAGCATAGAAGCGGCACATGCAGCAAGTTCCACAGGGTTGTTTGGTGGGGGCAGCAGCGGGGCGGCAATTGTGCCCCCCGCCTCGCTGGGCATGCACCACGCGATGCAGGGGGGGTATCCCTCCAGCGGGGGGGGGCTCCTGGCTGGCCTGCGGGCCCCTGCTGCTGGAAGCGAAGCGGGGCGGCGCATCACCCATGAACAATTTGCCCGTGAAGTGCTGCAGCAGTCCAGGGGGGGGGCAGCTTCCATCGGCGCACTATCGCGTGGGCCCGGTCTGGATGGTCTGGCTGGCTATGTGGAGCCAGATGACGAGGCAGCTCACATGGGGCGAGGGGCATACACAGGCATACTTGCGGGGGATATTGACCCCTTGTCGGCCCTGCCCCCTGGAGTTGCAGCGCAGATCCGGGCAGCCCACGGAAGCTCCGCTTTGCCTGCCACCGGGGCAGCATCAGACTCAGACACAGACCTGTAGCGCGCAGAGAAAAACATAATTCATTCGGTGCACAGCAAGACTATGCCGCTTGGTCAGGCACCACAGCAGCAGCCTCCTCCCCAGCTTGGCGCCTGTGAAGCTGCTCCGCTGCAGGCATCCCCGCCGATTCGCCATCGCTTTGGTCGCCGTCACTGACTGCCTCCGGCATGGGCTCTTCAGCAGTTGTATGTACTGGCTGTCCTGTTGGGGGCGGGGCTGTCTCCTCTGGTGCTGCAGGGGCAGGCGCCGGCTCCGGATGGCGCCACTCAGGGGACAGGCTCATCACAAATGCCACAAGGGGCAACCCCAGGTCATACATGAGACCTTGGCGGTACCACAGGACCTCAGGAGCTGGTTCTGCAGCCTGGTCACCTGCTGCTGTGTCTGCCTCAGCGTGTACGCCACCAGCAGCAGCACCCCCCTGCACCCGATTAGCCCCCGCAGCTGCCCCACCCTGAGCAACGGCTGGCTGTACTGCCCCCACAGGGGCAGCAGGCATTAAGTACTCCAACAGGCCCACCGAGTACACATAGTACGCACACATTATACAGATGATGGCTGCCCGCTGCTCAAAGGTTTTTCCCTGCGTGAGCCACAATCCAGCCACACACAAACGCGCAATCAAGCCGATCTGCAACACCTCCGAGAAGAATTGCATCCAAGTGCGATCAGACTGCATCTCGTCCTCGTGCTCGGTGTTGTCTTCAGCCCGGTCTGTGGGTTGAGCTGGTGCTGCGTGCTCATCGCTTCGTCGGCGCGCTCGCCGTGCTTTGGGGGAGCTTGCAGAGCTACCACTGCTGCTACTGCTACTGCCAGAGCTCTCAATCCTGCTACGACTTGAGCGCTGTGGCTTCCGCCCTTGGCTCCTGTGCTGGGAGCTGGGCACAAACTGCCCAGGGTACGAAAGCGGGCCCGAGTGGGGGCAAGCATACGCGGCAGCCGCCACAGCCGCTGCGTGCTGCATGGCCCACGGTGCGTGCTGCACCATGTGCGGATGGTATGTTGCAGTCGGATACGCTGCCATTTGACCTGGAAATCCATGTGCGGCTGGGTGCATCCCTTGCGTCTGTGCACTGCTGTCGTGCGGCATCGGCTGCATGTATGGCGAGCTGTTGGAGAGAGAGGGCGCAGGCGACCCTGCCATCTGGGTGTACGGCGAGCTTGCCGCCATATACATGCCATATGATGCAGCTGGTGACATGAACATGCGGGGTGAGCTTCCAGGTGCCATGTGCGGCTGGGGTGAGCTGGCAGGCATGCCATGCGTCATTTGACTGGGCTGCAGCGGTGATGACCACCCTGCTGCTGCAGCAAGAGCAGACAGCTGCGGGGATAAAGCAGGAGGGAGCCATGGTGTGGGCTGCATGGATGCAGCTGCACCAGGGGCGGCGCTTGGGTCCGGTGCGCTGTTGTGTTGGCGCAGCACAGGGCTGGGAGGCAGGGGGGGCAGGTCGGCGACCCCAGCAGCTTGCAGCTGCATGCGCATAGCAAGCAGCTGCGCATGTGTAGCTTGCAGGGCTGCTTGCCTTGGGGATGCCTCAGCTGAGGGGGGTTGCACGGGGGGGGGCAGTTGGGGGGACACCGCTTGGAAGTAAGGACTTGCGTGGGGCGAAGGCAACACAGGCAGGGAGGGCGTCACCGGTGCATACACAAGAGATCCAGTACGCCGTGGTGATTGAGCTGATGAAGCACTAGTTGAAGAGTCCTGGCGTGGAATGCGTGGAGCGTGGATGTTCCGAGGAGGGCGGCTGTGAGCGCTCGCAGCCTCTGGCCGGCCCAAGCCGCCGCCACTGCTTGATGATGCCCACCCGTCCGAGCTCGAAGAATCAGACTTGTCGGTACTTTTATTGTTTTGGGCTGTTGGTGCTGCCTCTTTGATTTCACGGCCACTTTTGGCTGGCGCAGTAGCAGCCAGAGAAGTGTCGTCAGACCTTGTGGGCAGAGAGACGGCGTCGCTGCCGCTGGCCGCTGCAATCTCCGCTTTGTTTACGTGCTTGGGCAGTGCTGCCATACGTTTATTGCGCTCCTCCTTCGTTAGGCTGAGTACCAGGTGCATGCTGATGGTACTTGTCACTCCCTGCAGGTCGGAGGCGTGGTCATGCGAAACGCCAGCTGGCTAGCGAAGCAGCTTTACTCACCACACTGACCCCACGAAAATCAATAAACCGCTGCTGCAGGCAAGACTCGGTGAGAATCCGTCCAGCATGGACAAATTTTTGCAATTTTTTCTCTGGCTTCAGCGCGTGCTTCTCCTCGACTAGAGCGTGCAAAATGGCGACCGTATCATTGCTGCCGACTTTGAGAATCAGGGAGTGCTCAGGGACGAAGGGGTCAAGTAACTTGACAGTGAGTGTTGTATTAATTGGACTTGGTTCGGCATTTGCTGCCATCTTTGGTTTCTCGGTACAAGCAGGACACAAATGCGCCTCAAACAAGCCCGTCGAATAGTACTACTTCCCCCACGGAGAAGAGTAATCACGCCTGCCATGCACAGAACAATGGCAGCCCCTGCTGCTTCTTCTTCAAGAAAAGCAAAATGGCACACATTTCCCAACACCAAGCTAAGACACGCAAAAGCCTTCTCGACTTCTGCCCGCCACATGCAGCTGCGACCCCCCTGTAATTCCCCAGGCAAAAAAGGGGCTGGTTTCAGCGACGCAGCACCCAGCGCAGCGTTGCATGTATGATGCACAGCTTGCTGTCTGTCTTGCGGTAAGGTTTTTCACTCAATGCAATGAGTGCCAGATCGAATCCACGTGCAATGCAACGGCTAGGTACCGCTTGCTTGCTTACTGCTGCTCCGGATGGACCATTGCCAGCCAAGTACCATACTGGTGCAGGAGGTGGTTTGCACATGCCTCTCTGGTTGTGGTTGCTGACGCTGGTAGCCCCTAGAGGCCAAAGTGGCCAGCTACGCAGCAAATGTTTCACCCCCAACAATCTCAACCACAAGTCGAGATCGGCGCGTATATATTGCCCAGTGCAAGAGTAACCTCTTCAAACAGATTTATGAGCTGCGGATGGGTAAAACCAAAATAAGCATCGTTTCGTGGTTCTGTGCCCCCCATGACAGCACAACGCGGCCTGTCGCCAGCTTTGACAGGCCTAAACGTGTAAGCTGATCAAATGAAAGTACACAGCTGAGCTGTATCATTCGTATAGGCTTTCAAAAGTGTGGCCACCTTGCTGGAGAATTTGTAGCTGAGTTTACGCCTGATAACAAAATGGACGAGCTGCCGTTAGACTCGGCTTCAAGTAATCCTGCTCTGCGTCGTGAAAATGAAGCAATTACGCCCGAAGGCCAAAATACTGAGACTCAGTATACTAAACAAGAACGACAAAACTATTTATCAATCGCACAAAAGCTCCTGCTGGATCTCGAACGCTCGCCAGGCACAGCGAAAAACTCTTCTGCTGAACTTCAGAAGCAGCCTGCTCCCCACGCCCGTGTGCCGGGTCTAGAGTATGCATCACCCGAGACCTCGCAACCTGCTGTAAATGCTATATCTGCAGGCTCCGCTGGCGATCCATCATCAGCTGGAGCTGTCGCAAGTTCAGCACATGCAGCTCGAGGCACCCCACCGGCTCGACAACACAGCCCAAGCCAACGTCCACAAGCAGGCACGCTGCACTTCGCCCCTACAAATGCAGATGAAATCTTGCCCCTTCAGCAGCATAGCGCCAGCTCTGAACTCCCCCTGCGAATCAAGAAGCGGCAGGGTGCTGCCAGGTCATCAGGCCGCTCGGCGCCCAAGCAGGGCCGTGACACGCAAGGGGGGTTGAGGGAGGGTGTCAGCAGGCTGCCGCGCCGCCCACATGTGAGCAGCATTATAGGGAACATTCCTGCTAATGCCCCTCGCACAGGACAGCCCAGACAAGACGCTGTCCGGAGGAACCGGTCGCACCCCCCCACGACACGGGACTGCGACGCCTCTCGGCGAGTGCGACAAGCCATTGCCCAGGGAGTCGCTGCAGACCTGCGCAGCATTGGTGGCAAGCGTGATTCAGCACCAATGAGGAAGCAGTGCACGTCTGCTGCAGGGACAGATGCTGCTCAGCGCCGGCAGGCCCCCCCCCCACAGCCCCATCCAAACCCCCTGCGCTCCGAGACCCCACAGCCTCGCCCGCTACCAGCAGCAGCAACGCCCAACGTATTCACACCACAAAGTGAACCAGTACCTAAGGCAGCTTCGCCAACACCAGTGCCGTGCGGCGTTGGCGCTTCAAGGGCACACCTGGGAGTCTTGCAGCTGCAAGCCGGCAACGTGCGCCAGCAACTGAAGCAACTCCGCCACGAAGCTGCCAACTCGCTGGCTGGGTTCAACGGCATCATGACGCGTGTTCGGGGAGCGCTTGTTCCGGCTGTGGCCTCGTTGGCCCACAGGGCTGGGCAGCGGGGGGGGGAGGTGCACGCCCTGCAGCGGCAGCTGGACACTGCACGAGCGCAGCTGCAGGAGGCACAGGCCACAGCGCAGCACGCCAACGGGAGTGCTGCCCTGGCGACGCATGCTGCCCAAGCTGCGGCCAAGGCGGCCGCTGAGCAGATGGAAAGTGCCCGGCGCATGCGGGATTGGCTGGGGGATGTTAGGGGGGCAGTACGGGTGCTGTGCAGGGTGAGACCTCATGCCTCAGACAACACCGACAGCGTGCTGCAATTCGCAGGGCTGACGGCAGATGGCTCCCGGGAAGGCGTGCTGTTGAGGGGGGGGCACTCGCGGCCCAGCTACGAAGAGGCCGTGGGGGCCCGTCGCCGGCTGCAGAGGCCCCCCCAAACCGACGCCCGGCACAGCGGGCTGCTGGTGTTTGACCGGGTGTTCAGGCCTGAAAGCACACAGTCTGATGTGTACGACGAGCTGAAGGGCATTGTGCGGGCTGCCCTTCCGGCACAGCCAGCGGCCTTCAGACCCATCACTGCTGAAGCCCCCCTGCCCCCCAAGCGCCTGTGTGTGTTTGCTTGGGGGGCAACCGGCAGTGGCAAGACACACACACTGTGGGGTGGTTCAGGCCAAGCCGCTGGCAGCATTCCACGAGCACTTGCAGATGTGTTCCGCGTGCTGCACAAGCGGTGTTCCGAAGCGCTGCACAGCAGCACACAACAGGCATTCTCCGACACATGGAACAACAACGCGTTCTTGTCTGGAGCTGCCGTATTTGTGGCGGCTTGGGAGGTATTGCATGACTGCGTTAAGCCGCTGTCGGCTGCATCCGCCTCCAAGCCTTCGGCACCAGGGCAGGGCTCCATAGTGCCCAAGAATGTGGTTGAAGTGCCCGTGCACAGCTTCAAAGAGGCCATGCGGACGGTGCAGATCGCGCAGCATGATCGAGCACAGGGCAGTACGCATTTGAATGAGCACAGTAGTCGCGGCCACCTGCTGTGCTCTGTGCGACTGGCGCCCAGCGGGACCGGCGCCCGGGCCGGAACAGACGCGGCGCCGCCCCAGGCTGGGCACTTGTTGTTCGTGGACTTGGCTGGGGCTGAGCGCGCACTGGAGGCAGGCACCATGGATGACGCAGCTCGCTTGCGGGAGGCAGGCGGCGTGAACAAGGGGCTTGTTGCGCTGTCACAAGTGCTCACAGGCATGGCAGCGGGGGCCCATGTGAGCAACACGGCCGTAGGGCGTGTGCGAGCAGCGCCACTGCCGTTCCGAGACAGCCCGCTGACACAGTGTTTGAGGCCGTACCTGGGCGTCCCCGGTGCCCGGGTGGCCATGATCGCCACTGCCAGCGGCGAGCTGTCCCGCATGAGGGACACGGAGCGCACGCTGAAGTTTGCGGCAGGAGTGGCATCCGCAGCAGCACTTCAGTGATAGGGACAACAAAGGAAGTACTTAATAATGCATTGATTGTGTGAATTGTAGTATCATAAAGTGAATGCATACCTTGATACCAGGCCTTTCGAAGCCCCCTGCTCCAGCACACCTCAAAAACTAAACCCCACGGCCAAAAAGTTGGGAAAAACACCTTCACGAAAACTAACATTTAGTTTGAGTCTGCGACGGAAAGTTCATGGCAAAAAAGAATTTCAACGACGGCAATCACGTCAACATGAGTGTCGCAGATACAGCACCACTCGCTGCTCCTTCAGAGCCGATTGACTGGTCACGGCTAGACCGTTTGCCAAATCAAGAAGACTTCATCAACAATGTTGAACCAGCTCGGGCAGGACATGAAGTTGCACAACTACAAGACACTGTGCTGTATGGTAAGACCCATTCATCCCAACCGCTGCCGTTGAAACGGAAACGCGACTGAAACGCAGGCGATCCGAGCATGACATACTCTACCTACGCAACTCAATGCCCGGCACTTGCGACGGGTCAAGCTCTGCTTTCATTGTCCGCCCAGTATATTCAAGAGACACAGATCTTTCTCGCTGCTCATGCAAACAACTTGAGCGCGAAGCTGAGCAACGAGCAACGCCAATTGCAAGAGCCGCAAGCTGAACTTGAGGCACTTCGTGCTGAAAGAGAAGCACTGGAGCGACAGAATACAGATAATAAGAACACAATTGAATCACTGCATGCAGTTGTATTCTCTATGGAGCCTGCCTTGGCTGCTCGACTTCGTCGATCTGAGGATGGCAGTCTTCTGGTCAGATCCGAGGCACAAATGAGGGCAGCCAAGGCCGCAGAAAAGCGGCAAAAGCCAGGGCGGGAAAACCACCGCCGACACCTTGTGCGCCACACTGTGAACGGCAGGGTTCAAGAGGAACACGTCGTCATTGGGCCCGCCCCTGAGACGCACTTGTTCCCTGGGCTGGCTCCCCCCCCCGGCACCCCCCCTCAAGCCCCCAGCATGAAGGACATGCTGGGGGCCACACACACGCGTGTGAGCCGCACTCAAGTGCACAGTGAGGACAACCAGCTGGGCCCCCCACGCCTGGGGGCATCCGGTCCCCTGCTCTCCACCACCACCGACGGCGTGGTGCCCTCCTTGGCCGAGAGCATGCGCTCCTCCGCTCACAGCACCGGCGCGTTCGCAGAGCACTCGCAGCAGAGGTCCCCTGTACTTTCCTCAGCAGGAGCTTCCACCTTCTCGCGGGATGACATCCTGGCGGGGGGGCTCCCCTTGCAGACAGTCAGCGGCAGCAGGGCCCCCCGGCATGAAGGCTTCCAGGGGGGCAACACACTGGACAGCGCACTTGCAGCTGCAACAACCCGCGAAACAACCCCTCGAACAGCGCCTGATACGCGGGAAAGCTCCCCAGATGTCAGACGGAGCGTGGGTGCAGTGAGTGTCGTCGATGTTGCGGCGTACTCGGAGGAGGCTTCGGGCAGTGTTGGCAGCCCAGCTAGCACGGGCGTTCAGAGCAACAGCCCCACACCAGCGCCCACTGCTGAAACAGGAGCGATGGCACAGCCAGCTGGCCAAGTGGAGAGCAAAACTGCCCCATCCGCAGGCGAGGACAGCGGGGACAGCTACGAGCTGGATGACAGCGAGGATACTTCTGCAGGCGACGAGAAGGATGACGCATGAGAGAGAGCACAAAGGCGCACAATTCATTACCACTACTGTCCCAGGGGCCGGCCCCCACCCCAGTTGTGGCCGCCGCCAACAGCCCCTCCTGCGCCGCCGCCGCGCCCCTGAGCAGCCGCCAGGCGCTCACGTGCATTCAAATGCGTGGGCTGCTCGCCCAGCAGGCTCGATAGAAAGCCGGGGGTGTATAGCAGGCGCTTGCCGCCCCAGGCACCTTCGCTGTTGGGCAGCACATCCTGCAGGAAGTAGTACACGTGGCCGGCGGCGATGCCCATGAGGTCAAACACAGGGGAGTTCCCCATCAGCATCCCAATACCCAGCATGGACCAGGGCAGGTACACGGCCTTGTACTGGAAGCCAAACAGGGGCATGCGTACCACTGCATTGGGGTTGCGGTTCGCCCACACGTACAGGATCATGAAGATGAGGCTGGAGCCCAGGAAGGGAGTGCTCATGAACCAGCCCATGAGAAGGAGCTGCGCGGCGCCCAGCATCAACATGTACAAGTAGTCGGCAGTGGTGCCCATGTGGCTACCACCACCTGATGGAAAGGGGTTGGATTCCAGCTGGACGGAGTATGTGATGAGAATGTAGATCTGGAAGACGAAGCCGAGGCTAAATTTCCCCAAAAATATGAAGGGCGTAACCAGCCGCCAAATCTGCATACACAGAGATGACTGCATGCCCGGGTTTGATTGTTAGAAACTCTGGCGTACCTGAAAGCTGGACACTATTGCTAACCAGTCCAAACTCAGGTGGTGTGGCGAAACAAGCCGAAAGCTCACGCCGACAGTCGCTAAGATGGCAGCTGTCAAATATACACGTGTAACGCGAGGCAGGGAATTGTACCACTCTTGAGGTGACGACATCGTATGGGTTGATGTTCAAGTATGTGAATTGAATTTAAAGATTCTTCAGGGTGCCTGAGATGTGGTAGTCGCAAGCTAGTTTCAAAGACTGATGGTTCTCTGGAAGGCGTGTTGCGTAACGCGTCTGAAACGTGGCGTGGCAGTAACGGTATGGGCCTGAAAAGCAAATGCAGCGATTACTCATGAGCTATTCATCATTAGGCAATGGTGATGAGGCTGGTCAGGCTGCTAGTCATCTTGCATATTGTGGCCCCCTCAAACACGGCATTTTGCAACTTGCTCTCGGCAAACCCAACTCACGCAGCCTCTGTCGAGGGTGCAGCGGCGAGGGGAGGGGGCAATCCTCACACAGACCGGAATCGTCAGCCGCAGAGTCACGGGGTTTAAGAAAAGTTAGATCTAAATACCGAGCCTTGATTTTTCAAGAAAGGCTGCCGGTGTACTCGTACAGTACAATCTAGACTAGCGGAACTTGGCCAGAAGTTGAGGTTGCACGCTCTGTCTTTGCATTCACCATGGCTGTCCCTCAGCTTCAGATGCTCGACCTTCCACCAACTCATCGTGAAAGGCTCATTGACTTTCTCTCCGAGAATAATGTGCACGTAAGTTCCACGAGTGCCTGCCGGCTGCTGTGGAAAGCGCTTGCAGCGCCAGCAATATCTCACCTCGAGGCTTTGCAGTTTTACGAAGATGTTGATGGAAACTACGTTGCAAACGTGCGCATGTATGACCCTGCTGTGATGGAAGAAATGGGCATCAATCCCAATAGCAAGGATGGCAGCTCGCCCAAGAGCAAAAACAAAGTACGGTATCGCGCTGCGACTTCTGCCTGCGCTTGACACAAGGCGTTCACTCACAGAGCTCTGCTTCTGGACGCAAAATCGCTCGCGACAAGATCTATGAGGCACTTGCAGAGCAGGATGCTTTGTTTGATTACAGCGTGTATCCCAAGTTCTACTCTCTCATTTCTCTCCGCGACAACATTGCCCCCAAGCTGCGCCCGCTGTCATGGCTCATGCGGCTGATCGAAGAAATCTATGATAACCGCTATGCCCGAGACACCGCTGAGCTGCGTGAGGATGCCGAAGGAGCAGCCCAAGCCGCTGGCGCCCCCCCCCAGAGCAGCCGCGCGAAGGGCCCCACAGACTACCCCTCCTTCGTGGTTGAGTTCTTCTCCAAGCGCTACGGGCTGCCGCAGCTCATCGACCAGACCTGCTGGGACCTGCTGTACAACGTGCACGCTGCCCGCAAGGAGTACCTGGAGGTGGAGGTGTTTGCTCGCTTCGTGGAGGAGTACTATGACCCTGACGACCTGCTGTTTTTCCTGTATGTGCGCTCCGTGGTGCAGAAGGAACTGCGCTTCACATTCCGCTCTCGGTGGACTGAGCTGGGCAAGAGCACCCTGGGAGCTGACAAGACGCCCAAGGCCATCTTCATGTCCCACCGGGAGTGCGTGCTAGTGGCGCGGGTGGTGTTCGGCAGCGAAACCGACCCCCTGTTCCGCACCTTCATGGCGCTGGTGGAGAGCCGTCTGCAAAGCGGTCCCTCCACCACCTCCACTCGCTCCGGGCGAGCCACTGGCGGAGACAACCGCCGCATCGAGGTGATGCAGTTCCTGCACTTGGCTCTCACAGAGTACCACGACACACGGCCAGCGGACGAGCTGGAGTCCCGGGGCTTCGGGGGGCAGCCTGGCATTGGCCAAAGCCGCACAGGCAGCGCCGGCCACGCGCTGGCCACACCCCAGCAGGGCGTGACCGGCTCCCCCACTGGCAGCACTGCCCCCCGCGGCGGCAACGCCATGGGGGCGCAGTCCTCGGGGCACTCCAAGGCGGAACAAGACCGCCTGTTCCGTGAAGCAGAGCGCGAATACGAGGAGCGCCAGCGCCGAAAGGCCTTGTTGGGCGAGACAGCTGCCGAGGCTGGCATGTTCGACGACGCAGCTTCGGCTCGCAGCGCTGGGGGTGCCAGCGCAGGAGCAGAGAGCCCTGGCCGCAGCACTCTTCCTGCAGTCAGCAAGGAGCTGCTTGACAACCTGGGCAGCTGCATGCACATGAACAATGAGGAGTACCTGGACACATTGCTGCGCCCCGCGGTGAGCACGCTGCCTGAGGAGATGGTGAGCCAGCTGCGCAGTGACATGTCTGTGCAGCTGGAGCAGCACGTGGACAGCATCCTGGAGAAAGTCATCTCCATCGCCCAGGGTGACTCGGGTGTGGCGGGCAGCAGCGATGCAGGCGTGCGCTCACTGGCGGCTCAGTTCACCGCTGTGGTGTCCAAGGGATCTGCTGCTGGGTCGGGAGAAGGCAGCCCTGTGGATGACTTCTGCAAGGGTGTCCTGGCGCTGCCTCAGCTGAAACAGGAGATGGAGCCTTTGAGCACACTGCTGGTGACGTATGCTCAAGCCAGATTGCAGGAAGCAGCTGCACATGAAGGAGGATCTAATTGATGTAGTGCAGACATTTATTGTGTGTCCTTTCAAATGAAATTTCGACAACAAGGCTGCTTATTTGGGCTTGGCAGAGGTTCCCCAAAGTTTGAAAAACCCTTTCAAGGGTGCCGTGTATGCAGCATGCAATTCCATGAAATATTTTGAACGGCTCAAAAATATTTGGCTGCATCTTGATGCAGTATTTGGCAAGTGTTTGTTCGCTTGCGCTGAAGTTGTGAAGCATTCTGCGACACAACCTCCACCAGCATGTTGGCTCGTGCGGCACGAGCAGCTGCGTCTGCAACAGGTTCGTGCAGCACTACTAGCACAGCTTGATGCCCTCAACATGTTCTTTCACAGGTGTTGCAACTCGTCAAACACGGGCTATTCACGCTTCGAGTTCTGCGTTGGCTGAGGTGCGTGATGTGGCAGTGCGGTAATAGCACTCCGTACGTCATTGTTGTTTCAGCAACGCAACATGGTTTGAACTGCTGCGCAGGATGACAAGCACCTGAGAGTCCATGGTGGCCTTGCTGATGCGGATAGGATTTTCACAAACCTGTATGGAGAGTCAGACTGGCGATTGGGAGACTCCATGAAGCGCGTAAGTGCCTTATCCGACTCAGTTGCCTTGATGCGCCTTGAAGCCAGATAACACGCTAATGCGCGTGCAGGGTGACTGGCATAAGACAAAAGATCTCTTGTGGATGGGCCCTGAGCAAATCGTTGCAGACATGAAGGCATCAGGACTCCGCGGCCGCGGAGGCGCTGGCTTCCCCTCTGGCCTCAAGTGGTCCTTCATGCCCAAGAAGTCAGACGGCCGTCCCTCTTTCCTCGTCGTGAACGCTGACGAGTCCGAGCCTGGCACGTGCAAAGACCGCGAAATCATGCGCAAGGAGCCCCACAAGCTGATCGAGGGCTGTCTGGTTGCTGGCTTTGCCATGCGTGCACGCGCCGCTTACATCTACATTCGCGGCGAGTTCTTCAACGAGGCAATGATCCTGGACGAGGCCATTCACGAGGCATACGCCGCTGGCTTCCTGGGCAAGAATGCCTGCGGCTCTGGGTACGACTTTGACTTGTACCTGCACCGTGGCGCCGGCGCGTACGTGTGTGGCGAGGAGACTGGGCTGCTTGAGAGTCTCGAGGGCAAGGCAGGCCGGCCTCGCTTGAAACCGCCGTTTCCGGCAAACGCGGGGCTGTACGGCTGCCCCACCACGGTGACCAATGTGGAAACCATCGCAGTGAGTCCCACAATCCTGCGTCGCGGACCTGAGTGGTTCGCCTCCTTCGGACGCAAGAACAACGCCGGAACAAAGCTTTTCTGCATTAGCGGACACGTGAACAACCCCATTACTGTGGAGGAGGAGATGAGCATCCCCCTGAAGGAACTGATCGAGAAGCACTGCGGCGGCGTGCGGGGGGGCTGGGACAACCTACACAGCATCATCCCCGGAGGCTCCTCTGTGCCCCTGCTGCCCAGGTTCATCTGTGACGACGTCCTTATGGACTTCGATGCGCTGAAGGAGGTCAAGTCTGGCCTGGGCACCGCCGCTGTGACTGTGTTTGACAAGACCGTGGACCCTGTGGCTGCCATTCGCCGCCTGTCGCACTTTTACGCACACGAGTCGTGCGGCCAGTGCACGCCTTGCCGCGAGGGCACGCACTGGATGGAGAGCATCTTGAACCGCATGGAAGTGGGCGACGCCAAGCACGAGGAGATCGGCGTGCTGGAAGAGCTCTCCCGTGGAATTGAGGGACACACCATCTGCGCTTTGGGCGACGCCGCTGCCTGGCCCGTGCAGGGGCTCATCCGCCACTACCAGGACGTGATTGAGGACCGCATCGACAACCCCGAGGCCTTTGACGCCTCCAAGTACTTCCAGAAGTCCTGGAGCGGCGCCCCCTTCAAGAACGACAAGTGGGTGCAGGAGACCTCCAAGGCCTACCCCTCCTTCCAGGGCGCCAAGGCCAAGAAGGCACAAATGAAGATGTGAGCCTTAAATTACAATGCAGCTACGCACACCCACACACACCGCTCAGCAGCCCTGCGTGCTCCTACGCCAGGCGGCCCTCCATGGAACGCTGCAGGTTGCTCAGGGCGTCTGCCCACTTGTGCACTGCAGCCTGTGCTGCCTCCTTGCCGCCTGCCACGGCGCTGGGCTGCAGGCCGCCCCCCTCGCCGCCTGCTGATGCCTCAGTGGCCTGTGTGTCCTCCCCACCTTTGCCTGCGCTGCGGACGGCCAGGGTGCCCTGCACCTGGTCCACTGTGGCGTCCAGGCGGCCATCGTGAATGAGGCCCACCAGCAGCGCCTCCACTTCAGCAGCAGGCACCTTGAGTCGTCGTGCTAGGAACGCCAGCTTCACCACCCTGTACGGCTTCACCATTTTGACGAGCACCTGGGCCCGGAAGTTGCGCTGTAGGGGTGCGGTGTACTTGGCGATGAAGCTGTCAGCCGCCAAATTCCGCTTGGGGTCGTGCAGAATCTTGTGGAACCTGTCCACATCGTGCGCCGCGTATGCCTGCCGCAGCTCCACCATGGCCAGTGCGTCTGCGTCGCTCTCAAACTGCTTCGCCTCCTGAGCCGAGAAGGGGTCCATGTCACTGCCCGCACACATGTTCGCGAGCACCTTGTACTGCAGGCAGCGCACTGCGTGCCCTCGCTCCGCTGCCTCGGTGTAATTCTTCATGGCGTCGAAGAACTCCTCGTCCGCTTTGTCCCATTGCCCCGCAGCCATGTGCATCTTGGCAAAGGCCTCCTTGATCTGGCCGAACGTGCGCACGTCTGGAATGGCGCTTTGCAGTGCCATGACCTTGTCGTGGTACGTCTCCATTTCCGAGGTGTCGCCGGTTTCGGTGGCCAGAGCGATTTTCGCAGCGTACACCTCGACCAGCTTGGTGCTTTTGCTGGCGTCATCTTGCCCGCCGGCAGTACGCAGGGAGGCATGCAGCTCTTCAGCGAGCTGTTGGGCCGCTGCAAAGGCCTGGGTGTCGATGAGCGTCTTCACAAGGCGCAGCTGCGTGGCGAAGAGCAAGTTGTCGTTTCCGCTGGTTTTGAGCGCCTCTGTTGTCATTGCGTACACCTTGCGGGTGAATTGGATGTCGGAGCTTTGCTCAACTGCTTGCAGGACACTGTAGAATCATGTGCGTGATGCAGGCTCAAGCTGTCACAAGCGCATAAGGACACGTACTCTTTGATAGCCGACTCAGCCTGATTCGCAGTCACCAGCACAGTGCCGAGGAAGCCAAGTAACTTTTCATACATGGCCATCATTTCCTCTTGCTGGTCAAGCTCGTACGCAAATATTGTGCAGTGTTTGAAGCATGCAAAGGACCTGCACAGGGAAAAGTCATCATCGAGCAGCGCCGGCGGCTAAGCAGCGTGTAAACTCACTTGCCAGGTGCTGTGTTGCCGCCCGCTGCGTAGCTTGATTCTAAGTCAATGACGCGTTTGTACTTGTCGAATGCCTGTCTCGGATTCCCTGCTTCTCTTGCTTCTGCAAAGACTCAGCCGTGCATGCAGCCACCACGCCAATCTGAATGAGGGCCCGCACCGTCAGCTTCGTAAAATGCATTCTCAATAGCAATCAGGTCCTCGTCCTCGTTACCTTCGACATCTTCGTCTGCATCGCCGCCTGAGTCGTACCTGTGATGCGCAGATGCTAATGAAGCAAACACAGGCGGCAAGAATTGTATGCTTACTCGACATCTTCGTCACTATCGTACACGTATTCGTCACTATCTGACATTATGCTGCCCAGCTGAATTCAGATTGGTTCGCCAAGATTCTAGGAGACCCTTCAGAAAGAATAATAATACGGGATTATAGGCGAGTCTTCGGGGCAGATGATGAAAGTTTGTGGCTTGAAACAAAAGCCTTTGCAAGCAATGTGAGATGCTTCGAGGACAGCGAAACCCCACTATAGCATTCGTCGTGCATTCGCTGTAAAATACTCACGCGAACTCGCTGCTCAAGTTTGTACTCTGTGTAAAAGGGGCTGAGCGGACAAGCCGAGTTGGGGGGGCAGCATGCTGCTAACAGGTTTGCCAATCTGTTCACTAATGCACACGAAGCAAGCTGCAGCTCATCAGAATCATGCAGCGTACGATAAGTTGAAGCTTTCCTGTGCAAAAACTGTTGTCTGAAGCAACTCGGCAGTTCGATTGCATCAAGGTGCCCTGAAGAATTCCGCATTGACTTCCGCAAGGGTGTCTTAGGCTTGCCCCAAAGTCAACAGTATGAGCGACGAATCACCGCTCCTTTCCGATAACGCAACCGACATCAAGTTGAAACAGACAGGTGGTAAGGATGTCAATTTGCAACAGCTATCAGCACCGCCTGGGGTGGACCTGGGCTTCATCAAGTTCACAAGGCCGGTAGCAATGGCCTTGGGGACGACAACGATTCTTGTTGTCGGCACTGCCTTGGGCTTCGCTGTACCTAGCAGCTTGAAAGGTGACATTCCTCAGTGGATCAAATACCTGAGTGGGGTCATCGGCTGGATATACTTCATGGCTTGGAGTATATCCTTTTATCCTCAAGTAAGTCGCTGAAGCCGCTGAGAGGATTCTTTGCAGACTCCTCGCTTCGCAGTTTTACCTCAACTACGTGCGCAAGAGTGTGATTGGCATGTCATTTGACTACCAAATGTTGAATCTAGTCGGCTTCACTGCGTACTCTATTTTCAATCTGTCGTTTTACTACAACGATGACATCAAGCAGCAGTACTTCGAGCGTCACGGCTCTCACAATGTTGTCCAGGCGAACGACGTGTTCTTTGCGGTGCACGCCCTGTTCTGGACCTGCATGACTTTCGGTCAAATCTTTAGGTATGAGGGAGGGGGGCAAAAGCACTCCCCTGTCATACTGGCCGTAGCCTTTGGCAGTGTGGCTGTCTTCGCCGTGTACGCCATCGTACTTGCAGCCGGGGTCACAGGCTCCATTTTCAACTGGCTGGACTTTGTGGTGGGCGTGTCCTACGTGAAGCTGGGTGTCACCCTCATCAAGTACTTCCCACAGGCATACCTGAATTACCAGCGCAAGTCCACCATTGGGTGGACAGTGGTGAATGTCCTTCTGGACTTTACGGGGGGCACCCTGTCTGTTGTGCAGCAGCTGCTGGACTGTGCTGTGACGAACAACTGGGAGGGCATCAGTGGCGACACTGTGAAGTTTGCACTTGGCTTCACCTCTATGGTGTTCGACATTGTGTTCATGGTTCAACACTATATCCTGTACGCGGATAACAACAAAGCAATTGAAGCTGCTGCAGCCGCGGAGGTAGCTGCTGCAGCGACAGCCGGTCAAGTGGGGGGCGAATCTGCTGCTCTACTTCCCCCAAGCACAGCAGACGACAGCAGCAGTGCTGGGCGTTCTCTAAGCCGGGAGCGAATGACAAGCGTTGAGATGGATAGAGCCACTGGCAGTGCAAATAGCGTGTAGTTGGCGCGATGAATTCGACAATTAGGTTGCAACTGCAAGTTTATACGCTTAGACGATTATGCACTTGCCATCCTTTTTGGCAGGGGCGGCGTCCTTTCGGGCGGGGGTGCGGCCGGCGCCCATGACGCTGCCTCCGGCGCCGCCCTTGCCAGGGTTGATGCTCGAAGCAAGCACAGCCTTGATCATCTCTTGGAAAACATCCTTGACTCCGGAGTCTGTCTTGGCGGAGACCTCAAAGCTGCGGGCTCCCCAGGCTTTTGCTTTGGCCTTGCGCTCCTGCACGGTGACAGCGCGGTCATCCTCCAAGTCTGCCTTCGTGCCGATCAAAAAGACTGGCGGCTCCTTCTTGCCTTTTGCTGTCTGTGCCTTCACAATTTCGTCACGAAGGCGGTCAAGCTTTGAGAAGGTCGTGTCATCGGTGATGCTGTACACCAACAAGTAGCCCTGCGAGTCGGTATGGGAGGTGAAACGCTACAGAAACTCGCGCTCAATTTGCTACCTACATCGCCAGTGCCCAACTTCTCGCTTCGCAGATCAGAATAAGCTTCCTGTAGAAAAAGGTTTGGGGCGCTTGTACATTGTGCTCGCCGACACTCAATATCAGCGAATGGCGGGAATTTTTGCTGCAGCACCAGCAAAGTGCACAGAATCTAGACATGAATTCCACGCACCTGTCCTGCAGTGTCGTCGATCTGGATATGGCGTGGGTGTCCATTCACTTCGACGTCCTTAGTGTACATGTCACCGATGGTTGGCAGGTACTGCGAGAGCGTCAGTGGGTTGTCGTGCTTGCTCTCCGCTCACGCGCAACAACGCGTACCTGCTCATTGAACTGTCCGGTCGAGTAGCGCAAAGTCATGGCAGTTTTGCCGACACCACCTTGGCCCATGAGCACGATCCTGCAAGGACAAGCTTGATCTTGAATCGCTCCTGCAGTGCATCACGAAGCATCTTACTGAATCGCACTGTCAGAAGCCATTTCGATTAGATTCTACAAACGAGGACACAATTTGACAAGCAAAAGATCTCATGCGATATGTGAATAATTTAGTTCTACTTCATTGCACTATTCAGTCAGGCACAGATGCACCATGTGTGAGCACGGAGAAAGGCTCAGCACATCGGTTGTGAGGGGTGTTGCGGGGCATATGCCGCTCCATTTGGTGTCTCATGCTTGAAAGTAAGCATAGCTGTGCCACTGTGTGCGAGCTCGGTCGAGTTGATTTCGCTAGAAAATACATCACATACACACAGATTGCACATTTTCTACCAAACAAACCCTTGTGGCGACTTGCGGAAGTAGGAGATCAGGCTGGGAAAAATTGATCGGGGGAAATGTTTTCGCCACTTGTCAATAGTGAATTGCATCCACTGGGGCGGCAAATGTACCTGCCCCAGGCCAGAGCGACCTTGACAGAGCTTGTCACAGACAGTGCAGCCGGCGTTGATGCGTGCGCATGAAGAGCTTGCTCACTAGTAGTTGACACACACGCCCCACTGGACCTGCCCCAGCGAAAGTGCCTCAGTCGGCTGACAGAGAGGGCTGCCCAAAAAACGAAGGGGTGCGTATTTGATGCAGTGATAACATATCTTGCAAAGAATACGATGACAGCGATTGGTGGAGTTGCTACCTGCCTTGCGGCGGCTTTCAACCACAGGTCTGCCAGGCACACTACACTGACGCAACTCCTCTCAAGGCGGCACTGCGAAGCCGTGGCCGGGCTTGCACGGCTTGTGAACGATATGCCACCCCTACACCTCTGCCCCGGGTACTTCGCACTCGGCGAATCTGGGCCTGCCCGGAGGCAGTGTCTTCTTG
>Ga0307982_1000673_pt1 | contig 26970 bp, 40 predicted proteins | sample OrgLakmetagen989_FD_201847 | JGI IMG/M metagenome (GOLD analysis project Ga0307982, IMG submission 201847) | Saline water microbial communities from Organic Lake, Antarctica - #989 | ecosystem: Environmental > Aquatic > Non-marine Saline and Alkaline > Saline | place: Antarctica: Organic Lake...
GTGGTCCGCCTGGTGTTTTGTTTACTGCACATCCGCACATGTACAACAAATCTGTACTACAGTACTGTAGTAGGTACATAAAAAACGACGACCACGAACCACGAACCACCAAATTCCATTTAATAGAAAGGATTGCCAAAATTACCCACACGTAAACTTGATCTAGAACCGGCAAAACCAGGACATGATACAATTCCAAAAATCCAAAAATCTGAGTCATCTCGTCATCTTGCACCGTCAACCAATGAACCAACCGCTGCTTCGATGACTCTTTTACGTTCTGATCCGTTCTCATTCTCCGCTCTCATTCTCATCACAACCGCATTCGCTTCCTACGAGGGCATTCATTTTCACTTGCGTCACGAGATACTGCGTAGCCACTGCAGAAAATCTTTTGTTTTGAATGCCATGCATGAGCCCTTCGGGTTTGGGCCAAGTGGAACCTTTGATGTAGAAGCTTCCGCCGACCCGCCCAAAAATCCGGCGGAGGGACTTCACGGCTTTTCCCCGTCGCAAGAGCCGGCACAACGGCCTGTGTACTGTTGTCGGGCATGCGGCGCCACGAACTCGCCGTCATTAAAATATTGCAGCATGGTAAGATCTACTGCCTGGTTCCGATTTTAGTTAGCTTTGTTAAAGGCTGAGGAGAAGAGATTCAATCTTTCGAATGTTTCTGAATTCATTCGTGAAATTTCCCACTGTAGAGTAGCCCATCATATTAGAATGGCGGTTCATGGCGACCTCATACCTTGCTTTAAATGTCGCAGTGTGGTACTCCAACAGTGCATCCTCCTCGCCCTGCCAGCCAAAGATTGGATGACGCAAATGGCCGGACTACTGTCAGCCATGCAGCTGGCCGCCGGCGCATCAACGATGATCATCGCGATTTTAGTGCAGGCGGTGGCTCGTCTTCTGCGCCCACAACTTCTTCTGGCGCTGGAGGAGGCGGAACAGGCGGTGTCTCTTCTGCTGGTGGAGAGGCTGGTGCTGTTTGTAAGGTGAAAGGGGAGGGCGGTTGATTATGGGAGGTGCTCTACGAATAAGTCAGAATATCAAAATGAAATTATTAGCTCGGTACAAAGGATTTTTTCAATTGCTTTCATGGATTGCCTGATTGTCTGGTTTAATCTTCCGCGCTTCCTCTATATGTATTTTTTTTTAATCAGAAGACTAATGAATTCACTTCTTCTCTTTCATTTTGTTATGGCACTTGACGCTCGTATCACGGCCGCAGTTTTATAAATCCAACCGTTGTAGAAACGCCTCGGGTTGCAGGTTTCTGCACGTTGGCCCAGTTGACGCTGAAAAGCCACCAAACAGTAAAGGAAGTCGCAGCCACAGCAGTAGAAGAAGTGCTGAAGCTACTGCGAAGTCTTCTGGAAACAATGCTCGCCAAGCCGGTCATAAAAACCGCGGCATCGACAGCGCAAACGAAGTTGACTCCTTCGACGCCACGAGGGAGCGCGCGAATGGGCGGACAGTGCTGGAACAAAGAGAGGAGCGTGTACCAAACAAGGAGGTTGAGAAATGGGCGCACAGAGGAAACTTACTTGCCCTGGAGGACGGACACAGCATTCACATGTTCGCTGCGAATTTGGAACCATCTCCGCTGTACGCAAGGGCAGAGCAGCAAAAACACCAGCAGCAAGAACCAGAACTGCTACTTCAACGGCAAATGCTACAGCAAGATGAACAACAGTTACAAGAGCAAAAACAGCAAGATCAAACGCAGCAATTATTTTTACAGCAGCACCAAGAGCAAAATATCTATTTCAGGCAGCAACCGTCACAACAACAGCAGCAGCAGCAGCTTCAGCAGCAACAACAACTTTACCAACTAAACAACGTGGATTTTTACAGGCAGCAGCACCAAGTACATCAAGCTCAAGATCTGGAAATCCAGCACACCTTGAGCAAAATCAATATCAGCAACAGCAGCAGCAGCAGCAGCGCTGGTGGCCCGCGAAGAAGTGGTATCGCGGCTGGAGAACAAACAGGAGGTCGAGCAGCAGACGCTGGTACAAACAGCAGCCGCCGCCGCGGAAATGGCAGAAGGTCGTCGGCAGTTAGTGGTGGTAATGCGTTTGGAGGCATCGGAGATAGAGACGTGTGGCACGAGACGAGCCCCCCTGCGGAATCTCGTATAGAATTGCCGACGTCACCAGCAGCCGAGGGGCACTTGCAAGACTACACCTTACCTGAGTTTGACGCAACATCTTCATCGCCACTCAGCTCGCTGCGAAGTTTCGACGCAATTGCTTATGGCGGCCGTGACGTTGGCTACAGCAGAGGTGGCCGTGGTTGGAGCAGCACCAGTACAATAGATCCGTCACTTTTTCAGTCACAAACGCCACCGTCCGTAGCAGGGCCGCAGCAATTTCAACCTAGTGCGAGTGCAGCAGAGTTGAGAGACTGGCAAGCGCAGCAGGCGGCGAACCAAGCCATGTGCGTGGCGGTTGCATTAGCACTGCCGCCTACTGTCGCCAGCAGCCGTGTGGTAGCTGCTGCACTGAGTAATGCGGCTCCATCTTCAGGAGAAAACCCCGACAATACGAATATTGCCGATGGTGATCGGGGTGCAGTGGGCGACCCGACCTTTGCCCTAGCGCGCCGGGCCCGTGCTGCCCTGGTGGCTGACCAAGCGGCTGCTTCGGAATTTCGCGGGCCGGCAGGGGTAGGTGGAAGCTTCGCGCGGCAGCAAGGGTCAGCAACGGCAGCAGGGGCCTCGTCGAATCCCTCAGAAGGTTACCACGTTTGTCATTTGATTGGTTTGTAATTCTCGTGGTGCTCTAAAGTCTACTTCGAGTATACGCCTAGGGATCTTGTTGTAGCCATCGAGGCATGATTCTTGCAATTTAATTGTTGATGTCTGTCTTTAACCATTTGCTCTCTGTGTGATAGGTCCTCCAAGCCGAAACTTGTACGTGCACGGCTTTCCTGATGCAATGAACGAAACGCACATCGAAGCCCTGTTCGCCATGTTCTGTGAGGTGATAATGAGCATATCCCATGTCAGCTATGGCTGTCCGTACATGCAAAGAAGCGTAGGGAATCTTTCAATTATCACGTGTGTTTATTGCCTGTCGTTTCATCGAAGCAACGATTTTCTTGTTCGTTTCAAAATCATTGCTGGAGATGAATGAAAAAGGCCAATATCGTTACATCTTGTAACCTATTCTTGCTTTCTCTGCAAACAGGTGCAGTGCGTAGTAATGAAGCAAGTGTTGAACCGGCACACGGGGAGTGAAGAAGGCCGTTATTGCTTCGTTTGGACTGCCGATGCAGCCGCAGCGTCTACGGCGAGATATGCACTCGACAAATTCAGCCTCCTAAATGGCTTTCTGCTTCAGGTTTTCCCTCATGCACTTGAATTAGAGTGTAGTCAAAGTTGTTGTTGCTGCCGTACTCCACCTTCTCGTCACACGGGCATACTTACTGAAGTTTTTTGCTTTGAGGTGTGTGTGTATTCAACCTCGTGATAACCTTGCATTCTCCTCTCCAATAGGTGAACTTTGCACGAGAACCTCCGCACCAAAGCTCTTCGGGAGGAGATTCAACGGCTCAGACTCCACGCGCCCGTTTAAACGCTTCCACCGACCTTCGAGAGGCGGCCAAGACCAACTCATTCGTGAATCCCTTGGTCACCGCAGTGTCGGCAGGATCCAGCGCTGCTTGTAGCGGTGCTGCTGCTGCAGGTGTAAGAGGAGTAGGAATGTCCGATGCTGCAGAAATGAACGGAACCAGCTCACTTTTATCACAGTCTCCGCTGCCACCGCCACAACCACATCCTCTCGCACCCTCAGCCGCGGCGCGTGCTGCAGGTGCTCAGGCATCTGGTCTTGTACCCGAAGCAATGGTGGCACTTCTGAGTGCTGCAGACGCATCCTCCGCAGCTGCTGCTGTTGCTGAAGGTGCGCATACACACAAGATAACAAGAGGGGCAGCTGCTGACTTTGCTCACTCTAGGATGAGTGCTGCATCACGGACGGCGACAAGTACGGCTGTGGGGGGTTCCGGTAGCAGCAGTAGCAGCAGTGGAGGTGGCAATGTAGCCCATCGTAGAGCTGCGCCAGGAGGAGGAGGAGGGTCCAGCGGGATGCAAAGCAACCCTCCGAGTCGAAACCTCTTCGTAGCCAACTTTCCAACCACAGCCACTGCTAGCGAGGTGGGTTACAACTTGTTGAGGTCCCTATCTCTTGCTCCTGAAGCTTGCACCTTTGCGATCGTATTACTTCTTGAGCGTGGAGATGCGTGCGTGGCAGTTCTACAAATGCTAATGATCAACGAGTACCCATAAACATTCCCTTTCAACCAACTTTCTTATTGATTTACCAGCCTCATCATCTCGCTCTCCACAAAGCGTATTTTGCTTCTTCCTCCTTTTCTTTATTCAAACAGGTGGAGGCATTGTTTGCGCGCCACTGCACTGTGAAACGAGTGGTCATGAAGCCAGCCGGGTACTGCTTCGTATGGACGGGCGCAATTGACCAAGCCGTTCGCGCGAGAGACGCGCTCCACAACAAACCTTTCATGGGCATGGCTCTTCAGGTGTGTTTTGAGATATGTATGTACATTCAAATGGAAGCTTACATGCCCAAAGATGCGTATAATTGTGACAGTTCGCTGTATGCCTGTGTTATCATGGCCCTGCCCAGCATTAATCTCAAGTTTTTGAGTTGTCATTTGCTGTTACTATTGCTCAATGAGATCTTATCTATTTCACAGGTGGCATACGCCAAGGAGCGGTCAGCTGAGAACCACCAGTCGAACATAGCCCACTCAGGCACCCTTCCCAGCACAACTTTTGCGCCTGGACATCAAGTGCACATCACGCCCATGCCGCCGCAACCTACTCAATCAATGAGTGCAAGGCCTACTCAGCCATTTCCTCCTCGTGCTGAAGGAACTGGTAATGTGGTAAGCTTCAACGGGAACCAAATTGGCAACCACCTGGGAACTGCGGCGCTACTGCCCCCACGCGATTACTTCGATGGAAACTTGGCTGCAAACACCAGTGCCTTTGGCTTTACCTCAGGGCATGTCCTCTCACCACCACTGCCACAATCGCGTGGATTTGACCTTCACAGCCAACAACAACAACACAATACTGCGCGAGGTGCCCCTGTACCTCCTCCTGGGCATATGCCACACCAACTGCCACCCCCATTCCTGCCATCACCACCGCCACGAGGCAACCACAACTTCAACCGAGGCTTCTCGTCCCAGCAAGCATACGCAGTCGGCCCTTCCAGCAGCGGCAACTTTTCGAGTGGGGGGCTTGGGCTTGGGGAGCCTGTATTAGGCGGCAATGTTTCGCTTGACACCTACTATGGTGGCCTACCCATGAACGGCGACACGAAGCCTCCTTTTTTGCCGCACCACTATAGTAGTGGTCAGCCGCAAGTAATGCGAGAACAGCAGCAGCAGGATGAGGTCGGTCACTTCGGTGGTGGATACGGCGCGATACCTCGATATCCTTTCGGCCATCCTGTCAATGGGTCAGGCGCGCCTGCTGCAACCTTCGCAGAACATTTGCCCAGCAGCGGCAGTGCAACATTGAATAACAGCGCGCTGCATGGTAGTACCGTGATGAACAGCAGCGCGTTGGACGGCCGCGAAGCAATTCACGGCAGCGGCGACCTTTACAGCGAAGTACGTGGCGACAGCAAGAGCAACGCCGCAACAGCCCTCAGTCACGGCGTCGACAACAGCATGGGCCTGGATCTAGGCGGTCTCGCAGACCATATTAACGACCATGCCGATCTGGCCAGCGGCAATTTTGACAGTGTGTTCGGTGGTTTTGGAGTTGGAAACAGCTTCGGAGCTTACGGCGGTGGCAGGAGCTTTTAAATGCTTGCGCTTTATTTTACCTCTTCCTCAAAATGTCCTTGGCATCTCCAGTCTTAGAATGCCAACTCGAGTATTGTCCCACTTGCCACTTGAGATATGACGCGAAATTTTGAAATCACGGCGGCTGCAGCGCATTTGATTAATTTTTGTACTAGCAGCTAGCAGCTGAGTAATGAGTAATTTACGAAAGGTCCAAGGAAATACAAGCGGGTATTAAGAATGAGATTGCCGTAATTGATAGTACTAATGGCATCCCCGCTGCGATGTGACAATGTGACTTGACTTGGGTGATAAAAAGGAGTTTATACGTAGTTAATAAGGAATTCTATACCCTATGGCTCTATATGACAGTACCATTTTTGATTTACCGAAAACGCGTAATTTTCTTTTTGTGAATTTTACGAAGATTTTTGAGACAGGCTCCGTAGGGCCGGAATTAGAAGACCGAGAGGTAGAGAAGAAAAGCTAAGGAGCGCAAACTGGACCTAAGAAGCTTTTGCCAATGCACCTCCCTCTCCTAAAGCATTATGCACTCAAATTATTTGCGCAACGCACATAAGTCCGAGCCTCTGCCCTTAGCGCTGGCTTCTGTATCATTTTGGATTGTGTTTTTAGTTCGAGTTCAGAGTTCTAGTTGCGAGTACGACCACCAATCGCAAAGAAATCTCAACGAACAGCAGGAAGTTATGTATAGATGGGCCATCCAGAACAAGTCTGACTGCGTAAAATGCTCTCTAAAATTAAGTCTTTTAACACTTATAAGCTCACTTGAAGCAATTCATAGGAGATGGCGCAGAGGTTTCGAGTATGCTCGTGATCTCCACTCCGACGCCGAGGTAAATACCCCCGAGCTCGCAACAGTTACGACACCAAAGTCGTTGCTAACGCCTATTAGATGGCACCCTTCCTGTTAATACTAAATCCAGTCCCCCCTCGGGGGGGATCAGAAAAACCTCGTAGACGCCAATTAGATGGCACCCTGCATATCATTACTTCCAGGCATCGCGCTCGTCTGGTTCTTATATTTTTACAAGCCGTATAGAGGTCCTCGGTTAAATCGGATTGCTGCATGCCCGCAGCACGAAGGAGAGGTCTGCCATTACACAAGATAGGGGCCGACTGAGAGAATGAGAGATGACATCGGGATTTCAGTTTACCCTGTAGTTTGTACTAAAGATTAGGACTTATTCCTCATGAACCCCAGAACTATTGATTGTGCCGACGTGCCGACGATTCATGAGCTGTTGTTGGTCGGTTTCTCTGTACGTGGCAGTGCTCAGCTGGGGGAAGAATCTAATCTGACGAATCCTTTGTTTACGGATATCATACGAAGGTTAAATCTTTAGCCTGGCAACGTGATAAAATGTCACACCTGTGGTGAACCTTCATAGCCAAGAGCAACAAGTTATAATAGCATGCAGCAAATAATGTCAAATCGTAGGTATGCTGCAATTATCATCGCTGTTCTTATAGGTGCGGGTATCCTCGCATACACTAAATTTCTATACAGAGGCAAGGGAACAGGAGCAGCCACCATCGCTCCTTCGATGCTCCTACTAGGACAATTGGCATCAGATAAATCGCCGTGTTCGTGCTCATCGAGCCGATCATGCTGGCGCATAGCCGATTAATCACCATCAGCGTGGGAGTCTGACTGGAGTGCGAAAGTCATGACAGATTACCATAACCGTGAGTGCGAGCAGCTGCGCCTGGAAGCCGCTAACAGCGTTGCGATGCTGCTCGCTATTCAGACGTGGTCGTCACCAGGCGATGCAGATGTGCCAGCTGTACCGCCAGCTGCCATAGAGCTATTCAGTCGCATGACGTACACAGATACTTGTGGCAAAGAGCACGACCGAGAACAGCTTATCGAGCCACTCGTGGGTCATTTGCGCGACCCTTTGACCATGTGCGACCTGATAGATGAGGCGAACAATGCCCTCGCGAGCGGTTTCAAACCACCCCTAGATACAGTTCAGTCGAAGTGACACCTCCTGCTTGGACTAGTGGCGCCCTGGCGCACAGTTGGCGACGGTACCTGGTTCACTAAATTCCCATGGGTGCCGCGCACGAATTCACCATCGCCAGCACCCACCACTCCATCAAGTGCATCCGATGCGCGCCTGATTTTGTTTGACCTTGGCGCGTCTAAGTACAGCGCGTGGCATACGATGGCAGAGGTTGGCACGAGTTGATTTGTGGAGCGTTTCGAGAGAAGTAAGGCAACCGTTGACCGTGTCTTCGCGTTCGAGTTTGTACCACACAAGCCAGCTGAAGTATACCGAGGCGTGCCTGATGATCTGCTGCCAGGATACACTTAGGTAAACGTTGGCGTCGAAGCCGATAGTAACGGACGCTTCAACCCGTGGCGATGGCTACACAAGGTAGCCACTGAGAATGACCATATAGTGGTTAAACTCGACATTGACTCTCCACTCATTGAGAATGCGCTTGTGGCTCAGCTGCTGGCGTCAAAACCCACCCAAGATTTAGTCGACGAAATGTTTTACGAGCACCAAGTCCACATGCACTTGATGCGCGCGCACTGGTACAAGCACAAACCTCTTATTGGCACGCTGCGCAACTCTTACGATAATGTTGCAGCTTTACGCCGCGCCGGCGTGCGCATGCACTCTTGGCCATGAGAACTACTTAAGAGGAGATTGGCGCTGAACGCTCGTGCTGCGTTATATCTGGATCTAGATTTGACTCCAGGTATAAGGGCATGATGACGTGGCTTATATGGCAGTAATCACGATTGGAAGTGCACTAGAGAAATACCATTTCGCATGAGTACAAAAGAATCTTCATCACACAAAGGCGTGTGCGATTCTCTTCGTAATTCGCACAAGCACACAAACGAAGAGAAATACTGGGCTGCAAGCCAAGATCCGTGCTATCACATTCGCATTTCACACAGGCGCAAAGCAGATACCAGTAGGCAAGGCAGTAAGCAAGGGCCTGTGCGATTAACTAAAACCTCAAGTCCCAATATAATGGCCCACTTAGAAATCCATGAACCATGAAGATTTTTTGTATTAGGTTTCTCGTTTCTGGACCCTCGACCTGGTTTTGTATTTGAAATAGTAGGTTATATCAAACTTCCTCAAAGAACTGCGAAATTTAAATCGGTAAGTCGACTTTCTAAGACATTGGTAAGATGTGGCTCGAATCGAAGGCCGGAATCTGGGATTTAAGGAATGCCTTCATATAAAACCTGGAAGCTAAAACTTGAAAGTTAAAACAAAAGGCATACGCGGCATAACAAATGGGATCCATGTTCCTGCTATCAAATAAGCTCAGACGGATGCAGCCTCGAGGGCATTTTCTACTGCTTTCTTCTGCCCTGCAAATTTCTGTATGGCTTCTTCCTTGAGCGCAAACGTTTCGTCCAATAAAGCACGCTTGGCGTCGTATTCTTGCTGGAAAAGAGAAAAAGCAAAAGAATACCAAAGAACGAAAAGAGGCATGCAAGCTGGTGAGTGGTTACTGATGAGAAGTAACATATTGCAGTTAGCCTATAAAATTAAGTTCCAGTCGAGAGTTTCTTTTGACTTTGAACTGGAAAGGGAAAGGGGAAATATGCAGATAACTGCAAAATAACAAAAAAGGGAGGAGCGAAAACGGCTGGCAAAGGACATCGTAGTTTAAGACAGCTCGCACACAGCACAGTACAACATGCACCTGCAGCCGCATGAGCTCGTCCATTCGGCTGGTTTCGAGTTCATTGAGCATTTCAACGAGGGCCGGGTCTTCTAGTCCGGACGCGGCAAGCATAGCGTCCTGTGGTCCCCAACACGACCAGAACACGATGGAAAGCACAACGAAACACGAAAAATCGAAGCGCATGAAAGTATGGAAAACAAATGAATCAAAAAGAGGTTTTGGGAGAGAGAAATAGACTTGGTTTGGAAGAGAGAAATAGACCTCTCAGCCTCTATCCTAACATACCAGTATAGAAAAAGGAGGCGGGAGAGAATGACAGTACGTTACGATGATAGTATTTAAATAATGCAGGTAGCATACTTGCCTCTTCATCATTTTTTCTACTTTAACTTTACTTTACGTATACGTACTCGGTAGCCAGCGCCAAAAGCGTCAAGGTCTCCAAGGTTGTTGTTGTCCGTGGCCGGAGCGGGTACGGTGCCTACGGCGTCCGCCACTGCGGCAGCATCGGCCTCGCTCCAGGGCCCCTGATCAAGAAATGCATGACAAAAGAGAGATAGGCAGATGAGGCAACATGGGAACATACTAGTGAGAGACGTAAAAGATTTGCACATTGAAGGGTGTGTACAAATATGGTTGAAATATTATGTTTGGGTATCTATGATTACCTGGCCTTGGAGCACTTTTTGGTTCCAGTCGCCGTTCAATTGCGAAGCAAATTTGTTGTCCACGCCATCTTGCGCTGTAGAGCCACCATTGTTTTCAGCCCACCAATCTCCGCCCACGTTGCTGTCGTAAGAGGGTGCTTCTAAATCTGGAACAGCGCCAGTGCTTTCGCTCAGCCCTTCTGGAGAATTAGGCTCTTGAGGCTGTTCACACAAAGCGAGACAACGGGTAATTAGCAACGAGGTGAGCGGGAAAAAGAAAAAGAAAAAGAAAAAAAGTTTCACCAAATCGCCCCCAACCCTTGCTTGAAAATGTTGTTTAGCCTTTGAACACGTGGAATCGCGACAGAAGCTTCATGTAAAAACAAGAACTCTCAACGTGGACAGGGAAAGGCTCCAAATGAGGCAAAGACGCGTCGTCTTGGAGCGTCCTCCCCCCCCCCCCACCCACACACCCATCACCGACTTACTCTTCTTGGTTACACACACACACACAGAATTCCGCCGTTTGCCTCTACGCTCGTTGAAATACCTTCATAAAGTTGTCTATTTCCTCGTTGCCAAACGCGTCGAAGTCTTCGTCCAGGATTGGCTCGGGTGGGGGCGGTTTGGCTCCCATTCTCGCGTTGCGTCCTGCGGCACTGAACGGAGCGGCCGCTGCGCCAAAGGCTTGCTGTGGAGACGGTGCGGTGAGAAAGACAAGAAAAAAATGTCAAGAAAACACGAAGCAAAGCTAATGAACAACAACGCAGCAAGTGCGCGTAGGTAATATAATTGTTATGCTCTACCCCCGAGATCTCACTCGCACACTTACACTCTCACTAGCCTCGCCTAACCTAATAACCTAAAAAACAGCCGTATACTAGTAGTGTACACGCCATCGTGTCTAACCTGAAGCTCATCGCTCGCAGCGGTGATTTCCTTGATTGCGAGCTGCGATTCCATCGCTTCACTGAAGGTCGACGAGGCTTCCGTGGCCGTGGCGCGCAACTGAGTCACCAATTTCCCGACTTCCTTCGCGAGGCGGTAAAGCTTGAGGAAAAGTGGAACAGAATTTGAGAGCACACAAACAATGCTCCGAATAAGGTACAGGTCACAACACCATTCAACAGATGGATGCACCACCATTGCACAGTACACTACCAGTGGAAATTGAACGGCCAATAGCAGCACAATCCAGAGGAATTTACCAGAATAGCTAAAATTAGACTGCGTTGATTCCAACACGAGGCATTATACTATTATAAATTAACACGCGAGCGTTGTGCTTGACTATACCTCTGTTGGGCCAAGTAGGAAATAACCCACTGCAACAATCACGACCACTTCTGATGCGCCAACTCCCAAAAAGCCATCGCTGCCAAAGTCCATTCGCACTTGCCCTCGGCCAACCCGTGAAGAACGCCGACTGCTGCTACCGCATTGCCGATGCAGAGCGGAGCCAGCGCTGCTGCCCCAGCGTCGCTGCAGTTGTCCGCCGCCGCCACCGCCAGATGGCCGGTTATTCATAGTCATTCTAGCGCCAAAAAAAGTGCCACCAAGGCTGGCCCCGCGCAATGGCTGAGCTGGAGTTGTGAAAGGTGCAACTTCAACAGCCCAAAGAACAAGCAACAAGCTCAAGCTAGCCCTTGCTGACAACATCGTTCAATTCTATCCACTGGTAAAACAATGACGAAGAAGGCGTCTCGAAAGTGGTTAACCTATTTTTCTTCCACTTCTACGAGCAAAATCCTAGCTTGCTGGTGCAAGAGAAGGGTTAGCCTCAGAAGTGGATAGAGTCGAGCTTAGCTTTTTGTGAAAAATTCGTGAAATCGAATAATTTCTTTTTTGTCCGTTGAAATTGGTCGTCATTGCCTTCGCCGCTCTATCGTTTTGCATTTTGTCAAGGGGTCAAAGCTTACAAACCGTCTAAAAGCCCTTGGTTTTGCCTCTTCCTACTCACGAGCTCGGCATAAGAAAAGCATGGAGGAAAAAAAATCCAACTCCGCGAGCAGCCATCTGCCCAACTGCCCCGGCGGCATATGAAAGTTAAGATCCGACAATTAGCTTTTAGCTGCGGCCTAACGGTTTAATGCACACACCTATTTCATAATAAATTCGATATGGATTGGTGCAGATAACATGTGATGGATTTCTGTTTCTTTAATTTATTAAAGCGCGAAATACTTCGGCTTCATTTCCTTGTGGAAAATACACGTGCCTTTCCTGAGTAGTGTCAAAAATCATAATCATAGATATCGACCTAATGTACTTCATCTTGGTTTACTTAAGTTTACGTCAAAGCTTCTAAAAACCGAAAGAATAGCCAATCACCAGCTCTTGTTCTAGTTTCTATTAGTAACAAAAGAGTCGCGGATTTGACCTAGTTCAACTTCCACGAGAAGTATCCCAGCTATCTGCGAAGGCGCGGGAGCGAACCACTGTTTCCTCCCCAGCCTCCTCCACCCCATCCACCACCCCAGCTGCCGCCCCCGCGCTGGTTCCGTTCTTTTTCCGCAGCATACCACTCGCGCTCGTCTTGGCGCTTTTTGAGCACATACCGCACTTTCACCTGAAACGAAGAAGTAGGGTAAGAAGAAGAAAAGAAAAGCAGCCATGCCAGTGCGCGTGATTTTATTGCAAGCAATATCTCTACACTGCTTGGACAAACTTTTTCAATGCATATCCAACGTCTGATTTCTCAACAGTCCCCCCAACACCAGCACACAGACTAGCACACAGACACGTGTACAGTACCTGAATGGTGGTAACCAGGTGGAGCTTCTTCGGGTCAATGCCCACGTCACGGGTAGTTTTCCAATACTGCCCTTCTTCCGTGTCAATCCAAGCGGCCTTGCCCGCGTACACCTGCGTGAGAGAATCAAGCAAAAACGCAACGCAAACACATGCACCACGCGTCAGACAAACGTACCATTAAATTCAGGCGTCTGTGAAATTGACTGCAACTTTCTAGACCTCAATTCGGCAGCCAAAGAACTACAGCAGCTTTTCCATATCGGCCTCTCTTTCATGAATGTTGCGTGTCTCTTTTCCATCCGTCCTCCTGTTCTCTTTTACATCATTATTTTTTGGTGTGCACCCTCTTCTCCCTCTTCTCCTCTTTACCGCAGCGTAAAGGGTGTCGAGGCACATGTCTTGCGCGGTGGCAAACATGTCCGAAGTCGGGTTGTTCATCGCAGTCGCCGCGTCCGCTCGGATCCCCTGGGTAAGCATCGGCAACTTGGAGTTGGGCTTGATGTACCTGATTTAGATGTGAAGAAGCGAAAAAAAAAAAAAAGAGGAGGAAATATCAAAAATACATTCGCAACTTGATGGAACAAAGGAATCAAATAACAGGTCCGAAGTTTGAAAACGAAGCAACGTCTAGACGACAAGTTGCATGAATCCTCCCTGTTGGAGCGAGCGCGATTCATCGAAACTTTCAAGCTCCTCTCCAAACCTTTCAATCTCTCCCTCTCTACATGTGTGCATACATGCATACGCATCCATCAACATCTTTGCTCTTACTTCTTGTAAATGGTGCGGCAGGTGGCCGCAAATCCCCCTGTAGCTTTCCCCCCTTTGCCCTTCTTCTTGGCTGCCGCCTGCGCTGCGGCCTTCTTAGCTATCCGAGCGGCCGCATCCTCATCATCATCGTCGTCCTCGTCTGTGTGCCGAAGATATTTTGCAAATGAAAGGATGGAGAATAAAGAAAGGTGAATTATCCAACAAGAGAGCAATGTTTCGTTCCGTCCTTTCCTGTCTGTCTTTCTTTGTTTTATCGTATCTTCCGTCTGCCAATCTCTCTCCTTCTCGTTCTTCTTCTATCCCTTTACCTTGGGCTTCCGCAGTAGGGTTCATTTTCGAAAAGGCGTGCACTGCAAACCAAAACCCCAGGACGTCGCTCAACGACGCCGCCAGCGTGCTCACGTGCTTTTTGAACACTTTCCGCGCGTTGTCGTTGGCGTAACCCGGCTCGCCCAGTAACGCTTCCAGGTGGCCTTTGGTTTTGCCCATGCGCAGCGCGCGCGCGAGCTCTGGGTCTCGAAACAGCTCCTGTATTATTGGGTCAGGGTTAGGGTTAGGTTAGGGTTAGGTTAGGGTAGCGTTACCACAACCAACAAAAAAACACAGCAATACCCACCGAAACCATCGTAAAGGAGAGATTCGTGGTGCACGAGAGTAGATAGGTTATTCAATCAAGCTCGAGAAGACGAAAAAAGGCATACAATCAAAAGCATACATGAATAACACAGCCTTAATTGTTTTCCTCGCTCATCCCATAACCCACGTATCATAATCACTTACCTCGGCCGCTCTGGAATGGCCATCTTCCCACACCATGCCGCGCCGCTCTCGCACTTGGGCCACCGCCGACGCTCGGAACTCCATCACGTCCGCTTCCGCCTGTGTGTATTTGCCAACACCACGACAGCAGCAGGAATATGCATGGCAGCGGTGAGAAGGCTACTACTAATGTAATCATCTGGACTACTATGGGATTAACCGCACTGTAGACTCTAGGAATCAATTGTGAGGTTTTGATCGTGGTACGTTGCAATCTTAGATGATGCTTACGTACAGCAAGAATATTGTATACTGTACGCACTACTACCACTACCACCACAGCAAGTGCACCTGTTTGGCTTCTAGGCCTGATTCGCGCATCTCGTCTGCCACCGACAAGTACAAATGCGCGGCCAAATCCCAGTCTCGGTTCAACATGTGGGTACCTGCTACTAGATCAACCGCCACGCGCACCTGCCAATGATCATTAAATGATGGATAAAGATAAAGATGAGAGATAAGATGATGAGGAGTGAGAATTGAATAAAGGCACTGATCTTCTATGCTTTCTTTTCTTAAGGGGTGGAAGAAAATGTCAATAAGAAGTCGTACACACAAACACATCCTCAGACCTCAGGGTGCGACGGTTCTAGACTCGACGCAATCAGCCCGAGCGACGCTTCTCTCGCCCCTAGCGCATCCGCTAATTGCCCGCGAGCTTCGGCCACTGACGCCAGGCCCCTCAAAGCGAGCCCCACAGCGAAACGCCCTTGCCGGTCGAAGCCCTGACGCAGCTCCGCGCGGGTCTACGCATGGATGCGTGCATGAGATGAGATGATGAGAGAAGTGATGAAGTCGGGCATTCATACCAACACATGAGATGGCAATTGAAAACGCAATAGAAAAATAAGTATTGGGAAATTAAAAGGTGCGTTGTGATGTAGTTTAAGCATAAAAGGCGCAAAAAATATTCACGAACATCTCCCCAGAGGACATGACTTATTTTCCTCAATCATTCACCTGAATGTCTACGACGTCCAGCAAGTGCTTTTCGGCTTTCGTGAAGTCCTTTTGACTAATCAGCCAGCACGCCAGGTCGTATTCCGCGGGCTGCACAAAGAGTTTGGGTTGCCTTTTTGCGGCCACTACTTCCGCTGGTTGCTTCGCGTGCACTACCCACTGACGTTTCACCTATTCATATTAGTGCAGAGTTGGTGGGCACAGCAACACGCTCATACGAATGCATTTCAAGTAGTCTACGACGAGCTTGCGTGAGTATGCTGATGAGTATGTGCGTGCGTGTGCTGTGAGTGTCTTAAGAGGCAGTCAAGATGACTGACACTACAAAAGCCTGAAACCGAAGGAGGAAATAAATTTTAGAAGGTAATATACCGTAAGTACCTCATCTAATCGATCTTTCCACTGCTCAAGCCCGTCTCCTAGCATGAGAATCGACGAACTTTTGATGCCGCCTTTACTACTGTCGCTGTGCCCTCCGCTGTTCTCGAGTGCTTCGCTGACGCGTTTTGCCAGCGCGGCCACCTGTGAATAGGAAAGAATGGGGAGGTAAAAAGAGAAAGCAAGAGAATAAGGGAAGAGCATTGAAGGCAAAGAAAAGAAGAAAAGATTCATCCATGCAAACACCCACACATTCACCTAGCATGCCTTCTCGCAATCACAAACCTGAGCTTTCGCGCGCTCCGTCGACTCATTCAGGGCTACTTTGGCCCTCGCTTTGCTCGTTTTCTCCGTCGCCAGCGGTTTCGGTTTTCCATTGGCGCCTATACCAGCACCCGCTTCGTCGGCAATTTTCTGCAGCCAGGCTTGCTCTACAGGGTTGGGGCGGTGGCACACGTGACGCTTGCCGTACGACGCAACTTCCTTCCGTAACGCTACCTGGATGAAGAAGAAAAATGAAGAAGAAGAAGAAGAAGAAGAACATTTAATAATGAATAAAAGGTAGAGGGGTGATTGCAAAAAAAAAATACGCAAAAAAAATACGTGGAATAAAGACAATCCAACTTCTTCCTTCATCCAAAGTGTTTGAAGTATCTGAATGGCATCGACGCATCCTGACCTCTTCAGGCGCATCCCGGGGGTTGGCAAACTTCTTCGCGAGCTTTTGGCTGGTGGTAGTGCTCATGCTAACCATGCTGCCGTTGCTGCCAACTTGCCCACTGCGGTGAGACCGGTCCAAGGACGCACTGCTCGTCGTCATTGCTCCGGCTCTTGCTCCTCCAGGTCCTTCTCCACTCGTATTTGTACTACGGGCATGGCCTCCGGTACTCGGCCGCGGCGCCGCACCCGGCGGAGGAGAAGACGAATGCTGATACTGTGCTGCTTGAGTTTGATGCTGCGGTAACTGCGATGGCGGCAACTGCAGAGATGGCTGCGACTGCTGCTGCTGGTGCACACTCCCAGGCATACCCGGTGATGATGACGTAGAGTCAAGGGAAGCAGTAAAGCCCATGGAGTTCGGAGAGTTGAGGCCACCTAAAGGGCTCGCTGCACCAGCCATAGTGGTAGTGGAGGAAGACAGGTTGAAATGGGGCCTTCGCAAGCCGGAGATTCCGTCGGAGACATCGTCAGGAAACACCGTTCGACCTTCCCCTCCTTCCGAAGAGCTGGGATGGTCGAGGCTGAGCTCATGATGATGATAATGAATGAGGGGCTTCTCGGGAGGCAAACGCCACAGGTACCTAATATAGTTACACGCACAATCGATTGCAAGTCAGTAAAGCCATTATCACCGCTACCAACAAGAACTCCGCTCTAAAAATAGCATAGGAAGGGAACGCAAGAATTGCACGAATGCTTGATAAAAAGACATCTGTACCTGTGCAACCATTACATTGATAAACCAAAAACCAAAGCACAGTGTTCAAACATCCCCTTCTCCCCCCTAACACTATATACACCCTCCAAATAAGCTCAACTCACGAGTCGCCGCCGCCGTCTTCGGGGCCTCCTGGCTCGCCAGCTGACCCTCCGTACGACACCAGGAGCTTCTCGAGATCGGGGCCCAGATTGCTGCTGCTGGCGCCACCACCGCCGCTGCTGCCGCTAGCTGAGGGCTTGAACACCTTCAGCATGTATATCAATGCACCAACGAGAATAATCGTAAATAAAAAAAAAGAGAATTAGACGGATACATTTCTATAGTAGCTGTGAGTGATGGGTGCGAAAGCAGTGTAGAAGTTCAGGTTCTTCTTGTTTTTGCCTCATGTCGTCCCCTCCTATTTTGAAGCTCCTCGGCTCTCCCCTGCATCAGTAAATACCTCGAGGGCGCTGGTTAAACTGCCATTTTTTGCAATGTTCACTAGAAATCGACTGATGTGTTCTTGTGAAGCTTCAGCAGCGTAGCTACATAAGAGCAACACAACAGCAAATCGGAAAATATGGTTAATATGGAACAAGAAAGATACAGACAAGTAAACGTGTCAAAAGAGCCTTATAAAGGACTGCTTAATTACGTTCAGAAAATGAACTGTAAGTGCCCTTCGCTCAAGGATAAAAAGACGTTTTCATACCGGCCCGCGGTTTTTCCTTCAACGTCAACGAGATGCACTCGGGCTCCAGCTCGCACCAATTCGATGACCACGGAGGCGTGACCGCCCGAGGCTTGCCAAAGGAATCGTGCAATTGCCATTTGGACAGAAGAGAAAGGGCGGGGTCAGATACAGGAAAAAGGTGAGAAAACAAGGACAGAAGGATATCAAGCAAGAGTAGACACTCGGTCAGGGGAAACACTGTGATGTTATCATTCTTGTATTTCCTTTCGCTTTACCAGCAGCCATTAGGGCGGTGCGGCCGTTTCGATTCATGTAATCGGGGGACGCGCCCTCCGAAATGAGGCGGCGAACCTTTGAACATACAAACAAAGACAATAAGAGAACGCGCAGCGCAAGGAATGGGGTATACATAATTGCTTTAGATTGAAAACTGAAGTGTGGATCAATGCAAGAAAAATCGCACAAAGTAGCGACACTGTTACCGTCGTGCAACAAAGGAAATAGAGTGTGGACATAAATCGTATATCGTAGTTATACCGCAGGCGCGTGGCCGTCAAAAGCTGCCACAATCAGGGGGGTGGCGCCTTCGGGCGTTTCTTGGTTGGGCGGGCACCCGTCGCGCTGCACTAAATCGACGCAGAGGGGGAACGGGGGGTACCTGCAGCAGAGTGCCGTGGAGTAAGTAATTGCAACCACGCGAACAGTTTGGAAACATCATTCAAAACTGGAAAATAATGTCACAAAACAGTGGTGAGCGTGCAAACGCCGTTTGGAGAGCGTTTAAGCTACAAACAAGGATAAAGAAAGCATTCATTGCATTAGACAACACGCCTCCAACTAAAATTAGCATTCGCAAATATATACGCGTGATGCAAATATATTGCTAGTGAACACAATTTCAAATGCGGTGACTTCGATGAAGTACCCGTTATTTTCGTCATTGTCGTGGTTGCTTTCTTCGTCGTTTATCAACTGCTGTTGTTTTTCGGGCGAAAGAGAGGCACTGCTTTCGCTCATCACTGACTCCAAGGACGAGTTCGCCGTGGCAGATGCGTTCATACCGAGGGGGTCTTCTGATTCGGCGAGCCTTGTGAGGAGCTTGAAGGCCAACTGAAATGGATGCGATGGTATATAGACAAAGAATTAAAGGAATGTAAGATAATTCTGTAGTTGACAAGGAAGAAGAGTGGTTTTGTTAATTCTACTTGGCCTGGTCAATCTAACATTCCTTGATTGCTCGCACATCCCTTTGTTTACACAGTCAAGCTCATTTTTCTTTGGAACGAGTCCCACTTATATGAGCTCAAACTTCAACCAACAAACCTTATTCTTTTCAAAGGGTGTTAGCTCAGGCGCGCTACTGCCACCGCTGCTGCCACTCCCACTGCCAATGCTGCCGCTGCCCTTGACTTTCTTCTTGCGTCGCCCGAATTCATCATATTTTAGAGCTCTTTTCGCCTCTTTTGCTTTCGCTTTTTCGTCACGGGCCAATTCTTTTGCGGCCTTCGCTTCCTCCTTCGCTTCTTGCTTCGCCTGTTTTTTCTTGGCTTTGCTTTCCTCATCATCGTCGTCATCATCATCATCGTCGTCGTCGGTGTTATCACTGTCATTGTCTTCTTCTTCCTCTTCTTCCTCTTCCGATGAAGACGAGGACTCGTCTGACGAAGAACCTTCTAACGCTTTCTGTTCCGACGCATACAAGTCTAAAGTAACTGCGCCACCACCACCACCACCACCACCACTCTTACTGCTAGCAGCGCTGCCATTGTCACTGCCATCCGTGCTGGAGGAACTTCCTTTCACTTTTTGCCCTGCTTTGTGCAATTTGCTTGCCATCATGAGAGCGCCCGCACCGGTGCCACCTCCACCACCCGTGCTGCTCTGACCATTCGTTTTCGCTTTTTGCCCTGCTTTGTGGAGTTTGCTTGCCATCATTAGAGCGCTCACACCACCACTGCCACTTCCTTTGGCTGCCTGGCTGGACGGAGAAGAACTCCCTGCTAGGCCTTTCTTCCTGGCTTTAGACAGTTTACTCGCCATCATAACTGCACCGAGGCCGCCTATGCCTTTTTTACCACCACCACCAAGCAAAGACGTTTGCGGTGCTCTGCGCCCAAGTTGCTCCTCTTGGCCGCGCCGCAAGTTGCGCCTCAAACACAGCACCTGATTGATAGTATGGAGAGAAAGAGCACGCGTACGCATGCATCCACGCAAAAGAAACCACAGAAACGATTCAACTGAGCGTTCTGACACACAAACAGATCTCTTTTGCCACTATTGGTCCTTTCCTTGAGACCATTCCTCCGTCATTCCCTGCCTTCCTTCCGTTTTGGACTCGTCTTCATTCATTGACTCGTTCTCCTTCAAACAACCATATAGTCCTCCTCATTTTTCAAAACCCGTACCATGAGTTGCGACGCTCTTTCGGCTCTCGCCAGTGCCGCAGCGTCGGCTTCCTCCGCACTTGCCCTTGCGGCTGCTTCCAATTCCGCCTTGCGTTTGTCCAAATGGCCCATCGGAACGCCTTCGGATTGGTGGATTTCTAATTGCTTTACTAGAGCAGCTCCTGCCCGCCCCTCAAACCTACAAGCCAGTTCCGTTTGTGTTTTGGAAGTAAGAATTATTAGGCCTTTGAAAAGCAAGGAGAAAAGAAGAAGAAGAAGAAGAAGAAGAAGAAAAAGAGGTCGAAAGCTTATCTCACATCACCAATCACCCTATCCGTAAATCTAAACCGAATCCAAAATTTACTCTCTTATTTTTTTGCCACTCTTACCCCAGCCGGGTGTTGGCCAGCCAATCCGCGAGCTCGCTGAAGCCCAAGTCCCGGGCGTCTCCCTCGGCGTCCCGGCCGTTCTTGTTGCGGGTCAATTTGCGGGCCCCGAGCGTGAGCAAGTGCACGCAAGCTGGCAGCTGCCTAGCGCGCGCTGCGGCGTGCAAAGCAGAATCGCCGAATTTGTTTACCTAGAAGACGAGAAGGAAGAAGAAGACGTAATGCGAGGTGAGAATGCAAGAGAGGGTAGAACAAAAGAGAAGACGTGCAGTGAGTAATTTTTGTCGACATGCTACATTTTCATAATAGCTACCTGATTGAGCAGCCGTTGGACCATATTTTCAGCGTCGTTGTCATTGTCAAACTTTTTCTTCAACCAATTGACCTAATATGCACGCACATCGTTAAAAAAGGGCGAGTTTAAGGTACTACAATTCAACTGGTACTTTAAATTTTATGATTAGAAGAGAAAAGGCGAAGCAATTTCTTTTCAAGTTCAATTTGTTGTAGTAGTACAAACAAAGCTAATGAAGCCATCAAGCAAATCGTGATCATAATGCGTCGAATACCAGTAGTTCTGCCGCCTCAATCTGCCCTGCTTCGGCCGCACAGCTCAAAGGGGTGTGCCCTAGCGGCCCTTCACCGTTGATGGTCACGTCCGGTAGCGCCAAAACCGCGGCAATCTATTATGAGAAAAAGGGGTGAGATGAGAAATAAAGGTGTCAAAATATATTCATGTACGTGTAAATACATAAAAATAAAGGCGAGAGAGAACTACAGTGAGCAAAGGGGTGGGGGTAAGACTACGCGAGATTATCAAGAAGTATTCTTGAAGGATGTTAAAATGATGGTAGGTCAATTGTGTTTATAGTACAAACACGCGCACCATGTGTAAATCGCCTCGTCTGCAGGCCCAACACAGGGCGCTCAAACCGCTGTGCACGCTGAACGCATTCACCTCGGCTCCCGCTTCCACCAGCATGCGCATAAAACTGCGGTCGCTGTTCAGGACTGCGCGAATTAAGGGAGTCAAACCGCCTGCGCGCCAAGGAGAGGAGGAAGCATAAGAGAAGGTAAGAGAAGAGAGCGAATTTGATATTTGTCAGTGGATGTAGTATCACACCACGGAGAGCTTCAAGCGCAATTTAAAGAAATTAGGCAGCTATCGATGGCGTCCACTCCTTGAGCAAATTTGCTTTTCATTCAGAGCAACACTCAAGTCACTCGATCGCCCAGCGCCATTCCTTCTCTCATCGCATCCTTTAATTTTGAACCAATCCACAACTTACTTTCAGTCTCCACCTCCAGTGGAGCTCCTTTCCTCGCCAGCGCCACCGTCAGCTCCGCGTTGTTGGCCCGCACCGCCGCCTCCAGCTGCGCCGCAGTGTGCTTGGCCTCGTGCTCTTTCAAGCGCTCCAGCTGCATCGGGCGGTAGAACGCCCGCGCCCGCTGCCTTCGCTTGGCTTCTTGAATCTCGAAGCGAATTTTGTGGCTGTGCGCGATGCGCGCCGCTAATTGGGCTTCCCGGTCGTCGATGTTTTTCACGACAAAAGTCGTGGGGTCGAGCCCCGTGCGCAAGACCTTCAATGGGCGAGAGAGAGGAAGAGGGAAAGGAGAGAGAAGGATTTTGAGTGTGGAAAAAGCGAGTAGTTTAAGAAACTACGACGAAAGAGGGATAAACTGTAGATAGCGTGGCGTTGCAGTAGTGTCACTTCTTTTGCTACTCCTCAAATTTGCTCTTACTTCTCTACGAAGCGCCGCGGCGTGGCCGTAGTTGGCGTAATTGGGCTCGGGAAACACCAATTCCAGCGCGTGGGTGTGGTTTTTGCCCCCATCGGCAGTGCGCTTGGCATTGCAGTGTTGCGCGTCAAATCGTTCGCAAGGGACTGTGATAGAATTGAATAGAAATAGAAATAGAAATAGAGATAGACATAGACATAGACATAGGCAGAGAAAAATGGACGGAATAGAATACGAAGTCAAGACACGAACCATCATGGCAGTGCAGAAGAACACACAAGCTCAAGGGAGGAGAAATATTCAGTCACATGCACGCGCGCACGTAACGGAAACGTTCCATAAATGCCGTTGGGGCACCGCTTGCAAAGAAAATGCCACACAAGCACTTCAAAAACTGCAACTAGTAGCTTACCCTGCAGGGTGTAGTAGTGGCGAGACACTTCGTAAAACGCTTTTTGAATGCCCAAACACCGCTGCACGTGCGACACCCGCTCCTCGTAATCTACGGCAGAAGAAGTTAAAGATGTGTGAGGAGATTCAGAACAAAAGCAGGTCACGGACAAGGCTCCTAAAATATAAATGAAGAAAGATTCGACAGGTAGCTGAGTGCATTTTGTCTGCACCGTAATCGTCTTCATGCAACTGCATTCGGTACGCGCGCCGGTAATTCTTCTCAAGCATTCCTATCACCTATTGAAAGCAGAAATATGCGCAGAATGATAATTATGAAAGACTCAAAGAAATGCTTACTTTGAAATATAAATCGCGAAGCTAATGACCACGCACCTAACATTCATTACATTTAGTTTTCCTTCTCTTCTTTCCTCTTCTTGGCTCGTCTTTTACCATGTCGTTCAACGTCGAGTCTTGTTCGAAGTCGTAAGCATGGAACCCACCCGCGGAACAATGGTGAAAAAAGTCTTCAAACGGCTTGGCTTGCCCTTCGTTGATGGGGATGTGCCGCCCAAACTTGCAGCGCAGACGCCCTTTCTCTTCGTTCAGCCACGCCTACGTACATCCACGCGCACACGCACATGAACAAGAAGGCAAGGGATCTTTTTTGAAGTTCGAAAAATAGACAAATGAAGAAACAATCGACTCATTTGAGGAAATATAGCACAATTACGCTTTCCGCTGAAGTAAGAACACACTTCACCCAGATTAATTTTGAAGGTAAAAAAATCAGGAGGATGATTTGGCGCATGCTGTGATCACCGAGGCATGCTATCTGACCGTTATCAAACCTTAAGGCCGTTGTAAGTCTGCAAGCTCGCATCTTCCATCAAGCGCTCTTCTAACGGCGGCGCGGACGGATCATGCCCTATTATATGGATTAAGTGGTGGTGGAACAATTATGGCACACGGTTTCATCGAAAAGGAATACGCATACAATGTACGAGATCATTTGAAATGGAAGGATAAAAGGATGCCAGATGCTTAAACAAAACAAAAAAAACACACACACACGCACACACACACGCGCGCACACGCACACGCGTATAGTCGTGTGGCACACATCTCTTGCGAGCTCCTCTCTCCTCCACCTCCACCCCTTCTTCTTCATTACTTTCCCCCCTAATGCAGCAACACAAAGCATACCGCCGTTGGGCAAATGCGCGCCGGGCTGCATGCCCTGCCTCAGCTTTTGAGTTTCAATCAACGGCTGCAAGCACCCGCCTTTGCAGTTGGCCCGCGCGCAGATGGGCTCCCCCCAGCTCGTGGTCGGGAAACCCGGAGGCGGGGTCTCGAGCACTTCGACAATCGCCAACTCCGGGTCGATTTGCCGCAGCAGCGTCACGTAGCTGTGTGCAGTAGTGGTAGGGGGGGGTAGGGGAAGGCAAAGATCAGAGCACCGTCAATAAAAGTGGTATAAAAGGTGGCGATAAAGGGCTGCGAGTGCTAAGGAATTAGCCTATCGTTTGTTGTTTTTGCTAAAACGGAGTCTCGTGTCTAAGAAAACTGGGGTTAGCGAATGAAAGCAGTTCGCGCCATCACGACGAACGATAGTTTAAGACCGTAAGTAATTACCGGCGCATGGCAGGCGCTTTTTCCGTGCCTTTGTAAGCGCGCCAAGCATCCCACCGCGTGCGCCGGAACTGGTCGAACGGCCTTGGAGTGTCGTTGTCGCCGCAGGTCGCTTGCTTGTAAATCGCGTACAGTTTAATCTTCAACTTTTCCGATATTGGATCACCCAAGTAGGTTCCTAAGCACAACCAGGCAACAACAAATACGCATAAGATTGCACTGAAACTAGTGCACGAAATCAAACGCCACCAAGGCTATAGCAGACAAGGGCAATCATCAACACAAAGCTAACGGATGACGAGAAGAGCCTACTAGTAGAGTCGCGCTCAGTAAATTTATATCTCATCGTCGCATAAATTGGCCATTCACATTCAATAGCCTACGAGAAAGTTTCAAAGTAATCCCAAATAACTTGCGAGTTAGGATGCATTCTGCTTACGATAGTTGTCATGAACGGCGTGAAAGTACACTTCGAGCTTCGCGTCGTCCGATTGGAGCTCGCCTCGCGACGGCACCATCGTCTTCACCGGCTCAACCGGCTTCGTAAAGATAGACCCAATGTCCATGATTCAAAAATAAGAGTGCTTTGTCTTTCAAATGAGCGCGTCTATTCTAATTGAAATTGCTTGCTTGCCTGCTACTCAGCGTTGTTGATGGCACACCTATCAGTCATTTCTTCAGGCGCATGAATACAAGCTCGGTGCTGTGCTTCCTAATATAGGTAGATTATATGTACTCTAGAATCGCGGAAGAGAGTCATTCGAGCAGCTGGCCATAAATTTAACATTTCTAGCTCTAACAACCAAAGAGTCAGACTAAACCGGATAGGTTTACTGTGGCATTGTTTTATGATATTATTCATAATACATCTTCCGCTTCCACATTCGCATTTCCGTTAGGGATTCACATGCCACTCGAACCGTAGTTTTACTTGTTAGTGCAGACGACGAGACGACGAGACAACAGCAGCGCTTCACACTTCACACTTCACACAGTAATAATCGCATCGATAATTTCTGGCCCAGCTGTATGCGCTTTGACGCATTTGGCGAGTCCTATAGCGTGATGCCCCTGAGCTCCAGCTGTAAAAAACTGTGGCGTATCAGAACGAGGGGAGTTGGGGCACAACAGCTTAGGGCGCCCGGAAAGAATATACCACACTCATAAGTACTATTATGGCCATTACCTCTTCAAGCCTCGTTCCGCCACGAGCTCCTTAAGGGTTCGTTTGGGGCCTAGATGCGCGTCATGGACGATGTCCGGAGAACGCGACGAACCCACACCGTTGTGACCTTAGTAGTGCACCAAATTTAAAAAAATAAACTGGTATGGCTCCGGAGTGCATAAACAATGATGTATGTGCCCTGAGGGTCTTTGAGGTGGTGTGTGCGATGCGCGCGGGGCGAATTAGTGCCGGGACGAAAATTAGCTACAGGTAGGGTTTCGCAAAAAAAATCATACCTATTTTTCATTGGAACTTAGGCTATATCTCATGCGTGTGTTCGTGTGTTCTGCGTGGGTTTCAGGAGGGTTTCGCTCTTTGCGTGAGTGAGCTCTCACTTCTCCGAGACAAAAATCCCTTCAGGTTATTACCTCAGATCTGTTCTAGGAAGAAGAGGTCGCGATACGGGTGCGAGTGAAATCATGAGCGGGGGAGATACAAACAGATGAGTTAGTTGTAGTGCCGTGAAGCATGCCAAGGGTTCAACTACTATGAATGACGACGTCGTCCCTGCCTGCATGCTTGTGCAATGACACAATGGATACTCGTTCGATGAGTTGAAAGGCGCAGGGCGCATGATTTCGGCTTTTCAATGTATTTCTAACTTTTCTTTTGTTCCATCGTGTAGTTGGATCTGAACCTTCCGGGAAATGGCGGCGTTAGAGACGAAGAAATCGAGGAGAGCAAACGCCATAAGTGGAATGACTCGCGGTCGCTGGAATCAAGCAACCTACGAGCAAGTCATCAGCCGCGACAATAATATTCCAAACGCACCTGGTGCGTTCCGAATCAAGGGAATAGGCCATACCAGTGAGGAAGGTGCCCTCTACGTAGGGCTTGCCGGCACGTCGCTTAAGCACGAGATTTTGGATGAAACCAAGCGACTTATCTTTAAAAATGACCCAGCACGCTCCGCGACAATGGGAACGGGTTTTAAGATGCAAGTGGGCGAGTATGTGCAATACAAGGAGTATCCAGATGATATGACTCGCGAGCAAGCGATGCTCTACGAAGTAATTGACGGCCACAAGCAGTTTAAGAAAGGCGGATGCACGCGCAACGCCCTTAGAAAGGATGGATTTGTTGGCTGGCTCGGTATCATGCGTACCAACGCAGAAAAGTTCAAACCTGGTGGGAAGGCCCACGGCCAGCAGTTGCAGGAAGCACGAGACAAGGCGAACGCGAAGAAAATGGACGAGCACGGCCTCTTCGACCTACTTATGAACGTACTCGATGACAAAGACATGTATGCCA
>Ga0307982_1000674_pt1 | contig 26954 bp, 12 predicted proteins | sample OrgLakmetagen989_FD_201847 | JGI IMG/M metagenome (GOLD analysis project Ga0307982, IMG submission 201847) | Saline water microbial communities from Organic Lake, Antarctica - #989 | ecosystem: Environmental > Aquatic > Non-marine Saline and Alkaline > Saline | place: Antarctica: Organic Lake...
GTGCGCATGGACCGCGAGGTCAGCGGCAGCTGTATAGGATGAGCGGGGTGGAGCCCTTGAGGGGCGGGCAAGTATCTAAATCATGGGAGGATTGCGAACTGCAGAGACAGTGTAAGAAAGAGCGTGTCCACGCTGTGCCCGTTTCTCGATGCCAGAGCCTTCATAACACAGGGCACAGCCCGAATCAATGATCCAGGGGGTACCGTAAAGTAAGAATGGAATAGCGCACGTGTGCAAGGTATATAAGCGAAAGATGCTGGACTAATTGGCACTGTGCCAGTCCCACCGCATCATCACTTGACTCCTTGTAGGCCCAGTTGGAGCTCATGACAAGCAGTATGCGCAACATGACATGCATTGCAGTGGGCAGGCTGTGTGACACCTATGCAGTCTTGCCCTTCACCAGCGCCTTGGTGATCTCAGCAAAGTACTTCCCCTGCTCCTTGGCCATCTCAATCTCGCCCTCAAGGGGCTGTGCAGAGCCATCAGGGCCAGCCAGCGTGCCGGCGCCGTATGGGGTGCCCCCGTGTGCCTTGCTGTTGTCAAACTGCAGCGAGGGGAAGCCGTACCCAAAAGGCACGAAGATCATACCGTGGTGGGTAAACTGCGTCACGCTGGTCAGTGCAGTGGTCTCCTGGCCACCGCCCTGCGTGGAGGTGGACACGAAGATGCCTGCAGTCTTGCCGCGCAGGGCGCCAGACTGCCACAGCGAGCCAGTGGCATCGAACATGGACTTCACCTGGGATGCCATCATGCCGAAGCGGGTAGGCACACCGAAGATCACACCTGCAAGTGATAAATGTGGGCACTTGTAAGCATGCTGCAGGTTGCAAGCGCAAGAAGCGCCGCCAGCCAGTGTGACGGCGTGTTGAGAGCAGCGCAGAATTACTCACCGTCGTACTCGGCGAGGTCCTTGGGGTCCAACACATCGTGCTCCTTGGGTGCAGCGTGCATCTTGGAAAGCACCTCCTCGGGCAGGGTCTCAGCAATCTGTGCAGCCGGAAAAACAGGTGCGCAAAACCTCAAGGGGCGGAGCGCAGCTTTCCAGAAAACGAAATGTTTCCAGAAGCTCGGGAGCTGACGGTGGCTTGAGACTGCCCACAGCGCCCCACCTCGGCAAGAAAGCACAATGTCAGATACTTACGCGCTTGATGGTGACCTCCACACCGTCCACTGTCTTGGCTCCCTCCACTTCGCTCTCAGCAAGCTGCACACAATCAATTCTGTGTCGTCGCGGTGACAAGGCAAGGAATTTGCAGTTCTCAGAAGAGTTTTGCAATGAACACAAGCAAGTTGGAATCCACAAGACAAGCTACTCACAGTCTTAATGTGGTTCCATGTAGAGTAGTATGCAATGAGGATTCTCACAGGTGCGCCTTCAGCAGCCATTTTTGTTATTGGTGTGACAGGTGCAGTTTTGACGAGGCAGAAGTCCTTGAACGAAGAAAAGGTTGACAAGCTGCAATCGAAATGTAAGAATTGAATACAATGCTCATGCAGGGCATCCCATCTTGACCGCTATGCTGCGGCGAGCCCCCTGCATATGCTGCAAGGCCGCCCTGCTGCTGCCATCGTCGATACTTACGTCACACCCTTGCATTGCCTAGCTTCAGATGAGCTCAGCAAAAGGTGCTGAGTGCTTTCAAAGTAAATCTCTCAAGCTTGTGTCGATGAAGTTTTTTGAGATTAGGGTGAAGAATTTTAATTCTTTGTCGTAGCAGTACCAACACTTTTCGAAGAATTCTTTTGGCAATGGGTTGTGGCGGCTCAAAAGCTGCAACTGCAGATGCTCCCAGTGATAACACACGCAACCAAACTGCAAAGACTACACCTGCAGCAGCAGTTGGGAAGTCCAGTACAGCTGCCAGCTCAGCAGGTGTTGAGGCAGTGGACATTGCTGCAACTACCACAAATGAGGCTGCCCTAGAGGCACCTGCTCAAACGAAGATTTTGGTGCTGTACTATTCAACATATGGACATATTCGTCAGGTGAGATTTTTGTCTAGCTGACATGTGCTTGGGCTCAGTTGCGCTTGGGCTGCATCCACAATGGCTCGATTCTGATGGGTTTTTCTTCTGTGCAGTTAGCTGAAGGGGTTGCTGCTGGACTGAAGAAAGACAGCCAGCTGGATGTAACAATTGCACAGGTTGCAGAAACATTACCAGCGGATGGTGGGTGACTGCTGCTTGGCCCATGCGCTGTCATTTTGACTACCTACCCATGTTTTCTGGGCTGGTCCCGGCTCCGCACGAAATAGTTTCCGGAGCCTTGCCGGAAGCTCTGCACGAATTTCGCACACAAACGACGGCCATGCCTGATGAAAATGCTTTTTTGCAGTGCTGGAGAAGATGCATGCGCCCCCCAAGGCAGACCACCCCATATTTGACCCGAGCACTTTGGATCAGTATGATGGCATTCTCATCGGCGTGAGTGCACAGTTGGTGTCTGTTGCTCGCCTCCCCACCTCACCACCCGCCTATCAATCTGCAGGCACCCACACGCTTTGGCATGATTGCCAGCCAAATTAAGGCAATGTTTGATGCCACAGGCTCGCTGTGGCAGTCCGGCGCCCTGCGCGGCAAGCCAGCTGGGCTGTTTGTGACCACTGCCACGCAGGGGGGGGGGCAGGAGACCACCCCCCTAACTGCTGTGACGCAGTTCACCCACCACGGCATGCTGTATGTGCCCTTCGGGTGCGGCTACCCCGCCCTGCAGTTCAACAACAGCATGGCGCACGGCGGCACCCCGTACGGACCCGGCAGCTTGGCCGGCGCTGATGGGGCAGCGCAGCCCCTGGAGGAGGAGCTGGCCATGTGCTCAGAATACGGTGCATACTTCGGCAGTGTTGCAAAGGCTCTCAAGGCAGGCAAGGCTTTGTAATCAATTGAATCAATCCCTCACCCCAGTGCCGCAACAGCGTCTGCTGCGGGCATGAGCTGCTCCCAGAGCGGTGAGCCGGCGGGCAGTCAAAGCAACCCCCCGAAGTGAAAGAGCCAGTGCTAGTTCAATGTAGCATCTGCTTGGTTCCTTGCGCGCTGCACAGGTGTAGGAGTGCTCATTTGCTTCGTTTCCCTCTTGTCGGACCCCGAAGCTTGGGGGCGGCATTGCCACTGCCCTTGATGCTGCCACCAGCCTTACTAGCTGCAAACTCATATGGGTCGGCTTCTGGTGCAGCCTGCGCTGCATTAGCCCCCCCCTGGGGCTGCTCCCCCGTCAGCATGCCCAGCAGAGAGCTCATGTCCTGGGGACCCCCGCCGGTCAGCAAGGAGGCGGGGCCCCCAGCCATGCTCTCCTGCTGCTTGCGCATTTCCTCCATGGCCTCGGGGTCCATGTTCTTCATCATGGCAGGCATGCACATGGCGAAGCCGCCCATGACGAGCATGATGAGCACTGTGGGGTTGCTCACCAGCCCCAACATGTTGAAACCAGGTGTGGGCAGCTCGTACTGTGTCTTGGCAACTGGCCTTACGTCAACTTTGGATCCTTTCAGAATTGTTTTTGGTGCACCAGGGTACTGGAACTCGTGAATCGAGAGCTTCTTGCCTGATGTAGGCACCTTCACGATGTAATGGGCATACACAAGTTTGTGACTGTCCACCTCAATACGGTGCACTCCTGCATAAGCTCATTTGAAACATGAAACAACTACACTCCAGCATTCGTACCTGGTGCAACATTGAAAAACTTGAAGTTGCCACGCTTGTCGAGTTTAGCCACCTCGAGGCCGCCATCCAGCAAGACACTGTAGACCTCCTCAGGCATGTGAGTCACACGGCCAGTAAGAGTAAAGCTGCAAGGAAAGAGAGGAGCGAATTTGGAGAGTTTACATATAATTTTGCATTGAACTCACGCATCAATGGAAGCGGACAGCAGCATTGCCAGTATGGCACCCAGACACAGGCCTTTCATCGTGTCCAAAATCCGCAACAGCTTTCTCCTGTAACAACGGTTATGTGAGGTAAGAAAAGATCCTGTTCGCTTTACATAAATAAAGCAATAGTGGAAATTATCTTTTTGCTGATTCAGTCTGGCCAACCCTGGTTTTCCTATGACACAATGTCAGACTTTGGCAAGGGGCCTCGAGAGCGCCATGTAGAGAAATCCTGGCACAGCTGTTATTTGCCCAACTACAGAATCAGAAAGCTGGCCTTCGTTGGCCCCTCGCCGTCTTGCCAGTTCGGCCAGTTGAATATTGTCGCAGGCCTGCACTGGCATAGCGTTCGCAAATAGCGCCCCTCCACACAAGGTGAGCGAGCACGTGTCAAGCACACACAGTAAAAGTTAAAATGCATGAATTCACTTACGCTTGCCCTTGACCGCCTTGCTTGCCGGGGGCCCTCTACGTAGAATGTTCGTCAAGTCGCCGTTCACGTGGAATGTGGTCAGCGCCCCCATGTCGTTCACGTCCACCACCCCCGCGTCCTCGAAGGAAATCCCGTACGGTTGCAAATGGTTCAGCGCATCACGCGTGACCTCACTGACAAGAATGCCTCCGTGGCGGGCATTGCTCTCCATCAAGTTGGCTGCCAACACGTCTGCCCCCCACATGTCGTACCGCAGAGTGCGGGTGCCAATCACACCTGCAATGATGTTGCCCGTGTGCAGGCCCACACGCATGGTGAGGGGCTCCCCCGTGGCGGGGTTCTTCACTTTCTTCACCACCATCTGCATGCTGGCGGCCATCATGAGCATGGTCTCGGCGTTGCGTTTCACGTCGTCCAGCTCCTCCTGGGCGCCCGTGGCGCTGCGACCGCTGCCCACATGCCGACTGGCTGTCAAGTCGCGCATACTGGTCATGCTGTGCATGCGACCAACACGGGCAGAGCGCGAGCCGGACTTGAGGGTTTGTTGCGCTGAGGGCGACACCCCCCGCATGTGGTCCATGCTGAAGGTCTGCCCGAAGGCAGTGCCGTTGTCGCGGCCACTGTGGGTGCCCTGGCGCTGGGAGCCCATTGGAGAGCTGGTTGGCATGTGGTCCACCGCCATTGAGTGCAGCGCTGTCAAGCGGGGTGCTGCCTGCTCCTCTTGGCTGCTGTCTCGCAGCCCAGAGGTGATGCCAGTGCCACTGCCGCCGCCTGTGTTCGGCGGGCTGTGGACCGAGGAGGCGCTGGCCCGGCGCTTCTTGCCCAATTGAGATTGAGTAGAAAGCTGCGAGAAATTGTTCGTGCCGGTGCTGGGCAGATTGGAGGGCAGGGGGGTGTTGGTGCCGGTCGGGGCAAGGGAATGATTCATCCCAACACCCATGTTGCCATCTGAAGCAGATGCCTGGCGCGCAGCATGTTGTGCATTCTGGCCGTGCTCTGATTGCGACGTCTGGCTGAGACTGTTGGTGTCGTCATCTGTGACACCCCTCCCCTCGTCATCGCCGTCAATGGAGGGGGGGTCCACCCACGTCCCGCTCATCGTGTCGTCAAAAGGCAAGCCTGCCACAGCAATGTACGCATCCCCAATGGTCTGCACCTTCATCACGCGGTACTTGTCAGTCAGTTTGTCGAAGTGGGAAAACAGCTGATTCAGCATGGTGACCACTTGTGTTGGCTTCAGACTGGCAGACATGCGCGTGAAGCCGCACAGATCCATGAACAGCAGAGTCACGCCTCGGTAGGAGTCGCTCACGCCTGTGCGCCCCTCCTTCAGCTGGCTGACGGCAGCACGTGGCAGCATCTGGTACAGCAGCCGCTCTGCTCGTGTGGTCTGCTCTACCGTCAAGCAGTCCAATCCGAACCCCCTCCGCATGTGGTACTCGGTGGTGGAGGCCGCCATGGTGGTAACCACGAGTGTGCTGAACCAGTAGAACATGAGCTGCCAATTCACGGGGCCTTCTCGCTCCCGTGCAATATGCCAGCTGCCGCTCACAGATGACGTCACAGTCAAGGCAATCACGACCAATGCGTTCAGCAAAGTGGAACGCAACACAGAGAGGATGCGGCCGTTGGAGCAGAAAACCATGAACATCATGAGGTCGATTGTGGCTACACCGAGCGTTTGCTCGGTGGTAACCAGAACCACAGCGCCTCCCAGTAAGATGAAGTACGCCAGCAGCCAGAACCAAGTGGGAACAGTGTTCCGGGCAGCTCGGCGGCGCATTCCGCTGGTCAAAAACAAGAACGCAGCAGTGAATGCTGAGAAAATCAGCTTGGAGCCCACGAAACGCATGGTGAAGGTTTCATCCGTGGCAAGAAGCACCTCTGCCGCGCGGTAGAAAAACAACACTGCCAAGGCGCCCAGGACCACCCGCACGCGACGCACACGCTTGCTCATCGTCAGCAGCCAGTACTGTGCTTCCAGCCTGGGATCCAGGAAGGTGTGCGTGACACTCTTCATTTCAACAGCCATGGACAGGGCGTCAATGCTCTTGTTCAGCTGTGCCTCCTCCTCCCGCTTCCACTTCTTCATACGGGTGCGCAGGAAGTGCTGAGCCTGCGAAGTGATGGCGCTCTCCTGTGTCTCGCTGAGATGTACTTCGTCTGCGACGCGCTTTGAGCCGAAGGAGCTCCCGCTGCCGTTGTTGCCGTGCAGCACACGGCTCTGCGCTGCCAGCCCGTACCGGGAGCGACGCAGCCCTGCAGCATCCGACCGGGAACGATGTCGAGCGTGTGAAGGCGAGACGTCGCGTGCCCGTGAAGCTGCGCGATCAGTCCCACCGCTAATGGTATTCTGCCGACGAGCTGAACCCGCAGAGTGCCCCGGCGGGAAGGGGCCGGTGCTTTGTGCGTTGGAGCGCCCAGACTCAGGGGCGTGCAATGGGCTATCAGGGGGGCTTAGCACTGGCTTTGCTGCTCGCGCCAGGGGTGATCCGTTCTGCGGTGCTGCGACAGTGGGGGGTCTCCCAAAGCTGCCCACGCGGTGGATGTTGCCTGTGTTGGCACTTCCTGCGCCGAAGGGCATGCTGTGCCCACGCTGCGCCCCAGAATTGTGAGGAGTCCCATTAGAAGCTACATCATCTCCCCCCTCATCAAGCAGGCCCCCCTCATCGTCCACCGCGGCGCTGACAGTGCGCCGTCGGTTGCCAGAAGCGACCCCGAGCATCATCGGCTGCCCTTCGCCTAGCACAGTGCTGTCCACCGAAGCTGAACGCCGCATTGCCGCTGCGAAGTTCGCAGGTGTGGTGGGTGCCTGCTGCTCGCCCAGAGCAATCGGCCCTGAATCCGTGGGTGCGGCTGCAGACAACACAAATGAGCCCCGTCCGCTTGCCTGGATGCTTTGCTGTTTCTTCTTTTCCTGGATCTGCACATGCTTCGGGAGGGGCTGTCCCCGCACCCCCCGCACCAGGTATGTGTGCATGACCCCCTTGCCCTTGACCTGCACCTCCCGGGGCTCAAGGTGGTACAGCCCGCTCACTTCCGCCTCACTGTTTGGAGAAATGTGCACGCGGTCCATCACCCCTGTGCTTTGCATGCGGCTGGCGGTGTTCACGGTGTCCCCGAACAGGCAGAACTGGGGCTTCTTCAACCCTACAACCCCCGTGACAAGGGGCCCAGAATTCACTCCGACCTTCATGTGGAAACTCTGCTCGCCGTGGATGTTCCTGATTTGCACAACGTGGTCCACTATGTCCATCCCCAGGTTGATGCAGGCTGCAGCATGGTCGGGGCGGGAGCTACTCAGCCCCGCTGCTGCCATCCAGGTCTTGCCCACAGACTCCACTTTGTACACCCGATGGCGCGACGCCAAGACGTCAAACAGGGAATACAGAGAGTCCAAGATAGACACAAGCTGCGATGGCGTGTGTCGCTGGACAAGCACTGGGAAGTCAAGCAGGTCCACAAACAGCACCGTGACGTTGGGCTCCTCGTCAATGAACAGCTGGGTGGGCGCAGGCTTGGCCGAGAAAGACCCCAGGCCGCGTCGGGATTTGCGGCGGCTGCGACCAGACAAAGGACCCAGCTCCTTGGGAATGCTGGACGCGGCAGATGCCACAAGCACCGCACCTGGGGCGGCTTGCTGCGGGGCAATGGCGACGGAGTCATCAATGATGGTGTTCAGAGTGACCACTGTGCTCACATCGCCCTGGGTGCCGGCGGTGAGGTCCCGCGTTCTAGCGCCCTTGGGGGGCTTCACACGAGGGGGGGGAGGGGGGGCGCCTTTGGCCTGGCCGCCCTTGCTGGACTGCACCGACTGCCCAGACTGCATAGACTGCCCAACGCCGGTCATGCTGCTGCTGCCTGCTGCCGCTGCAGTGTTTCCTCTTGACGACTCCTGCCCGAAGGACATGCTGCGCTCAGGGGTGACGCTATTCAGGGCAGCTGACGTGGCTGCATTCACTGGCGTCACGCTGTCCCACCCATGCGTGAGCCCGGTGAGGATACGGTTGGTGATGTGGGGGGGCATGGTGTTGCTCAGAATGCGGTTGGCGCGGCGCTGCTCCACTCGAAGCTGCCGTTGCTGGGCAAAGTCGCGACGCATGTTCAGGCCTGTGCTGTACGCTGCGTATGCCAGGAAGCCTATGAAGCCAGCAGCGGTCAACGCAAAGCTTGTCGTGTTCACTGCCAAGTCGGTTTCCGAGGACGATGCCACCACTAGTGTCACCAGGAACATCACAATTGAGATGAACACGGCGTGGGTGAAGTGCAATCGCATGATCAAGAACAGGGCAATGAGGAAAAGCATGGCCCGCATGAAGATCTCCGCAAAGTTGAAAAACAGGATCAACAACCCCGTCACAAGTGACACCCCCAGCATGAACATCTCATAGTGCCGCAGCACAAATGAGCGCATGCACACCAACGAGGCTTGTATGCCGAGGGCAAACACCAGGAAGAAAGAACGTACGAGCGTTCTGCGCAAATACTTGACAACATCGTCGGATACCTTGGCGCGGTTTCCATTCTCGCCTTGGTAGCCCGCCGCAACCTCGCCGATCACTGCAGCGACCAACAAGACGTAAAGCAGGTACAGCAGGTACTGAAGAATCTTGGCACCTGTGGGTGCCAAATGCTGCCGCTGGAATCGACGCTCCATTTGTTTGTTGCCTGTGAAGCGCTGCAGGACCTTGGAGATGACGGGGCGGGAGCTGCTTGATACCCCCCCTACTCCATGCATGGTGTTGGTCATGTAGTAAATCGCAAAGGAGTCCTCCCAGAAAGACGCGGCCTTGGAACGCGCCTTGCTGGTTGGGGACATTGTTAAGTTCCGTGCAGATCCTGCAGCACTGCCGCTTTTGAAGAAGGAGCTGTTTGCAGTCACTCCCCGTTGCGCGGACACGGGCATGTTAGATTTACTGCCGCTGTGTGCGGCGTTGAGAGGCGCTGGAGACTTGGACTCTGCAGGCGAAGCCGTGACTACAGAAATGGGCAGTGCCGGCGAATTGCTGTTGGGCAGTGCGATACCAGGACCAAGCCCCGTGCGCTTGGGGGGGGCGCCATGCTCACCCCGCCCGGCCCCGGTGCCACCAGTGAAGCCCGTGCGGCCAGAAACAGTCATCACAGTGTTCGCATCTAGGGTGTGCTCATCCACAGTGATGCCCTCCCCGGCCAGAGCAGAGCTTGCTGCACTGATGCGGCTGGCCGTCCTTGCGTTTCGATTAGGAGTGGCGGCCTGCTCCTCGTAGGTGTCACTGCCGCCCCCGCTTGACACCAGATGTCCAGACCCAGGAGAGTTGCTGCGCAGCAATTCACTCCCTGTACGGGGGGTATCCCCAGCGTCCACCTCCCGTGTGTCGATGTTGGTGCCGCCACGCCCGGCGGTCAGGGGGGTCCCACGGTTGGACTGGCTGGCGTCAGATTGGCTCCTGCGAGCCTTTGAGGCTGTCTGTTCCGCTGCTGCATCGTCAACCAATACACCAGGAGTGTTGCGTGTTCGCTCGGACACATGAGTGGTGCCTCCCGACATCAAAGACTGCTCGTCGTCGACAATTTCGTCCACCAGGCGATCCAGACCGGTGGACTGGGCACCATCCGATGACAAACGGTTCTTGGAAGATTCGCCTGTGTGGTCACTGAGAGTGTCTAGGCCCGCTGTACTGCCAGGGGGGCGCTCGCTGGCGGCACGGCGGCGAACTTCCGTGCCTGGGCTCGGCACGGGGCCGGGGTTGCGCTGGGGGGAGCTCTGCGCCCGCAGCCTGCCATCGTGAGGAAACGCATCGGGGGCTTCAGGCATGCCGGGAGAGCTGCTCAAGCCAGCCACAGACCCCAGCATGTCAGTTCCAGCTGCTCCAGTTTGAGGGGACTTGGCTGACTTGGCACCAGGCAGCAGGTTGCGAGCCCGCCCGAAAATAGACGAGCTAGCCCCCTGCAACTGCTTGCTTGAAGCATCGTCATCGGGCTGAAACACATTGGACTTGGTAAAAATGCGCCTCACAGATTTGCCGAAGTCTGCCATGGAGCTGCGGCGTCGCTTGCGGTGCTGTGCGGTTTCCACCAGCTCTGCGATCTTGTCCCGCCGCAGCTTCTCACGATATTCCCCGGTCCACTGCTGCTCCATGTTCTTCCACAGTGAGCTGCGAAGCTGGGTCACTTGGGAAATATGCCCTTCGTGTTCCTCCTCTGGAACAGGCTCCACCTCAGGCAGCGGTGCGGCAGGGGGGGGCAGGGGGGCAACGGCAGCGGGTGCAGTGGCTGAATACCCTGCAGCAGTACCAGTGTGTACGCGCAAGGAGTCAGCATGCCGGTGCTGCCCATTGCCCACAGATGTCTCCTCTGCTGTCACTGGTAGCCGGCTGATTTCTTGAGTGGCAGCTCGATGGCGAGCCAGGGTGACTGGGGGGGCTGAGGCAAGCGCCGGCTGGAAAGCCTGCGGTGTCAAAGAGCCTTCTGGGCCCAGCTCCGGTGTAGCACTGAGATCTGCGAGTACGTTGGGTGTGTTGGACGCCACACGTGTGTCAATGAAGGGCACCGGCCCCAGGGCAGCGGGGATGTGCCTGTCCAGCAGGCTGGTGGTCAGTCCTGAGCGAGGGGGCAAGTTGCGGCGGGAAGCAGAAAAGACATTTCCCCGTGCAACAGCTGTGGTGTTCACAGCAGCTACTCCAGCCTTGCCCAGGGTAGCTGCTGCGGGGATAGCAGACTGACTTGCCACCCGCCCATGCCCGTCCAGAATGCCTTGCTGGCCTGCGAGACGCTGCAAGTTTCCAACGGCTGCGGTATCCTCCCCGGAGTCATTGGCGTATTCATCAGATCCAATAGATCGCCGGGAGTTGGACTGCGGGGCGCCGCCGTTGCGGTTCTCCTGCACTGTCTTCATGGTTGTGAGCTTGGATGTGCCGTGTGTCCACGTGGCGTCGTTGTCACTGCCATCCAAGTCGCTGTCCTCCACAGCAATGCCCATGCGTTTCTTGCGACGCCGTGCACTCTTGTGCAGGTCTTTTTTCACCGAGTCTGGGTCCTTTTCCCACATGAGGAACCGGCGAACTACCTTGGCCATCCGGTTAGAGGAGAAGCTGTAGCCATACCCATGGGACCACTCCTGCACCAAGTGAAACAGCTGCGGTTTCTGGTAGCGAAGGTAGTACGCGTGGGCTGCGTCCAGCATGGTCACAAGGGAGACGACGGGAATCACTGCAAGCCAAAACGCTGAAGACTGCAACAGCTGAGGCCCAACACCAATAAAAGGGAAAATGTCTAGAATGCGGATGCCAAACGGCACAAGACTGCTGTACAAAAGGACAAACAACACCCACATCACCAAGCTGAATGCGACACTGCCCAGAGTGCCCAGGCTCCACTGCTGTGCCGACACAAGCACTCGCAGATTCACCACAAGCACAAGCGCGAAGTTCACGCCAGCCCCAGACAGCCACAGTGATGAAGTTGTGCCGTTTTGCAGAGGAATGGAGGTTGATAGCCACAGTGCATACATGCCGAAAAATGTCGCAAATGCATGCCAGGCCGCTGTCGTCATCCAGCGCGCAAGGGTGCTCGCTGAAAACACGCGGTTTTGTTGGCCGTGTTGGTACAAGGCGGGGTAGCGCAGGGCATCTCGAGGGCGCACGTCTCGGTCGTAAATGCCAACGACAATGACAGGCAGTACAGTGAACAGCACGTTCCACCCAGACCCCAGGAACGATTCGTACAATGTTGCACCAGAAAAAGCGTTAAAGAATGTGAAGAGAAACAGAGTCAAAACGAGCGCCACATTCTTGTAAAAAGAATAGGAAATCGTGAAAGCCACACGATGGTAGTTGAAGCGCCCGTGCACCAGCAGCAAGCGCTCCAGGAAACGGAACTGTCCCAGGGCAAAGTCTGACGCCCGAACGGCTTGCATGCCCTCCACACCACTGATGCCCACCCCCACGTGGGCCTCTTGGATCATGGACACATCATTGCCGCCATCGCCGATGGCCAGTGTGAGAGGGGAGGGCGTCACACCGTACTTTACCAGACGTACTACTTGCGCTTTCTGCAGAGGACTGAGGCGGCAGCCCACCACAGCCTTGCACTGCCGGGCAATCTCCAGCAACTCGCGCTCAAACGTGCGTCGGGCTGTCATGCCGGTGGTGCCGTGGCTTGTGCCTCTGCTCTTCTTGTTGTCGATCAGGGAGCGGCTGGATGTGAAGGAGTTGGCGCCGCCCCCGTTGCGCGAGCCAATGGACCGGGACGATCTGAAAGTCGTCGAGGCATGGTGCGCAAAGGATCGCGTGGAGGCAGTGGACACGGAGTGGTCGTCGCCAGCATCGTCCAAGTCGTCGTCAGAGAACCCAAAACGGCCTCCCAAGCCTTGCACGGGTGACGGTGGCACGGCAGGTGCGTGGTGCGATCTCCGGGGGCGGCAGCAGGAGAAACAAGTACCGAACAGGTCTGAAATGGTCAGCAACACCCAGGCAACTGCCAGTTCGCAAGCAGAGAACTGTGCCAGCTCGTTGTCTGCCTCATTCGCCTCGCGGTCGTCATCATCGTCGAAGTCTCCCCCCATGACATTGTGGCTGGACTGCGCGAGGGCCCGTGCTACCAGCACACGGTTGCTGCGCGCAGTGTACACGCCTGAGCTCATGACTGACCGTGCAGAGCCGGTAGGGGCCCCTTGGCCGCTGGTGCTTCGCCGCCGCTTCCGGCCTGAGGCTGGCGGGTTCCCGTGGCTGCTGCCGCGACTAGAAGCACCGTGGCGATGGGTTGAGCAGCAGCAACAGCACGCATCCTTTGCAGATTGAAACATTCCCTGCAGAACTTCACGCACCAAGCCTCCCGCCTGGTTGCGGCCGCCGTCTTTAAATCCGCTAAACCCTTCGTTAGGTGGCAGTAACAGCTGCAGCGCTCGACCCTCCAGCACCAGGGCCAGGTTTTCATTCACAGTGGAAGGGTCCCACAGGTTCTTGAAGCGCAGCTCGGAGCGCGAGGCTGCCAGCTGCGCAATGCACTGCTCCCGTGTGGTACCGTTGATCATGAGCACTTGCATGTCTTCGGTCAACAGGCGGCAAGACACGCCGATGTTGACAGCTGTCTCCTCCTTGTCGCCCGTCAACATCCACATGCGAATGCCTCCGCGTGCAAGGTTGGCGATCGTGCGAGGCACGCCTTTCTGCAGCTTGTCTTCAATTGCACTGGCACCCAGCATGCTGAGGTTGTTTTCTATGCTGTTCGCTGCTGCCAAAAGCTTTGACTCTCTGTCCACCAGTGCTTCGTTGGCATCACGGTGCAGCTGCAGCCAGGCATCCGCTGTCTCGGGGGAGATCTCACGCTTTGCCATGACCATAACTCGGAAGCCGTCCAGACCGAACTCGTGCAAATGCTGCTCCACGATGGCCACGTGCTGCAGCTCCCAGTCCAAGACTCCGTCGTAGCCAAAGGGCGCTTCAAGCAACTCACTGACTGGAAAGGCCATGTGCTGCTCAGTATCACTGCCCACTGCATCTGGCGACAGACCCATGTCATCAGCAACAGATGAAACAGCTGTTGAATGCGACGTCTGTGGCCGGGATCCAGACGGAGCCTGGATGCTTAGAGCCTTGTCCGCAGCCGCGCCACCCGCTTGCACCACGGGCACATTGCCATCGCTGTGGTGGGGGATGTAGCCCACGGAATGCGACAAGTGCGAGGGCATACCTCGTCGTCGAGGGGGAATACCGGCAGCCACACCGACTGTCTGTGCATCTTCCTCGCGCCTGTTGCCGCTGAGTGACCGGGCCGGGGCGTCGCCTGCCAAGCGGTCTTCCACACTGGATCGGCGGGGGTGGGCGGCTATGCCCAGGGGACCACGGCCACCCTGGTCGCTGTGGTTCCCGCTTGGCGAGCGCAATGGGCTGCTGTGTGTCTCTTGGCCCAACTTGCTGTCCTCTTCTGTGGCGCGGAAGCCCCCATTGCGAAGGCTGAGGGCGAGGGGCACCTGGCTCCCACCGGAACCCGCGGCGGGTAAATCGCCGCGGAAGCTGCCCAGATTGCGAGACAAACTGGTGGTCAAGCCACCGTGGCCCTTATTGGCATTCATGGGTGTGCCACCGGTCAGCGAAACGTTGCGCGTGCCAGCCATGGACTCGAAGCCTCCACTGCCTGAAGTGTTCTTTGACTCTGAGGTGGCGATTTGTTCAGTGGACAGCAGATTTCGTATGCTCTTCAGGACATTGGGGTTTGGGATGCTCGTATCCGCAGTCGTGTTTCGTATGTTGGTGGGGGTGTCTGCATCAGACAATCCCCAGTGGCTCTCGTCTACACCCACTGCCCCAGCGGCCCCCTCGGTGGGGGAGCCGCTGCCCATGGAGAACTCTGAGGCAACAGCAGCAGCGGCCTGGTCCATTGCTGCAGCCTGTGAGTGCTGGTGGTATGCATGCACTGCATGTGGGTTGTTGATCCACAGGCGCTCCATGATGGCTTGGTCTGCCCCCTTGGCATACAGCACAGTACGGCCCTCCGGGGTGCGCAGCAGCACCGACATCATGCGCCGAGCTGAAGAAAACTGGTTGATGGCCAAAACCTTGTATGTCAAGCGCTCGCCGTGCACGGACACGATGATTTCGTCGCCTCGCCTGTCCACAAACTCGAACCCGAAGCCGCGTGCCGCCGCAACCAGTGCAGCCTCGTCGGGGCTCGCAGCTTGGTACTCCAGCTCCCCATCATCAGTGCCCGGCTGCATTGCATTCGGGCGCTCTGCCACCACAGTGTGGCATGCAGATAGGCACAGTAGGTACTCCGCGATGAGCTCCGACTGCACGTCTCCCTCCTGCAGGTGGCTCACCAAGCGGGGGTCGAAGAAGCGGAATCCCCCAGGGATGTACTTGTACAAGCACGCCTTCACAAGCATTTCTTTGACTTCCTCTGTAGTGGCACCTTCGCTGGAGGAGGGCACCTGGGGGATGCCGCCCCGGGCGTGTGGGGTCGCGACACCGCTGGAGTCGCTGCGGTGCTGCCCGGAGTGCTCCGGGCGAGCTGCAAAATTGGACGTCACTGCGGATCGAGCTGCAGATGTCACCACTCCCTTGGAGTCCGGCCTGTCGTGCTTGCTCGTGTCGGAAGACTCCCGCCCCGAGCTTGAGGGCACGGAGGCAGCTGTGCCGGGGCGCAGCAGGGCGCTGGCAGTGCGGGTATCAGGGCTGTCCACGCTTTGACTGGAGTGTTCGTCCACTTCAGCAAGTGTCTCCTCGTCAAAGGTGTGCACAGTGCTGGCGTTGGCGGTTTCGTCACGCAGTGCAGATGCCCCCCCCCCCTCCAGCTGCTCCTGCATCAGCTGCACCTGCACCACAGGCACATTGCCCCGTGTGAAGCTGCTCCCATGCTTGGCGCGGGTGTTGTCGTCTTCCGAGTAGAAGGCTCCTGCATCCTCGTCCTCCCCTGATAGCACGATGGAGTGCTCCTGTCCGCGGGGTCCGGAGGTGAAACCAAGCTGGTGCGGGGGCTGGGCCGGCAGCTCGTCATCGCTGCGGTGGCTTGTGGGGCGATATACGGCATCAACCCCCCCGAGTCCAGGGTCGCTGAGCACAGTGGCGCGCGCCGCACCTGATGGATGCTTGCCCTTGGGCCGGGGAGGGAGGGCTGAGCCCTCAGCCGCCATAGGCACGGCCACGATGGGCGCTGAGCTGCGGCGGGCGTCATTGTGCCGCATGCTGCCTGCAGAGCCGTTGCTGGCCAAATGGAGTGCACTGTGGCTTTTCTCTGCAGATTCGCCCTCACTGCTCTCCCGTACGTAGGCTGAGCTGGCCAGATTCATGCCGCTAATCTTCAACTTAGTGCGCACCCGTGGCACCGGCTGCATGTCTGAACTGATGTGGCGGGAGACCCCAAAACCCCTGTTGCTGCCGCCAGCTGTAGGGGTGTCGATTTGGTTCCGTGTGATAGTTCGTCGCGACACGGACACCTTCAGACGAGAAGCGCCGTACACGTAGCCGCCCACGGAACACATCTTGAACATCATGCTGTTCTGTGTTAGTGTTCCTGTTTTGTCTGTGAACACATACTCCACCTGCCCCAGATCCTCGTTGATGTCTGAGGTGCGAGCCACCATGGCCGCGCCGCTCTCTTTGTCGAACATCTTCTTGTCGTTTTCCATGTTGCGGGCTTGGAACCAACGAACCAGCTCCAGCGTCACGTACAGCGAGATGGGAACCAGGTTGTTGAACAGTATGAGTGCCGTGATCCACTCCTGCAGCAGCCCCAGTGCATCCCGCCCGGAGTGCTCAGCGTCTCTCAGGAAGGTCAGGTAGGAAGAGTGGCTGTTGCGCTCCCGCTGCTTGAACAGCGCCGATAGCATGGTGCTGGCAGTACACATGGTGACCAGGGCCAGCAGGATGAGCAGCATGCTGCCGTTCACAATGGCGTCGATGCGGGAGGTCTTGGAGGGGGATTCGTTACTGTTCATGATGATCTTAGAATCGGGGCCGGTGTACACGGCGACACCGAGCACCATTTTGGTATTGCGGATGATTGTGCCACGCAGCACCATGCTGTCGTGGTCAATGCTTTGCACGGTGGAGTTGAATTCAAACTCCACCCCGCCCTCCGACTCCAGGGTGCGCAGGCCCAGGGCGGCAGAGCTGCCCACACCTGCAGAGGCCACATCAGACATGGCCTGTTGGCTAGCAACGCTACGAGGGGCAGTCAGTCTTGACTCCAGCCCAGGGGAGCGAAGGCCTGGGTTCATTCTCAGCTGGGGCGAGGGGCCTGGGGAGTTGGGCGGTGGCTGCAGGGGCTGTCGAGTGCCTACCGTGTGCTCCAGGACTGAAGGGCTGGACGGCTGCTCCCCGCCCAGGGTTTGCAATTGCTGCTTAATCCACTGTCGGCGAGCGATGGCTGTAAGGTCAGCCACCCCTGACAATCGATACAGCTGGTTGTTGGGGGGGTCGACCTTCAGGGAGCCGGAGAACACAGGGAGCTCGGCGCCCACCTTCTTCAGCAGCGCGTTGTACTTGGGCAAGTCAACATTGCAGTGTGCGTCGTCCAACTGGGTGCCGTCAGGTGCTGCATTTTCGTCCGCAGCATCAGGCTCCACAGCTGGGCGGGGTGCAGGCACGGTGGTTGCCCGGCTGCGAATGCTGTTGGTCGACATGCTCAAGCCTAAAACAGAGGTGTACTGGTGAAGAATGGGGCCTGCTACTTGCTGCGTCTGCTGAACGGCGTTTCGTTGCTTGAGATTTGTTTCGCCGTCAATGGAACGGGTCTGAATGAAACACGAACCGCGCTCATCAGACGATGCTAGCAAGACAAGATCAGCAGGACACGACTCCCGATCATGCATCACGACTACATCTCCCACTTGGATGTCTCGCCAACGCACGGTGTCCACTGTCCCGTCGACGCGCAAGACCTTTGCATTGGCGTTGTTTGTCACAGAGTCTGCTACGTGACGTCGGTAGTCCTCTATGCCGGACTTGACCATGGAAACGAACAAAACACCGATCAGTGGAAGCAAGGTTGAAAAGCGATTCGTTGGGGACAAATCAGTTGACACCTGAAAGAAAAAACAGTGAAGAGGCAATCAGCCAGCGACATTCAGCCTAGCCGAACCGCCGCGGCGACACGAGGGGCCTAGCTCACCTGCAACACGCTAATCAGCAAGAAGTACAGATTTGCAGCACGACGAAACTGTTCTGCCAGATTCTTGAACGGGAAATTCCACCATGTGTAGCGCGCAGTTCGCACGAAGTTGTTGGGAAACCTGCGACTCAGTCTTGAATATGCGCGCTGCAGCGTGCAAAAGCTGGAAGTGCAGAACGCACCTGTGCTGTTTATTTTCATTTTGTTGGATCCCAACTCCAATTTGACGATGCTGTTGAATCTGTGAAGCAGGCGGTGTGCAAACAAAGTGAAAACCATGCGGGACGTCGCGAAGCGACGGAAGTATGCCGGCAGTGCCGGCCACAAAGCACCCGGAGTCCCAGCTCATCGTCATCGCCAAGAGCACAAGGCCTGATCACCTCCTTCAAGCACACAAATTGTGCGCCAAAATAGGCAACTTACTGGCATCTTCGGCTTCGGAAAACGCTAGCACCAGTAACCGCTAGCTTCAGCTCGTCTTGCTCGCTCCTGTTGTCTCTGGATCAAAAGCAATCAAAAACAAGCCAGGCTTGAATTGGCTGAATGCAATGCAGATGACAGTGCCCTCTCTCTTTGATTCTGTCGACGTGAGTCGCAGCGACAGGTGTACAGGTACAGAGAGAGAGTGAGAGAGTGAGCTTCACACGTAAGCAGGAGCCAGCTGAAGGCTAGAGTGTGCTCATCACAATTTGAAGGTGTTCGTATGCTTCAATTTGAGCTGGTTCTTGTGCAGCATGTGCCTTGCTCAGGGACAGTTCGCTCTCGCCCCCTTCATCCTCCATTGGCACGCACGGAAATCTAGAAATACTGTCCACAGATTTGTAAGTTGTGACATCTTCCAGTACCAATGTTACATGTGCTGCGCCTCTGCGAAGCTTGTTAGCTTGCACCTCGTGAGACACTTGCCACCTCAACGATTTTTCTCTCTGCCGAGCCAACCCGTCCATTCCTGCAGGATTTACCAAGCTAGTTGGGAAATCGTTTCAACTCAGTGCTATCTCTCAAACGAAAAATGGCATCTTTGTATGGCGATGCCCATAAGCTAATCGCTGTTATCGGAGACGAGGCAAGTCTACCTCAGCTGCTCCAGAACCGACATTGCTTGGGCATGGCAAACACCTCCTTCCTTCCCAGGACACTGTGACTGGATTTTTGTTGGCTGGTATCGGCTGCACAATGGATGAGCAGAAAAACTTCATGGTGGTTGACCCAAGTACGTCCAAGCGGATCCTGTTATGGGGCAACATGCTTTACCAGGTCACATTGTGATTTGCAGAGACGAAGCGAAGCGATATTGAGACATGCTTTACATCATTCATGGAGCGCAGCGACATCGGTCTCCTGCTTATCAACCAGCATGTTGCAGATGATATACGCCCTGTGATTGCTGCAGCCACTGCCCCGACCGACAGTGGACCAGCGCCCGTGACGGTGCTGGAAATCCCCAGCAAGGATGCTCCGTATGACCCCAGCCGCGACCCCATCATGGCCAGAGTGGCGCAACTAGTGGGAAAGCCCTTGGACGGGGGGCAGGCCTCATCTTGATTGCGTACAGCTTTCACTCCGCGAGGAACAGAGCGTGTATGGCCTGCTGCAGGTCCCAGTTGCTGGCTTCGGCCGCAGCTGCCGCCCTGGCGAAGATGGCCTGTCTGTCACCCGGCAGCAGCTGGGTGGCATCAGCAGGTGGCAACTTCAGCAAGCTCGCGTAGGCACTGGGCTTCATGCCTTGGTCGGCTGCCCACCCAGTCAGTGTCTCAATCGTACACAGCAAGGCGTAGGTGTGCCAGTTAGCAGAGGGGGCCCCTAGCCAGTCCGCCTCCCACTGGCACAGCTGGCGGAAGAAATGCAAACTGGGCTGCACATTAGGCTTCACCTTACGTAGTTGCAACCACGCTTGGCCCAGGGGCGTGCCGTGCACCTGCATCAGGTGCAACAGGATGACTGAGGCGCTGCGGCTGATGCCAGCACTGCAGTGCACCAGCACGCCCCCCCCCTGCGATGCGTGGCCTGGCTCAGAGCTGCCACTGTCGGAGACTGGGCATTGCGTGCTTTGTATCACTCGTTGGATGTATGGTAGAGCGTGCACGACATATTGCTGCAGGCTTGCACTGTCGTCATCTGGAGCTGGCAGGTGCAGGCAGTGTACGCTTTCTGGGGCGACAGCGTGCTCTGTGAGGGTCACCACGTGCGTTATACCACTGCCACGCAGGACTGCCTCGTTCTTTGCCTGCAGCTCTGAGGAAATGAACAGTTTGCCGGGGATGACGGCAATGGGGGGAGTAGTGTCGCCGGCCCCGTCACCGTCTGACCCGCCCGCCGTCAGCACAGCTGCTGTTGCTGGGCGGAGCAATGCAGCACTGGCTGCTTCTACAGACACGTCATCACCCACACTGTCACTCAGGGACAGCTTGAGTGGTACAGCGCGCTGGAACAGCCAGTCGTTGGAGGGCACTGGCGCCCACTGGCTGCCCACAGCCACGTCCCGAGCGAAGACGTACACCCAAGCCGGCTGCCCACGCCAGCGACCCTGTGATAAAGTCCAGGCTTGGCAGCCGTGGCGATGATACAAATTGTTTTGGGCGGTTGTGCTGGGCTCGCAGCTCTCCACGATGTCTGCTGCAGCCAGAGCCCGATCGAATGCAGCTGCATCGTTCCACTGAAGCAATCGGCCAATCGCCACACCACCACCACCCCAACGACTGGCAGGATAGGGAATGCTCATAGGTTTCGAATTTTTGTAAATCTGTAGATCGTGAACATAGGCACTGTATGCCTTATCAGGAGGGTGGCTGCTGTAAAAGTCAGCTGCCCAATGGGGTTTGCTGCGCCAAGAAATGTTGCAACTGCTGTAAAGCATGCTGTGCAGGCCTTCATGCAGTACGCACCTGGGTACATCGTCCCGGAGTGTACCAAATACAAAAATGCTTCTAGCTTGAAGCGCATCTAGAGCTTTGGATACATCAGGTGGTGCGTCGTAGGGTAAGGACGATTCAAACCCAGCAGCGATCTCCTCTGGTGACGACTGACTTGCCATGTTCTCAGTTTGTGTGGCTGGGTGCAAAGTCACTATTGCAGCAAAATGCTTTGATCGTTAGCAAAAATTGTATTTGAACGCGTGCTTCGAAGTTGACTTGAGCCAACCAACCCCGAACCCCCCCACTCGTGGTTCGAATTGAGCTGAAATCCAGCACACCCAGTATTGGCCAGCCTTACGGTTTCCGGACTACAGACTACAGAAAGCAACCAAGCAATGAGCGTACCTACTTGCCAGTACGATCCTGTCTTTGCGTCAAGTCGGTCACTTCCCTGCGCCAGAGGCTGCGCTAGTCAAGGATGGGTGCTTTGAAGCGATGCGCTCCGAAACACTGGCAATTTGGCTGTTGGCTGAGGTCAGTCGACCAGTCCACGTGTGCAGTGGATCCGAGCTTTTTGTGAACTCCAGGGTTCCGCTCACCTGGTCAATCACCCCCTGCAGCCGGTCCTCTGAGATCATCTTCGCTGCCAAGTCCTCGGCTGCATCAGTGGACACGCCAAGGAGGGCACCAAGGGATTCGAAGGAAATGTTGCGATACACGCGAGCCACAGAGGACAGGTTGTGCAACCTGGCAGCCTTCTGGACATCGTTCAGGCCCTCTGCATCTGTGGCCAGCTTGGCAGGCTCGTGCTCCAGCAGCGCCGAAAAGGCCTTGATGTCGCCAGGGGTGATGAAGTGCCGCTTGTGCAGCTTGGTGACCATGGGGGCTGTGGGCAGGCCAGCAGTGCGGGGGTCCCGCATCAGCATGTCCAGCAACCGGGAGCGGCTGGGGCCGGGGGAGGACAGCACAGCGCACACGGTGGCTTGCTGCAGCAGCGCCTCCAGCTCGGCTGCGATGAGGGACTTGTGCTGCATGGTGGAAACACGGTGAAACCATCCGGCGGCCTGTGCGTAGTTCCGCTTGGCGTCCTGCACGTAGCCCATGCACACCTGGAACTGCAGCTCCACGATGGGGTCGCCGCACTCCATCACATCTGCATTGTTTGCCATGCGAATGAACTGGTCTGCGTGGTACTCATCGCCCGCCTTGAGGTAATTCTGGGCGATGCGGACGTATATGTCAGCTTTCTTGTTGTCTGGCATGGACAGCGCTGTTGCCGCGGCGTCAATGTCTAAGTTTCTGCAAAGGGGGGAACACAATGTGCATGGATGGGTTTCAGGTTTATACGCGCCAACTCTCACGCCAGAATTGCAGCTGCTTGGGGAAAGCTGTTGAGCTCCAAATAACAATCAAATAGGGCCTCGCGCAGTCTGTAGTCCTGCACACATGGTGCAAGTGCATGGTGTGCAGGTAGTTCCTAAGCAGGACATACTGGTGCAGTAAATGAAGCTTGTCGGGGCTTGAGGGCTGTTGTGAACGCCTCCCAGATCTTAGCTTGTGAAGCGCCCTTGGCAGCAGCAGCGGCCTTCTCCGCGACGTGCGTCACAACCTGCAGCGCACACTGGTGCCGAATACTAGGAAGAGGGAAATAGTTTCACTACATACTGGGCGAGAAATGGCAAGCTGGATGCTGTCGTCCGCAACTGCAAGGCAAGCGAGGTTTAGGCACAGGGCGAAACATTGCCAACACGCCAAACGAACTGTGCTGGGCAAACTGGTTGAGAGACTCCAAAGATGACGCTGACTCTGAAACATCGTAGCCCGTTTTAAAACGGTCGAAAACATTACAGTAGCTTTGGATTTTGGTTTGAATATCACCTGCGCCAGTCGCAATGGCCGCAAGCTCGTCAGCGATTGGCATGCTTCACGCTTTTGTGGAGTGTCTGATCAAAGAAATGAGACAGAGGACGCTCGCATAGCAGGTGCGCAAAAATGACAAAGCCTTCAGGTGAAAGGACAGGATTGACATTACGCAGCTTTCTCAACAGTGAAGGGATTGAGCAACGCTCAAAGACAGGAGCGCCCCTGCACGTGCCTGAAAAAGTGACCCACCTGCTGGTCAGAAAGCATTTGGTGGCATTCAACAAAGACCCAGCAACTGCAGCCAATACTTGGTTTAATGGGAAGTGCTGTTTAGTCTGCCAGACTGACTTCGCAGGGCTAGTATCCGCATTTGAGCTCTCAAGGGTTCTCAGATACTTCTTCCTCAAAATCCGCATACATGGACAGTGCAGCAATTTGGCAGATTAAAGCCAAATGCAGTGAAGTCTTGACTGAAGAATTTGACTTGGTAGATTGCGTTGCACTTTTGGGCACTTCTGCCGGCGACATCGTAAGTTCAGCTGCTCCCAGCCTGCGTAAACTCGTCACATGAGCGCGTGCCACAGAGTTCCTTTGTATCTCTGGTCGTCGACCTTGGGCCTGAGTTGACAAACGACTCTGCGCCTATTCGATCGCGTGCCTGCCAAATTCTTGCTTATTTAGCCCAACAAGACCCCTTGCTTTCATCTGCAACTGGTGCCCAGCTATGGACCATGCTTGATTTTTTTGCGTCTCGCCTCAGTGACTTTTCCTCGCTTCTTCCTTGCTTGCAAGGCCTGACAGCCTTGCTGGACAAGTCTTACGAGACACTCAAGGCACATCAAATCGCCGAGCATAAGCCCTGTGGCCCAAATGTTGTGGCTTTCCGCGCTTTTTTTGAACATGTGCACGCCCAGGCCTTGGAGCAGCAGCTGAGAATGCTTGCGTACGGCTTGCTGGACCGCATCACGTCCAGCAAGTGCAGCCAGGACCTCACGGAAGGCCAGCATGCCATTGAGTTCTGTGGTGGCTTCATCTCTGCCATGGATGGCGAGAAAGACCCGCAGTGCCTGCTGCAGGCACTGCGCATTGCTGCACGCTTGGTGCGCCGCCACGCTGAGCAGGTGCAGCCGCTGCTGGAGGAGCTGTTCGATGTTACTGCGTGCTACTTCCCCGTCACCTACACACCGCCTGCAGGCGACACTACCGGTATCACTCGCGAGGGCATTGCTGAGATGCTGCATGCAGTGCTGGCAGGCAGCCATCACCTGGCAGAGCTGCTGGTGCCTCTACTGCTAGAGAAGCTCTCCTCCACCCGGCAACTGGCCAAACAAGACGCCATTGCGCTGCTTGTGGCTGCATGCAACAACTACGGCATCGTGCCGTTCCCTGGCTCATCAGAGGCAGCTGCTAAGCGCCAGCGTGGCAACAGCACGGCTGTTGCAACTGGCCCAGACACTGAAGAGCCGCTGGGGCTGTTCACCCAACTGCCCATGCTGCGAGACGCATTCGTTGCAGAGCTCACACACTCCCAGGATGAATCTGTGCATGCTGGCGTGATGCAGGGCGTTTCGGCCGTGGCGGCTGCAGTGAGCCGTTACGTGGATGCGAGAGGGCCAAAGGCAGGTGACGCCTGGGCAGCATTCGTGCAGCCCATCTTCAAGTTCTGCTTAGGCGAGCTGGAGAAGGCGCCAGACAGTATGCAAGCTCGGGTGTGCCGCAAGGGGCTGGCAGCGCTGTCTGCAAGCGGCGCGCGTTGCCTGGGGCTTGTGTTCGATGAAACAATGCCCCTGCTGCTGCGGTGCATCGACACTGCAGCAAGCCCGCTCACTGTGACAGCCTGCATCTCCACCATTGAGCTGCTGCTGCTGGCTGTTGATCCCAAGGTGGACTTTGCAGGCGAGGGGCACCCGCTGCGAGCCCATGCGCAGGGCCTGTTTGATGTCCTCTTCAGCACGGCCCGTGACGATGGGGTGGTGCAGGGCAAGATGAAACAGCTGACTTCAAGCGATCCTGCACGGCAGCCCGAGCAACAGCTGCAGCAGTCGACTGTGCCTCGCGGCGGGGCAGTTGCTGAGCGCCGGTGTGCAGCTTCCCGCGCGCTGGGGCACTTGATGGTGCGCCCCCCAAGTCTCCTGCTGCCCAGCGGGTCTGTGCAGGCATTTGTGCAAGCAGCTTGTGAGATCTGCTTGGATCAAGCTGATTCAGCAGTACAGTCCTCGCTTCTTCAACAGCTGGTTCTGCTCAGTAGCTCCCGGGCAGAGCTGGGTGAGGTTCTGCTGATCCGCCTGCAGCAGTCAGCCCTGGCGCTTGTCCAGGGGGCGCTGTCTGCTGCAGGTGCTGTGGAGGGCACAGTTGAGCAGCTGGGGCAGGCTTTGACCCTGCTCGTGTGCACTGCTGTGCATTCGTCTTCGATTGCTGCCGCCATGGGGGGTCTCACCGCCTTGGCACTAGGCAGCAGCGCAAGCCCCGGCACCCTGGCTGGCACGCAGCCCATGCTGCAGCCACAAGTAGGGACAGCAGACGGCAGTCAGCAGTCAGCAGTGAGTCACAACACAAAATCAGCCATTGCCCTGTCCTGTAGTGTGCTGGAAGCAGCACTGCAGTGCGTGCGATCCTTCCCAAGCGCTGAGCGTGTGGACGCATTCCTCACCGACAGCACCGGGGAAGGGTGTGTGCTGGACGCACTGCTGCGTACCGTTTTCACAATGTCAATGGGAGATGGGGCTGCAGAAGATATGCTGCGGTCTTGCGCTGCCCTGGAGCGGTTGCTGCTTGTGTGCTCTCGCCACTGCAGCCCCCGCCTGCACTCAGACATCGTGCAAGCGACACTGCAATTTGTTAGTCCCTCGGAAAGCTTCGAGCCTCCGGCTTGGCTTGGGGGCTGGATTACTGCCATGGGTGCTCGATCCAACTTCTGGCAATCGCCAGCTGGCTGGCTTGCCTGCGTGACGGCCCCGTTGCAAGTGCTTCCGACGGCGCTCCCCACGCCGCCTTCCGCAAGCTCGGTGACTGCTCAGTGCCAATTTGTGAACGCAGTTGTGCAGCAAGCACTAGGTAGTCCTGGCATGTCCAGCCCTCAAGCCCAGGTTGCAGCACTGTCAGTGGGCAGTCTGGTGAACTTTAGCTTCCATTTTAAGGCTGCAGGGCGGCCAGTCGTGCAGGCTGCCACGGCCGCCTGCAGCTTATTGGCCAAGCACCTTGAAGAATCCTCTCCATTCTGCGCTCCGTGCCTTTGCCTATTCACAGCCCTTGTGTCTGCGCTGGCAGCTGCAGGCTGCACAGCTGCTCCAGGCTTCATTCAGCAAACTGCACGATGGGTGTTGCAGCAAAACAGCACAGCTGCAACTGCAGCTGCCATCAGCCTGAGGCAGATGCTGGACAGCTCTGTAGTGTTCAGCAAGACCATAGGTGCAGTGCAGCGCCCCTTGTTCCGCCCCCGGCATTTCAAAGCCGTGATGGGCACACTCCTGCCAGCAGGCCAAGCCGCCACAGCCAGCACCATGTCCCCCGCGCATTTGCTGGCCATTTGCTCAGCACTACCATGCTTGTCAGTCCCGGCACTGGTCAGGGATTTTGCAGTGTACAAGCCCTTCTTGTTGACGGCACTGGGCGACGGGGCTGCCTCGTCCACTGTGCCCCTGCTTCCGTACTGCCCCCCCGAGGCCCGAACCACCGCCCCCAGCGCAGTAGACTCCGTGGAAGCACTAAGAGTGGCTGCACTGTCTGTGTTATACTTGGCTGTTTGTGTACAGCCTGCTCTGGTCCAAGACTGTGTCATGGAGGTGACTCCACGCCTGCTAAACCTGGCCAGGATGTACAACTCCCGCAGTCCCCTTGTGCGGGTGCTGGCCATCGACACAGTGGCCAGCTTGGCTCAACTGCCACATTCAAGCACCTTTCCTGTTCGTGGTATAGTGCTGCAGTGCCTTGCTGAGTGTGTGGATGATGCGAAGCGAGCTGTGCGCCGCAAGGCTGCTGTGGCCAGGGGCATTTGGAGCATGCTGACAGTGTGAAAATGAATTACAAGTGCTATCGCCTCCTGCCGTTGCGGTTTTTGCGGCGCCCGTTGTTGCGGGGGGCAGAAGGTGCGTTGGACCCTTGGAAGTTTTGATTCTGCTGTTGACCCATGTTGCCACCACCCAGCAGACCACCGCCGCCACCGCCCATCATACCACCACCACCCATCAGGCCGCCGCTGCTCTGACCACCGCCCAGCAGACCACCGCCGCCACCGCCCATCATACCACCACCACCCATCAGGCCGCCGCTGCTCTGACCACCGCCCAGCAGACCACCGCCGCCACCGCCAAGCAGGCCGCCGCTGCTCTGACCACCGCCCAGCCG
>Ga0307982_1000675_pt1 | contig 26950 bp, 16 predicted proteins | sample OrgLakmetagen989_FD_201847 | JGI IMG/M metagenome (GOLD analysis project Ga0307982, IMG submission 201847) | Saline water microbial communities from Organic Lake, Antarctica - #989 | ecosystem: Environmental > Aquatic > Non-marine Saline and Alkaline > Saline | place: Antarctica: Organic Lake...
GAAGACGAAGTTGGCCTGATAAACCGCAGGCATCCTCGTCAAGACAAAGCTGTCCGTCGCTCAGCCTGTGCTTACGTTTCGAGGGAAAAGATGATACATTCTGAAGTGGAACACCATGCAAAGAAATCAAGGACTGCCAAAATGGCATGTCGCGTGAAGTCGAGGAACATGTAAAAAAAGCCGGTTTCAGCTTAAGCTGCTGTGAAAGGCGCGCCCAGATGGCACAGGCCAGGCAGAATCCTGGGTCACACCAGGGACATGAACCACATCTGCATGGTCGCTGACGCCAGATTGGTTGGTGCCACTGCGCTCAAGTCGCCCCCTGCCACCCCCCCCTGCCCCCCCTCGCCCGAGGCTCAAGTCGTCCTGTGCAGCTGACAGGAAAGACTCCTGCCCAAAGCTGCTCACTCTGTCGGTGACTAAGCCTTGCCCAGATGAAATGACGAAGCCGCTCAAGTCGAATTCGCCATTCTCGCTCTCGCCGAGTAGCTCGTCGATGCTGGCTTGAGCTTCTTCATGCCTGGCTGTCATGTACTCACTGCTGCTGCTGGTACCGGTACCGGTACCAGTGCCAGTGCCAGTGCCTCGGCCTGTGTGGGGCAAGCCAGCTCGGCCAGCATCAGCCTGCGTCCCGCCCACCCCCGCACGGGAGTGAATCACAAAGTCATCCCATGCCCCGGGGTTGTACTGCCCAAGCGCCGCGTCAGCGCTCAGCTGGCGATTCATAGTCCCGTGTGCTGCATGCCCCCAGCCCCCCTGCACCTGCTGCTTTTTCGCCTCTGCTGTGTAGCTGTCTTCAAAGCCCACCCAGCTTTTGGCCTTCATTTGCACCATGGAGAAGGGGAAGGCGGCAGCGGTGCCGTGCTCAGATGCACTGCCTGCCGAGTGCCCACGCGACATAGAGGCCATGTGCTCCTGTGTTGCGCCGTGGCTGTGTGTGCCGTACACTGCCTGCCCCTCCCCGTCGAAGTGTTGGCTGGGGGCGGCGACCACGGGCTGCACAAGGGAAGACTGCACTAGGGGAGAAGGGCTGTACGCAAAGCCGCCCACGGTGTTGCCGTGTAACATGGGCTGCACAGCGCCCACTGGCGGCGGCATGTGCACACCCATGTGCTCCGGGGCAGTCGCGGTGGGGGCACAGTGCTCAGCCTGCATGCTCGTCGGCGCAGATTGCGTTGGGGGAAGTGTAGCTGCTTTGACAGTCTTGCTTGAATGCAGTACTTCGCACATGAACGCTGGTTGGACTGCAGGAACGTCCAGCGGGAAAACATAGTGGGACAAACACGTGCGGATATTGAGCCGCAGGCTGCCGGTAGGAGCCAGTGGGAGCTCACACGGCGCTACAAAAGCTCGCCGAGCATCACCAGGCTTGATGGCAGCAGCAAGGACTGATAAATCTGGCACTATTTGGGAAAAGGCAGTGTCGGCTTGAGCGAGAAGCACCCTGCACGTGCGAAAGCGGGGTGGTCGAGGTGATGCGGGTTTGTCAATGGACCTCGTCGATATGGACGCAGCAGGGCGAAAACTTACATCGAGCCATCCCCTAGCGACCCATAAACCTCAACTGAGAACGGATCTCTGCAGAACAAAGCAGGTCAATGCGCACTATGGGGAGCAAAGCGCAGTCGCAAAAGCTGAGGTTGCGACCACTCACGCGCTCCTGCACAGCACATGCTCGCAAGTTTCGCAATCAGAGAAGTCTGCGGATCAATCGTAGGTGTAACAATATCATTTCGATGAAGACTTGCGTTTCTTACCTGCTCTAGCTGTCGTGTCAGATTGGGGCAAAAATGTGACAGGCGTCGTAATGAATTGCCAGCCTCCATTCAAGCGTACAAGCAGCTGTTTGATGCGGCTGCGAAGGTTTTTAGGCAGAGAAATCTGTTCGCATGAAATAATAGCCAGTGCTGAGCTGGCTATTATGCGGCTGGTCGGCACTTGCTGAAGCATTGCGCAGCGAAAACGACCCGCAGTGCACTGCAGCTGTGCCAGCTGCTTCTAACTCAACTTCGGAGCTTCTTCTAGTGCGTCGTAAGTCGGGCATAATCCCCCAATACCCCCACGTCTAATATGCTCAATGTGCACGAGGAGAAAATTCGCATGTGAAAATTGCAGCGCGTTGCAAAAAGCTGAATGTCGCCAAGCCACACCCCAGCCGCCTGGGCGTCAGGGGGTGAGAGGAAGGCGGCCCCATTTGCGAAAGAAGACATTGGATTTCGTCCAGTTGCTACAAATGCGTCTGCAGCATGTCCTTCAGACCCTCCAGCGTTAGCATGTCTGGCCTGGAGTCAGGGTTGTGTTCCATGAACAGCTCTCGCACGTCCTCAAGGGAGATCTGCAGGCCAAGCGCCGTGAGCGCCTTGTGAAACGCAGCGGGAGTCAAGTGGCCACGCCCACGCCCCAGCTCGCGGATGAACACCTCGGCGAGCTGCTGCAGCGGCACCTCTCTCGCCTCCAGGCGCAGGGCCCAGGACAAAAACAGGGGGAAATCCATCACGTCGCCGCTGGCCCATGCAGCTGTAGTCTGCTCGAAGCTGCACTTTACACTTGCACCACCTGCCGCGCAGCCCCCCTTTAGCTCATCTTCCAAGTTGAAACGCATAAGGCTGTACATGGTGCGCACTGCGTGTCCAGCCCCCCCCTCTGTCCCCCACCGCACCCCAAGGCTGTCCAGCAGCTGCTGCAGCTCCTGCACAGTCAAGTAACCAGAGGAGTCTGTGTCGATCAAGTCGAACGCATTGTATATGTCTTCCCTTTGGCGCCGTCGGATATTCAGCTGGGCCAAGCGTCGAGGCACGGTGAATGTTGTCCCATCGCGGGACAGCGTCATGTGCTGCTCAGCACCAGATGACTGCAAGCCCGGTGCAGAATCGTCGCTTTCGCTGCCTTCATTTTGAGACAGCATTGCGTCATTCTCTGGCGAAACGCTCAGCACAAGGTGGGCCACGGCGCCTGCGCCAGCAGCTGGGGAAGCGGCCCTAGATGAAGCAACGCCCCTTGCGGCCGCCTCTCGAATGCCACGCGAAATACGAGCCACTTGCTCTTGCTGTGCGAGCACCATACTGGCGGCAATATCACCTTTGCTGTGGCTGTGAGACTGGTTGTGTTCGCTTGCGTGGTGGCCACGGTGGCAGCACCTGTGCCAACACCCCTCCAGCCAAGCTGCACACAAGCCCTCCTCGGCGTCAATAAGCTCCACTTCTTCGCCATGTGCGTGTTGCGAGTCACCACGAAGCGCTTGCTTGCGCCTCCGCCGAGGGGAGCTGCTAGTCGCGCCGTCCGGCGGTGCAAACGCCTGAATCATGGAGTCCGCCTCGTCCAGATCCACTTCAAACAGGCCATCTGCAGCCACTGTGTAGTCTGTGCGAGAAGGCAGCGCTTCGTCATCGCTAGAGGCGTCACCCCGCTCCTCTGGCAACAGCCTGCGAGCCAGTCGGAGCGCGTTCACTGCCATGGCAAACTTGTTCGCTGTTGCACTCAAGCCCATCTCAGCACCCCCATCGCCGAAAGTTGGCGTGGTCGCCTTGTGCTGGGCATAATCCTGCTGCACACTACTTTGCAGTTTTTTCCACATTTGTGAACCTCTGCGAGTACGTGTGACAACCCTCGGAGGGTTTTCTCCTCCGGCCGCTTGCAAGCCCGCGGCACTTGCTCGCTTCTGACGGGCTGCCACGGCTCCCTGCCGCAGCATTTTCGCCGTTTGCTGCTTGAACTTGCGATCTTGGTTCTCGATGAGATCGCAGATTTCCTGGGCTTGGTGCATGAGCGTGAGCAAAAACCGCAGCGCCTTCAGGGCCTTGCGCAGTTTTGCCAAGCCAATCACCCGTTCCACCTCCCGTGGTGCCTTCAAATGCTCAACACTTGTCACAATGACGTAGTGGGGGAGAGAAATGCGCAGTATGTACACAACACATATTACAGGCAGCAGGGCAGCCGCGAAGATGAGCGCGGATGCCCACCAGGTGAAGGCTGAAACCACAGCAGGCCCAGCAGCCACACCGAAGGCAGCACAATACACAGCCGTGGTGAACACTGCGAAGCGGAACAGGAAGAGATATATGGCAGGGCCAAAATTGCTGCACCAGAACAGGCTGATTTGGGCGTTCCTGTTGTTCTCCATATCTGCATCAGACAGCCCCTGCGCCCGGCGCAGCTTTCTTGCCAGAGCGTGGTGAGGCACTGTGCTGCCCTGGAAGTCTTGGGGTAAGTGCTTGCTGCCAGTCACTGACGCGTGCACTGACTGTAAGAAGGGTGGCACGTGTGCCATGATGGGCAGCTTCCTGGAGTGCATTTGCCGAACGGCGCTGTGCCCGTGTGCCTCAGCTTCCTCGTCAGCATCTTCTGTCAAACTGTCAAGTCTGCGCAGCGTTGGCTGTTTGATCTGCATGCGCAGCAGGCGCTTCTTGTGCATGGCCATGCTTTTATCGTCAAAACTGAAGTATTCTGCTTCAGTGGTGTGCGGGGTTTGCAGAGCACCCCGACTGACAGAGCGAGAGGGCAAGCTGCCCGATCCGGCACCCCGGGCACCCGTAGCCACCACCAGAGCGGGCTTTGCGGTTGGACGAATTAAGGGCACTTTTAAGCTTCCAGATGAGCTATTCAGTGATTTGGTGCCTATGACAGACTCGAAGTCCTGGGCTGGGGAAGCCGACCTTGAGTCTTCAGCCCGGCGAAACCTATGCAACGTAGACTCAGCATGTCGCTCAGCCCGCATGGACAAAACCGGCATGATGAGCTGTTTGCGAACCCAAACAAGATGTCTATGAAGCACCAGTAGGAGAGCAGGCATGCACAGGGCCAGTGCGATGAACACTGCAAACATGAGCTCCTCAGGGATTTGAATCAAGAAGAAACTCACGCCAGCCAGGACCAACTCTGCAAGCCACACTTCTGGCGGCAACTCAATCAAGGCAGCGATGGTTCCCTCTGTGCGCTCCGCCAGGTATGCACCAAACTCAAAGCCAGACAGTTTCGTTAGAATGTTCCCCTTTTCGTCAAAGACAATATCTTCCTCAGCCGCAGCGGCTGCGCTGGAGCCATATTTCAAATCCCGCAAAGCTGTGAGCACTTCACCATCTGCCCTGTTTCTATGATGTGCACGCAAAATGATTCCTGTGTGCGGCTCGCGTGCTAAATACATCGAGGGGATGCGGCGAATACCAGCATGCCACACGAAGCGAGATCGCAGCGATGCATACTCAATGAAGGCATCCAGCTGCCCAACGAAGGCCGAAGATAGCTTGATGGTGTGCATGGTTTCAGTACAAGTCAAACCCCACCGACTCAGCAGTGCCACAAAATGTTGAAGCACGGAGCCCCACGCTGCCTGTACTTGCGAGTTGCTTCGCGTCAAGTCTAGCTTTGCATGCGCGTAGGCATTAAGTAGTGCCTCTGCAGCGTAAAACTTGATTAAAAACGCAATACGACACATGTACTTGCACATACCAGGCTGGGAGGTGACGGTCTCTGCCGCAAAGAAGTCAGCTTTGATGGTTTTCGCTACTTGCAACAGAACAAGGACCAGCAGCAACAAGATCATCATAACCAGAAAAATTGCCATGTGCACATTTTCTGCAAGTACATAGAGTGCTTAGCACCAACGTTGATGCGTATGCATGCGCTTTGTTGCTGTCGTGGACCACCTTGCAGTGATTCAAAAAAGTCCGCCTGCTGTGTGGCAGTTATTGCTCACCAGTCATTTCCGGTAAGAAATCTGCTTCGGCCTCGCCGAAGAGGATACTACTCAAATCATTGAGCAAATCTGCCCTCTGGACACTGTAGACCAGCAGGCCGATGAATCCCAACAAGGTCAACTCTGTGCCGCAGGATTTCGCATTGTCGAAGGCTCTCATCAGCGCGTGTGCTTTGTCGAGTGCAGCTCACCTCCAAATAGAGTGTTGACTAAAGAAACACCTGTGCCACGCCGGGCAACATGAAACAAAGCATCTTTCCCGTGCTCAAATCCAATCGAGATCGCAACAATCACAGCTAGAATGGCCAGCAGTGTAGTGGCCGAGAGGCTGCGAGACACTTCTTCAGGTTCCTGTGCGCGCTCAGCCCCGAGCACTGCATCCATGACGGCAGATAATAGCAATGATTTGGCTTGTCAAAGATGACTGCAGCTTCAAGCGAATTCTGGGCATGTCGCATCTTGCCGGAATTGAACACAGGCCAGCAGCATCTGTGATGCAAGTGAATGCAGTTGAGCCTGAGTAGGGCCCCTGGTCCTCAGATGGAGGCTCCGTCTGGCCGAAGGAGGAACATGAACCTGCCAGCAGCATTAGTAAATATCGTCCACAATCAATGCGTTCAACGTGATTCTGCATGGTTGCATTGCTCGGCACAGGCACCGGCTTTCCTCACATCCTGGGTTCTGGGAGCAGCTGGGGTTGAGCTCACTCAAGCCTCATGTCTTCAGGTGGGTTGCAGAGTAAAATGGTTTGCGTTCACGAACGTTGCTTACCTTGTCTTTTTATTTGTGTGCAGGAGTCGGGCGAACCAGGCAGCGGCGCTTAGGCACCGGGCGCGCTTTGCTTGCTGAAGACACAGCCAAGCGCGCTGTAGGGCAGCTTATCGACGGAACTACAGTGCTGAAGCCATTATCAAGCTCTGTTCGAATTCGCAAAGCAGCGCGGGGCATCCCAGCTGTGCAGAGCAGCTTTGGGAGCTCGGCAGATCTGTCGAAAACGGCAGATGGGTCGCACAGCGACACGGCCCGTGGAGGGAAGCGCTCAGCAGAGGCAATCGCTTCGAAGCGCCTTTCAACAACACAGCCACTTTCAAGCCAATTACCAGGTCGGCATATTGACGAACGCATCGCTCTGCGGCACACTGCAGCGTCGACGGGAGTGGGAGGCCATGCGGGGGCAAAAGCCGCACAGCTTCGCCGCAAGGCGCAGCAGCACAGCGCAAGATCACAGAACTTTCGCAACCAATCCGGCCGTGCATCCAACTTTTTGCTGCAGACTATGGCTAATACTGCAGCTGGTTCTGCGGCCAACCAGGGGCACACATCGACATCCGGCCACGCTGTGACCGTCTCCCTCCCCGTGCACACCGGCCCAGGCAGCTCCCGGGAGCAAGAGCTGGATGTGCACCCCCTTGTGCAGGCCCACCATCGTGCATTCGACAAGGGGCGTGTGGCGGCTGGACACATTGCCAGTGCAGCCTTGGACGACGGCTTGTCAGACGACGACGCCACCGACCTTGCAGTGGTGCCCCCTTCAGAGCAACAGCACGCAGTGACAACGACCCTGGGGGACCGCCGCGTCACACAAGCCTTGCCTGGCCGTGCGGGCGTGTACAACACCCTGGGCCTCACTCAGCATGGCCGTGCTTCGCGCGTACCTGCCGTTCCCCAGCTGGACCTGGCCCAGGCAAAGGCGGTCCTTCGGGCGGAGGAGGCGGCTGAGGGGCGCAGGCAAGCGGCCCTACAGGGCGAGGCACTGCCAAATGCACATATCGATGGGCGCCTGGGCAGCACCTGGGGCATGGAGGGGGGGCCTGACCACCCCGTTGGAAAGCGGGGGGGGGCTCAGACCAAGGGGGGCTTTGCCCAGGCCCCCCTCGTGACCCGGCGCACGGCATCGGGCCAGGCTGCAGCACAACCCAACCCAGGCATGGACAGTTTCGCAGTGGCTCTCAAGGCCTACCATGCGGCCGAGGCAGGCATGCTTGGTCCCCGCGACGCAGTGAATGCGCGCAACACTGCACGGCCCCTACCGCCGGCAGCAGGCACCACTACCCGGCGCCTGAGGGGAGGTGTGGCCACAGGAAGCGCCAGACAGCGCCGCTTGCAGTCTGGGGGGGTGACACGGGGCGTGTCTACTGGGGACTCGGTGCACTTCGCAGCTGCCGCCGCTGACAGTGAGCGAGATGCAGCGAGCGCCGTGCACGATTTGGAAGACCGCTTGCAAAGCGTGGACTTCGACAAGCTGTTGGGTGCCTTTCGAGATCTGGATACAGGTGGCCAGGGCTTGCTGACTGCGGCCCAGCTTGCAGCGGGGCTCCGGCGAGTGAACCCGTCTGTAAGCATGTCTCACGCCCAGGTGCTCGACATTGCACAGCACCTGGGTGTGCAGGCCTCCGCCAAGCATGTGCCGTATGCTGACGTGCTGTCGGCGCTTGCCCCGTCAGCTGCGGGGGAGTCAGCAGCGCTGGCAAGGGGGCGTGCCAAGCGCCGGCGATTCATGAACACAGGGGCTGAAACAGAGGACATGTCGCAGCGACCTCCGCGGGCAGGCGGCGCGGGGGATTTGCGTGGAGATAATGTCGGGGTGGATACGCACGCGGAGGGGGGGCCCTGTCTGGGCATGCCTGGCTCCACCGCCCCCGGCATGACCGATGCAGACCTGGCTGCAGCGTCGCTGGACGCCATGCTGGCCCAGAAGACAACTAACGAAGAACACGCGGAGGCCATCGCCGCGCGACAAGATGTGCGTCGAAACATTGCAGCTGTGAAAACGGCCCAGGGCCTCAGCACATTCCTGCGGGAAAAGGCGGCCGCTTTCGGACACACCCCGGGGCTCTTCAATTGGCTGGATGCAGACTGCGACGGAGTGCTGTCTGTGCCAGAGCTGGGCAAGTCCCTGGCCAAGCTGCACATCAATGCCCCAGAGCAAGAGCTGGAGTTGTTTGTGCGCGACTGGGCCGGTAAGGGTGCCGGATACGCGGGGGGGCCTGCTGTCCCCATGGATGCAGTGGGGCCAGCCTTGACCTACGCAGACTTTGCAAAAGCTGTGGAGACACGAGACCCCATGCACGAACGTATTACGGCCCTGCGGCCTCCGCCCAAGGGGGCCCCTCGAGTCAGCACTTCACGCCCCCCCCGTGGAGGGCCAGGGAGCACCCCCCTCCACAAGCACGTGGGTGCACAGGCGCTATGGGATGGTGTGCTTGGTGAGCACCCCCTTCTGACACAAGTGCTACCACTGTCGCACCGCCAAGCTCGCCAGTTGCACCTTGATCTGGATAGGGACGTGGACAACACAATCTCCACTCGTGACCTCGCATTACACGTGCGAAGAGCATTGTCGGACACACTGACTTTGAAAATCACCGACCGTGCAGGTGCTCAGGTGCGCGCTGAGATGGAACAGCGAGCGCAGGTGTTGGAACAGCTGAAGGACGGCCAGGAACTGCCTGCTCCCGAGACGGTGCTGGATCACGCCATTGCAGGGGTCATTGCGCTGGCCGACCAGGACGGCGACGGGTGGCTGTCGCAGCGCGACATGCTGACCTGGGCTGAAACGCTGAGCAATTTGAACTCCGCTGCTCGTCCCATCAGCGCTGGTTCCGTCTCTGCCACTGCTGCATTTGAGCGATTGGATGCACTGCACGCTGCTGCAGCACGTAACGCGCAGTCCCAAGCAGGTGGTATGGACGGCGATGGGGGCCCAGCGCCATCTCTTGCAGTGTCGCGTGGCGACGTGGTGCTCACAGCTGCCCAGGTGCTGCTCAGCGGCGCTGTGGATCGCGTTGCCAAGGCATACCAGGGTGCACACCTGACAAAGAACAACCAACCTGTGCACCCAGCGCTGTCGGCAGCACTTATGCTGTCAGGGGCTCGGGATGATGTACGAGATGCAGCCGACCGGCAACTGACCACAGCCCGCGACGCAGTCAAGGCGAAGCAAAGCACCATCACGGCTAAGGCGGGTCGCAGCGATAAAACGACAGCGCGACGGCAGCGAGCCGACGAAGCGGTGCAAACTGCCCTGCTGACCGACACCCAACAATTACAGGCGGGCGGAGGGAGCAATGCGGAGCATCAGGCCAGGAAGGCTGCCAGGGGGCAGGTGGGTGCATATGGGGTGGGCAGTGACGATGACTCCTCAGACGACGATGCTGCCGCCATGCCCCCAGCGGCAGCCCTGGTGGCAGGCGCTACCACCACCCGTGGCCTCACAGTACAGCGGCTGGACACGGCAGGCGCCGGCAGCGGTACCACAGCCACTATCTCACGGCAGTCTGCAGCGTGGAGTGCACCGTTCAACGCCGGATCCCAACAAGCATTTGACGAAGTGCAAAGGATTCATTCAGCCCGTGCCACGGGTGTGGGCATGCCTGCCGCGGGCGCCAGCGGCGCAGCACTGGCCAGAACACAAGAACAAGCCACGAACGGCCTGTCTGTCACGGCGCAACGCACACAGGACCGTTCGTCGGCGCCTGGTGTCGCCGCAGCTGTCCCCAGAGACGGCTCGCTGTTCAAGACCACGGATGACTTGCTGACGGCCCCTGTCCCCGTGCAAGAGCTTCAGAAGCCCACACGGTATGGCGCCCGTGTGGCTGCCATGGCCCGGTCCACCTCCCATGTGGTGCAGCCACCCCCGGGTGCCGCCGCGTACGCTGACGACAGCAGCCGCCTGCAGTCAGTGGCACGCAGTGTCATGGCCCAAGGCCTATCGCCACGTGCTACGAGACACGTTGCAGGGCGGGAAGCAGGCGACTTGATGTGTGGCTTGGCGGGAGGGCGTGCCACCAGCGCGGCCACCGCCCGCGTGCTTCACCCTGGGTCCAGCACTGCCCCCCGTGGCGGCCTGCACTCCCTGTCCCTGCCTTTGGGGGGCTCCGCTCGGCTGTGGGGGCCGGCTCATGGACCCTCCCCTGTGGCGTCCTCAGGCACAGCTGCTGCCCCCCCTGACACCCTGTCCTTCACGGGCAGGGGGGTAAGCAAGTCCATCAGCGCCCGTGGGGGGGGTAACAGGGAGGCTGCTGAGCGGGACATTGTGCAGCGCATGGAGCAGGAGCTGATCGAGGCAAGCAAGAAGCAGGCAGCCCGTGTGCAGCTGAAGAAGTCCCTGCGGAGCAACTGGGAGAGCAAGGCGTGGACGCGACACTCCCGCACAGTGGGCAATGGCAAAGTGCAGTACGGCAACGCGAGCAACCGATCCACGGTGGGGCTGATCAACCCCGTCATGTACGATTCGTAAATGCAGTTTTTGTCCAGCAGGCAGCCACAGTGTCGCTCCCGCAGCTGGCTGGGGACATGCTCCTTTGCCACCTTTGCCCCGCCCTACAGGTCTTGTCCGGCAGGTACTTCTTCGCTTGCCGTGGAAGGAGCGGATGCTGAGTCCACTGCAGGCGCCTCATCAGGTGCATCTTCGCCTGTGGGCACGGCGTGGGCAGGTGCAGCTGCACTCTCAACGGCTGCAGCACCAGGAGGGTCAGCAGCGGTGGCCCTGAGCTCGGCCAGGTGCACCAGTGGGAGCGATTGGGCCAGGGACTCCACCTGCTTGGTTTGCTTATCCATATCAGCTGCAGCACGCTCTAGAGCACTTATCGCCTTTTCCAGCTGAATAACCTGCTCCATTTGCTTCTGCAGTGCTTGGCCTGCAGTTACCGGGCAGGCATGGGGAATTGTCGCGGGTACAAGGCACGCAGCTGAACGCACCATCTTCGAGAGCTGCAGACCGAAACGCGCCAATCAGCTGCACTTGATCTTTCATCTCACTGTACTTTGCACGAACAATGTTCGAAGCCTGGTTGTATAGCTCGAGCTGGGTTTTCGTATCTGTGCAGCGACCCGCCTGAAGTGAGTGCTGCTGTCCAAAGCATTAGCGCCACAGCTCAAGTTGGCTGTAGTCTGGCTTGCACACTTACCTGAAATTGGACCCGTTACAGCTGCAACAGCGCTGTGAGCAATGTTGCTCGAGTGCCGCTCAAAGTCTGCCATGCTTGCTCCAACAAAAAACTTATGTCAAGCTTTGTGGATTCTGGATTTGCAGACAAACTTTACATGGCAAGAGCAGGTAAACATTTGGGAGGTTGTTCAATTCTAAATCAGTTTGCGTGACACACAAGCAGCGTAAGTCAACGGTTGTCCAGGCAGTCCCCCAAAGCAGGTTCACAGCAGCTGCACAGGGTCGAGGGGGTGTAGACATCCTTCAGGGGCGGTAAGCTGCTGCTGCCAAGTGTCTGCTTTTCGAAGATGCCATATATTAGAAAGTACACGCCTACCTGTTGCCCTGTCGAACTGCTTTGGTAATATAGCCGGCATTGATTAGCCGAGTTGCTGCAAATTCCGCACTGTTGTTGTCTGGCTGAAGTCTCACTCCCTCGGCAACCATGGCGCGTAATGAAGAAAAGAAGAACGCGATGCTGAATAAGTGGTTGCAAATGAAGTCCGCAGATGAGCGTGGAGTTTCGATTGGAGGGTGAGCTTGAATGCTGCGCAACTGCTTGAGATTTTTTGTCTTCACAACGGCGTACGATTTGCGCAGAAAGCGGCCATACTTGGCGTCCTTGGCAGAGTCTCTGCCCGATGCTGAGCGCTGGCGACGCGAGCTTGTGCGCGAGATTGCGCAGAAGGTGGCTGAGATCCAGAATGGTGCGTGCATCGTCCACGGCGCCGTTGCCACCGCTGTTGTCACTGCTCACATCCTCTGCAGCTGGGTTAGGCGAGGCACGCCTGCGTGACCTGAACGACGAAATCAACAAGCTTTTCCGTGAGAAGCACCACTGGGACCTGCGAGTGAAAGAGTTGGGGGGCCCCGACCACACCAAGACGGGGGGTCGAATGTACGATGATGACGGCAAGGAGCTGCCCTACTCCAGGGGCTACCGGTACTTTGGCGCAGCCAAGGACCTCCCCGGTGTGCGGGAGTTATTTGCAGACACCGCCCCCCCCAAGCCCAAGCGGAACAGGGGGCAGCTGTTCGCAGCCATTAACCCTGACTACTACGGCTTCCGGGATGAGGACGACGGCGAGATGGTACCGCTGGAGGCACAAGCGGAGGAGGCGGCTCGAGCTGCAGCCATTGCGGAGTGGAAAACTACAGCGGCAGCTGCAGAAGCAGACAAAGCGAAGCTGCTGAGCAGCGTCAGTGCAAGCACCAAGCTGGCTCGTGCTGGTCAGAAGCCACAAGCGGTTGCGGCCGCGTTGCCCCCCTCCACCCCCCTTGCAGCACACAGCAGCAGTGCCTCCGCGGCAGCTACAGCACCTGCAGCATCTGCAGCCACCGACGCTTCACTGCGGGCACATGTGCCAGTTCTGGACCAGGACGCCGTCACCAAGCTCGTCCTTGAACGCAAGAAACGCATGATCATGGCCAAGTATGCCTCTTCGGCACAGATCGCAAGCGAAGAGCAAGCCAAGCAAATGCTGAACATCCAGCGATGACGGCGCAGTGCATATTTGCCCCCCCCCTTGCAGCTGCTCACTGCCCCCCTCGTGTGGCCCTGCCAGCCAGCACGCGCAGTCTATGACCTACAGGCTGACTTCACGGCATCGCAAGAACAGGAATCACCCGCTCTGGGATCATGCTTTACGACGCACACAGCACGCGTTGAGGTAAACAGTGTTCTCACTCGAGGGGTCGAGAGACTGAATGCATTTTTTGCAAGCGAATGGCGAGCGATGCTTGTGACTTTGTAGTGGCACGAAATACGACCTAGCTTGTAGCAGGGTTGGCAAACCAGCGTGTGTGCAGCCCGCAGTGAGGGGGCCCCAACCGCCAGCTGGACGGGGGGGGGGGGGCACTCACAGCGGACGCAACGCAGCTGCACCTGTCTACGAGCAACCAATTCGTGTTCCGGCTGGCACACCACACAATCACACAAAACACATCTGCATAGCTTGCTTCAATCAGCTGTCCCTGGGGTGAGCCTGCAGTGGCGCCGATCTTGGCTCATTTGCTCTCCCCCGTGGAGGGCCCCTTGCCCCCCTTTGAAGCCTTGGCCAGGGCCTTACGCCGCTTCCAGTAGTCTTTGTTGCGGGCGCGCTTTTTGGAGCTGCCGTCCCCTGCATCAGCTGTGTCCGTTGCGTCAGCCTCTGCACAGGCGGTGCCGGCGGCAGCAGCAGCCACAGGTGGGGTAGCCACCGAAGCAGAGGCAGGGGCAGGTGCGGTTGACTCGTCTTCCCCAGCCACAGGTGGGGTAGACATAGCAGGGGCAACCTTGGTGCCATTTGCACCCTTCTCTGTTGCTGCCACAGGAGTGGAGCCACCCGATTTTGCTTTCTTGTTGCTGCTGGTCGCTGCGACCGACAGCGGAAAGCTGTCCTCGGCGTTGGCACCCCCCGAAACGCCTACAACGGGAGAGCCTTGGGCGGACTTGGCTTTTTTCTTCTTGCCTTTCTTCTTGTTCTTCTTCGATTTCCCACTGGGCGTGTCGCCCCCAGCCCCCTGGGGTGTGGCTGCAGTGGGCACCGCCGCCGCAGCCGCTGATGTAGCCACACACAGTGCTTGCTTTGATGCACTGCCCTTGTCGCAGGGGACAACCTCCTCCTCTGGGCTGCTCAGTGCGGCAGAGTGCTCTGACTCTTGCGTGCAGCTGTGCAGCGGCGGCGGGTCCTGCCGCGCATAGGACTGCTTCTCAGCTTGCACAAACACGACATCCTCCACTGAGGAGCCAGAGGTCCACTGAGAGGGAGAAGCGCGCCCAGCATCAGAGGGGCTGCCCTGAGAGCTGGGACAGCCATCGGTGGCGCTCAAGCTCAAGGTGCCGTCGTCACCAGCACCTGCTTTCAGCGCGCCGGTGGCTGCCCCTTGCGGAAATACAATGTCTTCATCGTACTCGCTGCTGCTTGCAGTGGGCATGGAGGAGGAACTCCACACCACCTCACCAGCCGAAGCCACTGAGGGGACGTACGTGCCGTCGGCAGCGATGGCAGCGCTGGCTTGCTCTGCTGTTCTGTGTTCCCACTTCTCCAGCAGGCGCCGCATGGTAGCTTCTTCCGAGTCGATGCTATCCCCATCAAGGGGGGCTCCGAGCAGGCCAGATTGGACACGGGCTGCGAGCTGCTTGTTCTTGTTTCTGACTGCGCGGTTCGACAACTTTTTGTGCTTGGGTGAACGAATGGTGTCATATTCAGCCAAGGCAGCCTTGAGCTGGTCAGTGGAGATGCCGCTTCCAGCTGAGCGTCTCGACGCCTGCCGGCGGCCGTCGGCTTTCGGGTCGGTGCGACTGGAGGAGTACGCGCTGTACTGCGCATTGCTCTCATCCTGTGCCTGCTGGGCCATGAGCTGCCGTTCGTACTCATGCAGTGCGGCGTACATGTCGCGAGCCTCGGCGTGAGTGGGTGAGGGGGGGGCTCCACCCACGCCACCCCCCTCGAGACCCCCTCCAGGAGGAGATATTCCCGTCACTGTGTAGTTGGGGTAGCCCACATGACCCATCTGAGCAGATCCAGGAGGAGTAAAGTGCGGTAGGGGGGGGGGCACGCCGCCTCCCAGCATGGCCCCAGCAGCGTACTGCTGCATCTGCATGGCCATTTGCATTTGCATCGCTGCCACGCTGTTCAGGTTGAACGGTTGGCCGCTTGCACCAGGCATGCCGCCAGGCGGGGGGGGGCCGCTGTGCGGGAGGGCCCCCATGAACCCGCCTTGACCAACAAGCATGGGGGGTACGTGGGCAGCAGGCCCAGTTGCCAAGCTGTCAAAGCCAGCGCTGAAAGCGGGTGCAGACACCACACCCCCATGTGCTGCAGGCGCACCCCCCCCCAGCAGGCTGGCCGCCAGGTTCTGTGAAACCGAAGTGTCCCACATTCCCGACGTCACCGCAGGATCTCCGAAGGCAGCGCTGTGGGGGACATCGAACTGGGGCTGGCCATATGCTTCCACTGGCTCATCCAGCACAAAGCTGAGTGGCGGCAGGGTACTGCTCTCATTTGCACCCCCCCCCAGCGGGGTGGTGCCAGGGGTCCTTGAGCTGCTGGCGGGAGAGGCTCGGAGCACAGCCCCATCCAACCCTGGGCTTCCACCGGGAGGGAAGCCTTGAGTGGCTGCATCCGCGCCTTGGAGAGAGGCCTGGTCGTCCACGGCACCCCCCCACGACTCAGATCGAGGGGGGGTCTCGCACACGCCAGCTCCCGGTGCTGCTGGCACAGGTGACTCAACCCCCCCCGCCTCAGCGTCAGCGTTTACTTCCTGCACAGAGGTGCTCTTGTCGCCTGACAGGGCCGGCTCGTCCGCCGCTTCGCCAGCAGGCAGTGCCCAAGACGTACCCAGGACAAGCAGCAGCTCTTGACGATCTGCGGAAGCCTTGGCCTTGGCAGCCTCAGCCTCAGCCTCTGCAGCCGCTGCAGCCTTTGCCTCAGCCTCCACTTGTGCACGGAGCTGTGCCTGTTGCGCACTGCTGCTTGGGGTGGGACTTCCCAGGCCAGCTTCCGCTGTCGCCTGTGCCAGGCCTTGCCACGATGCCACTCCTGCAAACTCATCCGCGGAGGGCCCGGGCGTGTCTTCCCCCACATCTGAGTCGCTATGCATATCCAGCAGCGCCTCAATGTCCGCCCGCACGCCGGATTCATCGAAGGACAAGGCTTGTTGGCGGCCCTGCAGGGGTACGGAGCCCTCCCACGACTTCCACTGGGGGGAGGTCGCCCCTGTTGAGGGGGGGCTAAAGCCGGGAGGGGCTTGCACAGGCTTGACACCAGGCGACATGACACCAACGCGTCGGCGGGCAGCGCTGAGTGGCTTGATTTGGGCGCCTGCAGAATGCACTGCGGTGAAGCCAAGGTCCTCCCGCGACCCCCCCCTTGGCATGCGCAGGGGGGCTACAAGGGGGTTCGACAGAGCAGAGTGCCGGAGGCCGCCTAACAGGCCTGACAGTGGCTGCGATCCAGCTGAGTGTGAGGTCCCCCATAGCCCAGTGAAGCTGTCTCCTACGGAGCTGCCTTGGCCGGCTGGGGCAGACTCGCCCCCCAGGCTCAGCTGCCAAGGGGGGGTAGCTGAAAGCTCACTGTCATCCAGGGGAGGAGGCATGCTGTACAGCGCCGATGGGCTGTTGGTGTACGCGCCCCCGCCCAGCGGCATGAGGGATTGCATCTCAGCTGACAGGATGTCGGCAAGGGTGCCGCCGCGAGGGGTGCTGCCGCTGATGCCGGACGACTCTGTGGCAGCTGTTTCCACCCGAGATGTAGGTGTGGCAGGCTCAGATAGTGCATGTGCATCTTCCAAGAACACAGCTTTGCTGTTCGCGTCAGGTTGCTCATCGCCGGTTTCATCCTTCACGGGGACTGTGACTGACCCCACTGAGTCACTGCGAGCGGAATTTGAAGTGGTGCACGAGCCATCCTCGGATAAGGTCTGTGTAAATGTGACTTCTGCTGCTGCGGCCAGGACGGACTCGTCAGCAAGGGGCACATCATGCGAGGAGACACCAGTGATCGTCTCCTGTGCGGACAGCATACCACAACTGCCGGCTGAGCTCTGAGAATCTTCATCTGAGTCCTGCAGACCACCAGAAGCCTCTGTTTCCAGGGTGGGTGACAATTCCAGAAGGGGAGCTTCTGCAGTCACGTCGAAAGCAACTGCGTGCTGTGTGCAGTCCCTGCCTTTCGTGGAAATGTCGCCGCCGCGAATAGTGCTGGGCTCAGAACAGGGCTCCTCAACTTTGGACACACTAGCCTGTAATGCAGCCTGAATTTCTGCGGGGGCCTTCGCAGCGTCCTCTAGCGCAACTTCATCATTTTCTTGCCGCTGCGACACTAAAGTTTTGAATGCGGCATGGCCAGCGACGCACACATCGACCCGCAGAAGGAGTTTGACATATTGCCCGGCAGAAGTCTCATGCAGAGATTCAGTGAAGCCTCGAATAATGCTGCCAGGCGACACACAGCCCCTGGATAGCAGCAAATCGTATTGTGAGGGTGAAATGCGCACAGAAACCGATGCTGAGTTTTGCCAAGCCCATTTGCTTTGAGTAGCTCCACGATGAAAGTCGCAAGTCCAACAAATATTTGCATGCACTGCAAAAACATAGCGTGAGGTGGAGAACGATGAGGCATTGCTATAGCATGGTGCTAGTTTTGCTGCTCGTCGCAAGCAACATTGCCATCACGCACGCTGCTTTTGTCGCCGGCTAGCAGAAATCACCTCAAGAATGACAGCGATTGCTTTTAGGGGTAGAGATGCATCAAATACTTTGCTCCAGCGTGCTTCCGGCCAGCTCCCTACCGCGGCAATGCCCGCCGAACGACGTAGTGGAGAGACCGCAGCAGGGCCGCTGTCATTCGAGCCTGAATCACTCAAGCTGAACTGACGGCCAGCAGAGAAGTCTGGGCTGTCTGTAACAGCATCTTTGTGTTTTCCTTGAGCTTTGTATTCACGAGAAACTGATGAGGTCCGCGACGAATTTCCAATCTCTGCTTTGCCCAAGACCACTTCCGGCGTGGAGCCACTTTTGCTGAGCGCAGACCATGCCACTGCAGCTGCAGCAGCAACACAGCATAGCAGTAAAACTATTGCCAGGAAGTGATTCAGCTCAATTGCCATGCTAAAACTTGCAGTGTGCGCTTATGCCGCCGCAGAGTACTTTGCTCGGTCAAACTGCGACGCGTATGTTCAGACACGACACGAAGCCCGTGAACACGACAACAAAGATCTACAGATCAACCTGAGTGAAGAACTTTTGAAAGGGTGTATCAGAGCTTGAGCTCCTGTGTCTGAATGCTTGAAAAATGGTTTCGCGGAGCTTGCATGTAACAAGCATGGCCAGCAGAGGCGAGCGTTTCGCACGAGGCCGAGGCCCCCCCTGAGGTTGCTTGTGGTGCATCTGGCGCACCAATGCTGTGCGGTGTGCGCAAGCGTTCCACCACGCGTAACTGTAAGCATCCTGTTTAAACTGTTGTTCTATCCTCTGACGCCACACTGCCCTGCGTTGCGCTGGAGGGTATGGCCCTGATGGCGTCGTCGTACTCCGAGAGGCTGTTTGGGAGGGGGGGTTGCTTGGCCTCCGACACAGATGTGCCCACTGCAGATGCCACACTGATATGATCCTCCTTGACCACACTGGTACTCGCCGCAGCCACCGCGGAGGCGCCACCTCTGCTTGCACTTGCTTGCAGCACGGTCTCAGGAGACACGCCAGCTGTGCTCAAGTGCGCAGCCAAAGTGGCGTCGTCAAACGTGGCGGCCATGAGACGGCAAGCAGTATCTTGTCCCTTTCGCAACATATCGAACTTCCACGCATCCGTGTCAACAAAGAACGCAGCAAGAACAGCCTTGCGCTCAGGGGAATCAATCGGGACATCTCTCCGCGAGCCGTCGCCGGGACCCCCCCCATACATGGCTGCATTGAGCCCCCTCAATGCACGCAGCACATCTGCGGGGGGCAATGTCCCAAACTCCTGTGCAAGGCACATCTTCACACAGTCACGGCCGCGGGGGGGGCGGCCTGCTGCTCCTGCTCCCGCTGCGCCCTTCGTCTCAACAGCAATCCCGTCTTGCTCGACCTGTGCTGCAGCAGCTGCGCTTTTGCTGTCCGATTCCACCTGAGTGTTGCCCTCGTTATCTCCGGGGGCTGCATATTGAAATTCCTCACCCCCAGCCATGCCTGGCGCTGCAGGCACGGCTGTGGCAAGCAGTGCGGCTGGCTGCGGTCCTGCCAGGAGGGACACAGCTGCGTTCAACGTGCCGTACATGGGGTATGATACGCCATCTGTCCGAGAGGGCTGCACCTTGAAGTCGCTGGCGTTGGCCCCCCCTGACCTCCCCTCCGCCGGCACGCCCACACAGGCACGCAGCAAGACCAAAGGTGAGCCAGGACCGATCAACAGCGCCTCTTGGCCGGGTGAACCGAGCCCTGAGTGCACGTCGATGTGGGTTAAGTGCGCTAGGTTGGGGTTGTGTCTCGACACCCCCAGTTGCTGCAGCTGCTGCAACAGCAAAGAAACACTCTCTTGCAGTGAGGCCCCACCGTAGAAAACCCCGTCTTGCTTGATGTATTGTCCACTCACTGTGGCACGTTTCAAGTGTGGAATGCCGTACTGCATGATGGTGCAGGCGGCCTTGATTGGGAAGCAATCACAGGCGCCGACCTCAGCTGGGTTGATCAGCCCATCCAGCTCCAGATACTCGGTGTAGGGCTTGCTGATGAGATCTTGGAACTTGGCAGCGCTCTCGGTGGGTGTGCCGGCAACAGTGACGCAGTTGCGGTTCAAGTCGACATTGTTTTCGTTGAAGCGCTCCCACCAAGCCATTCCGTGGGGGTTCACCGCATGTGCGATGATGACCATCTGGCCTGTCTGCAGAGCCTGCAGCTGTCCCAGAAAGCCAGCTTGGGTGAGCAAGTGCCGCTGGATTGCACTCCCCACGTAGCCCTCAACGCCATGAAGGCCGCAAGTGTGAACGAGCACCGAGGTGGGCTCTGTTGAATCACTGGTGTCGTGGCTTGACCGCACAACTAGCAAGTCCACAAATAAATCTTCATCATTTGGGCCTCTGTGTGTATCTCAAATTGTATGACTTGCAAACTCGATGCACAGCGGAAGCTTAGTACCTCAGTTGCTTGGCTGCACCAACTTGACACGAGATGACTTCAGAATTAGGTACAGCTGCTGCAAGCTTACACCACTCATCGCGGCAATACTTGTAATTGGTACTGAAAACAGACAGGTGATCAAGCGTCACTTCCTGAAAAGTTTTTGCTAATGCCATGGCAGGCAATTGCCCTGTAAAAGCAGTAGTTGACGAAGATTCTGCTGCAAGCTAATGCACGAAGTAGGCTATTGAGAAAACGAGTACTTTCTGCCCAACACGGTGCATTAAAAAAATGTTGCAAGGCTGTTCGTGCAAAACGCAGTCCTTTTGTGTGTGTCACTGTTGTACTCCCCCCCGCTTCTCACTCTTGCCTTCGTGCCCTGCGTCTTTGCGCCGGCCGCTCTTGCTGCTGACCATGTGCTTGGCTGAGAGCCTAGCCAGCCAGTGGCACTCAGCCCCACAGCCCCCCAGGGCATCCTGCTGCAATGTCCAACATCTCTTTCACGTCGGTGACCTTCTCCCGCGGCTTGCCCCGTGTTGCCCCCCTGTCCTCCTCAAGCGCCAAAATGGCCTTGGCGCCCAGCCAAGACACAAAGGGGCCTCGCTGCTGGCCGCCCAATGTGTCCAACACCCCCCACCACCCCCCCTTGCTCCCTGGTGCAACAGCCGTGCCAGCCTGCATGTCCTGCAGAACAGCTGCCACCGTCTGCTTGGCGTCTGCGATGTTGGTGCCGATGATGCCGCTGGGGCCCCTCCGAAGCCAGCCGGTCACATACAGCCCAGCACATGTGCTGCCCGTTTGCAAGTCCAGCACACGGGAGGCGCTGGAGGGCACAACGCCCCGGGCAGGATCAAAGGGCACGCCTTGAATGGCCACCCCGCTGTATCCAATGCTGCTGAGCACCATTTGGCATTCCAGGTCGTGCAGCTGTCCAGTGCCAACAGCTTGTTGCCCCGCCTCACCCCCCTCGAGCTGGGTGCCCTCAAGCCGCAGGGCGTGCACGGCCCCGTTCCCATCGTCCAGGCACTCCACAGGGCTCTGGCAAAAGCGCAAGTGGATTGCTTTGTCCCCTGCTGGTGCATTGCCTGCAGTGGGCAAGCCAGAAAGCAGCTTGTCTTGTCGTTTGCGGGCTCGCGAAGCAGCCAGCTCGGCCGCTGATGCCGTTGTGAGTCCCCGCTGGATCTCATCAGGATGGACGAGCGTGGTGACGCCCTGCAGCTGCGTCAATTCGCGGAGTTCTTTGATGGTGAATGCAGCCTGCACAGCGCCGCGGCGGCCGACAACGTGGACTTGTTGCACCCCACAGCTCTGCAACGCATCAAGAGCATGCTGGGCAATGTCGGTGCTGGCCAATTCGCCAGGCTGTTTCACCAAAACGCGTGCGCAGTCGAGAGCCACGTTGCCATTGCCTATAATGACGGCAGTGTGCACATGCTTCAGCTGGCTTTCAAAATTGGAGGGCAGGCTTGTGAACCCAGGGTGGCCATTGTACCAGTCCACAAATCTTCGAGCATCCATAACTCCATGCAAATTTGAGCCGGGGATGCGCAATTCGCGCCTGCTTTGAGCACCTGTGGCGAGAACTACACCGGCGTATTGCTCTTGGAGAGTGTGCACCGGGATATGCTTGCCCACCTGGGCATTTCCTATGAAGCTGAAGCGTGGATCATCTGCCACGACTTTGAAATCATTTTCGACACTTTTGACCTCTGGGTGGTCCGGTGCCACCCCACTGCGAACCAAACCTGCACAATTAATGCCTTGACGAGTACCTCTTTGCACGACATTGCTCGGCACGCACCAAAAGGCGTCGGCAGCGACTCATACATATCAACAGTGATGTTTGGATCACTAGAAAGCAGATATTTTGCAGTGTAAAATCCAGATGGACCACTCCCCACGATTGCAATTGGTGCTGAAGCAACTGCACTGGTGCTCAAAAATCGACCGGAGAATGCTTGCGGAGAGCAGCGCTGCAAGCAGCGGGCTGCATGAGCAAGCGCCATGACAGCAGTGTCGGTCGAATACATTGAAATGACCCTGGCTGGTTATAACTTTGTGGGGTTTATGCTGCGGCGAAGCTCAGTCAGTGCTTGCATGGTGGGCGCACACTGAGTTCATTCGTAGGCATGTGAAGGGGGCTCACTTGCCAGCTTCAGGCTTCAAGCCTGGCCACACATTGATGCCCTTCCACGCACCATGCAAAAAACTGGCCTCGGTTTCAACAACAACAGCTGCCCCTGCTTGTACAGCTGCCCAGGGGTGCGGCAGGAAGCTGACGACCTGCTTCGGGTCAGCGGGTCCACGGGGGACGCCGCCCTGCAGCGCAGAGGGTGTGTGGCCGCCCACAGCTGCAGCCTCGAGTGCACTTACATCGTACTGTAGCTGTGGTGGGGCCCCACTCAACCATGCCCCCCCAGCTGCCCGGCCGCCGTCGGCCCCCACAGCTGCAGGCGCCAGGCAATAATCCACCCACACCAGCAGAGCATGAGCCGAGCCCGGGGAGGACACTGGCACCTGCACACCCTGGGCATTGGCTGCACCAGCTTGCAGTGCATCATTGGCATTTGCCCACAGGGGCAGAGCACACAGGGTTGTCACCGGTGAGAGGGGCTTGAAGTCGTACTGCCACAGCGGCAGGGGCAGCTCACCCGGACCTCCCTCTGTCACTGTGTAGTCGCTCAAAGCTTCATCCAGCACACTGTGGTCCTTCCCACACACGACACCTGCAGGCTGGTAGCCTCTGTGAAATTCCGCTAGCTGCACCAGCACGCAGCGAACAGCAGCGTAACTCGGGAGCACCAGCGCCCCTTGGCGCATGGCGGCCCGGAGAGATGACAGGCGAAGCCACACAGATAGCACAGACCACAGCGGCATGCTGTGCATCTGTGCAAACCAGGGGTTGCATGCTGCAATATGCAGGCCTACATCCAGTTCGGAGCCAGCGGCTGCAGCAGCCTCCCTCGTGCATTCAGCCGTTAGCCACTGCTGAAACTCCGTCACTGAGCCGACCGCCACGGCACTGGACAGGCGCTTTGGAGCCGCTGCAAGGCAGGCCTGCGCAAAGGCACGGATGTCCGGGGCATGCTGAACTGAAAACAGCTTCAGCTTATCAGCCGTGCCTTTGTGGACCATGGCTGCAGCTACGGCCTCCAGGCCGTCGCCAAGCTCCGCTGCCAGGAACGGGGGGACAGCACTAGTGCCCAGCAGCTGCTGCACCGCCCCTTGCCAGGCAGCACCCCATGCCGCGCTGTGGGCGCTGCCCAAATGCAGTGCCGCCAAGTGCTCAGGGTGGTACGTTTGGTGCGCACTGCATGTGCAGGAGCCCTTGGAGGGAGGGGTGTCACCCCCCCCCGCCCCGCAGGCGGCAGCACCCCCAGACCTGGGGGCTGCACCAGCATCCACCCACACACTCAAAGCGTCCCGCGCTAGCGCAAAGTCGTACGTGGCGCCCCCCCCTGCGCCTTTGCCGCGCTTCTTAGCAATGGAAACCGGGTGAATGGGGGCTCCAAAGGGGAGATACACCTGCACCCAGTGGTCTTGCCACAGCCATGGCCAGGAGGGTGGCGGGCTGGCTGGCGCAGGGAGAACTGCGGGGACTTCAGTGGCACCTCCAGCTGCTGTTTGATTGGGCCATGCATCGTCCGGCACGGTCCATGCGGCTGGGTGCGTGGAGAACACGCCTGGCCGCGGGTCCCCATCGCTGGTAGTCGCGCCCAGCGACGCAGCCACAGCCGCAGCTGTGGCACCCTTGCTGGGCTTTGCGATCTTGTACCCCGCTTTGAGAGCCACTTCCCGAGCCACGCCCTCCCAGTACGCTGCGTCGGCAGGCAGGTGCACGTCCCACCACGCAAGGACCCCGTCAGCTGGGGAGGCTGCCTTGGCGCTCCCCGCGCTGGCCGTCCACCGAGCTTGCTGCCAAAACACGCCTTGGGAGAGGTCGCTGAAGATGTCTCCCTGGGGGGTGCTTGCAGGTGCCCCGTGCTCTTGGTGGTTCTGAAAATCCAGTTCCCACATCACGTGGGGGGCGGTTAGCAGCTGGGGGGCGGGGGCTACTTGTGCAGCGTGCAGCGGAATCGCAGTGCGAGCGCTGCACGCAACTGCAGAGGTGCTATTTGCACGCGTTAGCAAGGTGCCACTGTCTGAGACGGGGGCAGACACTGCATGCAGCTGCTGTGAGCTGACTGCTTGCCCCAAAATGCGGGCGCGGCTGGGCAGCACGACGGCGTGGGGCTGAAGCAAGCGAGCTTGAGCGTCCACCAGGGTGGGTATCAACCCCTCGCCCAGCAGGATGGAGTCGAAGAGCTCAGACACAAGCATGTCGGCCTTGCGGGGCATTTGTCCTTTTTTCTTGCCCACTTTCAGATCAGTGCTCTTGCCGGGAAACACTGTGATGCTGCAGCCGGGCACAGCGTTACTGGCCGTCACCTGCTTGGCCAGCTCTGCTAGTGGCGTGAACATTTCGCATGCGAATACAGCTGCTGCCCCGGCTTCGGCTGCGAACATGGACAGTAAGCCGCTGCCTGCACCTATGTCCAGCACGACGGGGGGACGGCCGTGGGTGGCGCGAAAGCCGCACACAGCAGCAGATATGCATGCACGATACTTCTCGCAGCGCTGTGTGTCGTGCAACATGCTTCGCAACTGGCTACCGGCAACTGTGGCAACCATTTTGCTGGACAGGCTGCTGCTGGCCTGCCAATCCACTGTGCCGAATGTTGTGTTCAGGCAGGCACTGAGAATCATGGGCTGCCCATCGAACTCAACCACAATTGTCTCTTCAACGCCAGAATGTGCAGCAACGTCCTGCACATCAGCTTCTGCGCCGGCAGCACGGACTCCGGCCAGAAAGCCAGCCGACTGTGCAAGCGGAACTTGAGACTTCACAAATGCCGAGCCAGGAATGTAGTCGCACCTTATCCGAACCGCTATACATGGCTGAGCAAATATTTTGAATCGGCTCTACCTCTATACCTTGTTGCAATATAGTGGCCCCCAATCGCTTTGAGCATACGCTAAAGTCTCCTCCAGATAATTCTGCTGTACGCCTGTTGATCTCGTGCAGGTCTGCAAAGACACATCTACATCCAGAGTGTTGTTCAAAAAGCAAGTACACAGGAATACACATGTGACTGTTATGCATTTCAGCGTCTCCTTGCAAGCAAGGTCCGCAGCCCATTGACCCCACACGGGGGGGTATGCAGGACGGTGAACTACCGCAGTGAGCGTTGCCGCCGCACTCAAAGCGTCAAAAGTGGTGAACTGTTCCTTTCGGATGCTGGCTGTTATGCATTTTAGCGCCTCTCACAAACAAGGTCCGCAGCCCATTGACCCCCGCAGGGGGGTTCGTAAGACGGTGTTACTACCGCAGAAAGCGCTTCCGCCGCAAATACACCTGTGTGCATTGAGTGTTTCTTTCGTAGCTATCAAAGTGTTGATTAACTGTCGCCCAAAACTGCCGTCCCACAACTGATGCAGCTTACTTCTTTCGACGCCGAGGCTTTGCAAGTTTGCGCTTGTTGGCAGACCCTGAGCCCCCACCAAACCCAAGTGCAGCATTTGCATTCGGAGGTGCACCACCCCCGCCGCCTCCACCGCCAAACAGGCCACTAGCACCTGCACCGCCACCCATCAAGCCACCGCTACCACCACCAAACGGGTTGCCGCCGCCGCCACCACCCATCAGGTTTCCGCCGCCGCCACCGCCGCCGCCACCGCCGCCGCCACCGCCGCCAAAGAGTCCAGAGCTATTGCCTCCACCGCCCATCAGGTTGCCTCCACCGGCACCTCCTCCCATCAGGTTGCCTCCACCGGCACCTCCTCCCATCAGGTTGCCTCCACCGGCACCTCCTCCCATCAGGTTGCCTCCACCGGTACCGCCGCCCATCAGGTTGCCTCCACCGGCACCGCCGCCCATTGAAGCGCCGAGGCCAGAGCTGGCACCACCACCCCCAAACAGGCCGCTGCCACCACCTGACACGGCTTGGCTGCCCCCAAGGGCTGCGCCGGCTGCAAGGCCGCCGCCCATGGCACCGAATAGCCCACCTGAGCTGGCTGCGGGCTGGGCAGCAGGTGCAGCGCTGACTGCTAGGCCGCCGCCCATGGCACCGAATAGCCCACCTGAGCTGGCTGCGGGCTGGGCAGCAGGTGCAGCGCTGACTGCTAGGCCGCCGCCCATGGCACCGAATAGCCCACCTGAGCTGGCTGCGGGCTGGGCAGCAGGTGCAGTGGGGGCACCAAATAAGCCGCTGCTAGTGGCACCACCCAAGAGGCCCCCACTTGCGGGAGCAGAAGAGGGAGTGGCCGTAGCACCCGGTGTACCAGACGGCGCACCGAATAAGCTACCCCCACCAGTGCTAGCAGCACTTGGCGTACCAGACGGCGCACCGAATAAGCTACCCCCACCAGTGCTAGCAGCACTTGGCGTACCAGACGGCGCACCGAACAAGCTACCCCCACCAGTGCTAGCAGCACCAGGTGTGGCATTTGCAGCACCAGAACTGCTGCCCAAGCTTCCAAACAAATTGCTGCTGCCTGGTTTACTAGCGAAAGGTGTGCCAGCCGATGTCGCGGGTGCAGGTGCAGGTGCAGAGGACCCGCCCAGCAAGCTGCCACCACCCAGCAAGCTACTCCCACCAGTTGACGCACCAGCCGATGTCGCGGGTGCAGGTGCAGGTGCAGGAGCAGAGGACCCGCCCAGCAAGCTGCCACCGCCACCGCCGCTGCCACCACCCAGCAAGCTACCCCCACC
>Ga0307982_1000677_pt1 | contig 26933 bp, 9 predicted proteins | sample OrgLakmetagen989_FD_201847 | JGI IMG/M metagenome (GOLD analysis project Ga0307982, IMG submission 201847) | Saline water microbial communities from Organic Lake, Antarctica - #989 | ecosystem: Environmental > Aquatic > Non-marine Saline and Alkaline > Saline | place: Antarctica: Organic Lake...
GGGTTAAGAATGGTGGCTAAAAACGATACACCTGTAGAGTATATCATCATATCATTGCACTTCCTTACTTCCTCAATGAATACTTCTGCCCCGAAACCGTGCATGGCACGGGCACCTGAACTTGTATTTCTTGTGGACGATTTGGAGTTTTGTTGTGGGAGTAGTAGCTCGCTCGACATCACGGCTTCTCATAAAAGTATATCTTAGGAGTCTATCCCTCCTGAGGCCGAAGACACCTTCGAAGGTTGAAGCACATTGCTATCCATCGTTCAAGATAGAGTGCAATACTTTGCCTCGATACCAACCGCTTTATCATTTTCAACATTTGATTTGTCTTAGTCCATCATGGGTGCTCAAGCTTCGAGCGCAGCAGGAGTGCAACACGGCGACACTGTCTGGGCCACCGTGAACGCCCTCACAGCACTCTCCCCTGCATTCAGCACTGTGAACGCCGCTGGCTTGGAAGATGATTCCCACGCCGCTGCCCTAGTAGTGGCGCGGCATGCGCTCCACGCCGAAGTTGCGGCGCTGGCGAAAAAGCACCCTGCAGTCCAGGCCTCTCTCGCCAAGGTACAGCCAGTGCACTTCATTTCGGACATGCTTTACACTCCCGCCAGCTCCAAATTGCTACGCGAATCATCTCTAATATTGTTCACGTCATCTTGCTTCATTGGTATTATCTTTTTTCGGTCCTGTGTGATTTTCTCTCGTGAAAGATTCTCGTTCTGTCCCTAAAATTGCTGCTCCTTCTGTGTAGGGCTCGGCGAGTGGGGTTGCCCTCCTCGCCCAAGGCGCGGGTGGGAGCAGCTCTGGCGATGAGGAAGGGGCTGCAAGCAACGAAGGAGCTTCCGCACTAGCTGCGCTCTCGGCACGATGCCTCGCGTTGATGGGCGATAAGCAAGGTAACTTCTTCAACCTGTAATGATTGGGACCAATACTGAAACATGCAATTCATTCGAATATACTACTCCACGAATTCCCTCGCCAATAATAATGCCGGCTCAAACCTCTTGCGCACCAATTCAACCATCAGGTTTGTCGCCGTTTGCGTCCACTGCGCGTGGAGGGCCTCTGCAAACTTCCTTGCTCGGCGCCCGCCTCAAAGTGCTTCACCGCGTTGGCGTTGCGTTGCAGCGCACGTCCACACCAATGGCACCCCTCGGCGATGCAGCAGTAGCTGCTGCAAACGCCAACAACATCAACACCAGCCATCACGATCTCGCCCAGAGCAACCACCTCAGTGGGAATGCCTCGGGCGATATGGACTCCGCGGCAAGCGAGCAAGGTGGCGACTATGGCAGCAGCAGTAGCAGCCGAGGGCAGCGCCGAGATTTTGCTGGAGGCGATGACTTGGCAGTGGCAGCTGGCGTGAAAGTGCTGCTTTGCCTCCTGCAGTAAGTGCTTTGCTTCTGCACTCACTTCTTTTTGTCTATAACTATTGTGCATTGGTTTATGATGCATGCTTTGCTTTTACCTTCTTGTTTTTGCTCCTGTTTTGAGAAGAACATTGCTCCAAGTTTTGCATATGAATCTATCACTAGTATGCTTTGTCTCAACAAATTTCTTACACTTGTGCCGTATGCTGTGTTCAACCAATAAAATGGGGTTGTCCTGTGTGGATGCAGGTCGATGATGCGGCAAGACCCGTGCCTGTTGCCGGGGGCCCTCCTGGAGCTGGGGCAGCTTCTACCCCCAAGTGGGGGCGGCCTCAACTCTCTGCGCTTCGCGAGCCCCACCACCCAGCGCGCCTTGGACCAAGCGTCCTCTTTCTTGCTTGACGCGCTATATCGAGCTAAGGTGGCGGACGTTTCCTCATCGGGTGTCCCTGCCCCCTCTGCAGGTTCTGCCTCTACGTCGCTGTCATCATCGTCGTCGTCGACGACATCGTGGGTGGCGGCAGCGGCAAACGCTTTATTAGGCCTCGGCCTAGCCCGCGGGTCTCTGCCGGATCTTCTGGCGCTCGTGGATGCCCTTGCGTCTCTACCACATTTGCCAGCCTCTTCTTCATCTACGTCTTCCAACGACGATGGAGACCGAGACAGCAAAAAGGACAAGAACAAGGACAAAAAGAAGGTTTTCGAGCTCATGGACGTCGCGCTCTGTGGCAAACGGCTGCAGCGGCTCTCGACCGTGCCAGTGGCCGCGGAGCTGACTTTGCAACCCGGCCGCGCCACGCCAGCGCCTCACTTGCCTCTCAAGTGTGCACCTCCTAACCCTTCCGCGGTGCTCCTGGTGGACTTCAAGCATCCTCCTGTTCCTCTTGCATCGGCTTCTTCTCAGCCTCCGAATGGCGCCCCTGCGACCTCTTCAAGTAGTATTTCCCTTATATCGCCACCCGCGTTAGTGAGCGGCTCATTCAGCGTGCTCCCGTCGCCTCCGGCGCCGCGGCTCGCGGTCGCAACCGATGCCTCGAAAGGGTGTGTCTTTCTGCAGACCGCGTGGGGTGTGACGAAAGTGGGCACCGGCGCCTGCGGCACCATACCCTTCAAGGACTACGCGAAAGTGGCCTGCGTGCGTGCCCCTAGTGACGCCGCTGTACTGAAGGCTACGAGCAGCAGCGGTGGTGCAGGCCAGGTCGAGGGAAATGCCGGGGGATTGTTGTTGTCAGGTAACGGTAAAGTACTCTTTGTCGCGATGGCAGATAGCAATGGCAAGAGCAGTGGTAGCAATGGCCTCCCACTATTCATGGCCTTTGACACCGCTCGTCTGAGGCCTTTGGGGCAAGGGGTGTCCATTCGTTCTTCGTCATCTCTTTTCGGTGATGCAGTTTCTGAAAGTGCACTATCCTACGACGCCACGCCGCTGTTTGCGGATGCCTCAGGGAGCAAGGGGGCAGTTGATGCAAGGGGACTGCGCGTGGTAAAAGCTGAAGGCGCAGGCAGTAGCTTGCGCCTTGACTCCTTTGCCGTGCGCTGTGAAGGCAACAGCAGCAACAGCGGTGGTGGTTCAAGCTCTGCGGCTACACTGCCACCACCAGCATCGCCGCCACCACTCGCGCTGCTAGGCGGCTCCTTGCGCAACGACTGGGCGACCAGCCGCCTCCGTTGCCGCCGCCCCTGGGCTCCTCGCCTCTGCGCCCGTGTGGCCCTCGCGGTCAACTGCGGCGGCAGCGCCTGCGAGTCTGCCGACGGCGTCAGTTACGCAGGCGATGCGCACTTTGCGCGCAGTGACGCCGGAAGCCAGCCAGGCGGAGGAGGTAGCGGAGGTGCCAAGTCATCGTCGTCCTCGTCGTCCTCGGCAGCGTCTTCCTCGCCGCCTTCGCGCAAGCTCGCCGCTGCGGACGGCGCCCTCAAGTCGCCCGTGGCAGACGAAGAGCTGCACTGCTCGGCGCGGGCGCCGCAGGCCGGCCGCACCCTGACCTACTGCTTGCCGGTGCCCACCGACGGCGGGCGGTTCATGTTGGCCCTCACGCTCGTCGCGTTTACGCCTGCCGACGGAACCGCTCTCGCCGGGTCACCGGCTTCGTCGTCGTCTTCTTCGTCGTCGTCGTTGGAGGCCTTCAAGGTGTACGTGTCGGGTCGCCTGGTGTGCCAGACCCTCAAGCCAGCCGTGCTCCATCGCGAACCCGTAACCTGGCTCCTGCCAGCCTTCGCCAACCAATCAGGCTGCGTAGTCGTTGAAATTGAGGCGCCACCAGCACCCCGCGGTAGCAGCAGCAGCAGCAGCAATGCACTTGCCGTTGGCGTGTCAGCTTTGGTGGTGTTCCGCCGCCCCGCTGATCGGCCAGCCTTGCAGACCAGCCCCTTTATCAGGGAAGAAAAGGATTTGAAAGCTGACGACGATGATGATGATGATGATGACGTTGATGACGACGACGACGACAGCGATAGCGACGAAAGCAGCGACGACGACGGCGAGGAGGACGACTTTGAAAGCGAAAGCGAAGCAAACTTGTGGACGCCTGAGCTCGGGGTGCTGCCGGCGGGTGTCCTGTCTCGGAGTGTTGCTTTCGCCAACGCGCAGCATGTCGCCCTGCTGTTGCCGCCACGTGACGCTACTACCGTGGCCGCGCGCTTTTTGCCGGAGGTGTCCACTGCCACCACTACCAATGCACCAGCTCCCAAAGAAAGTGCACCGTTGCAGCTCACGTTCAGCCGCGCAGACGGCCGGCTCATGTCTGTTGAATTAGCACCCAATTTCGCAGCAGCATTTGATCCCGGTGCCAATGTTAGCAGCAACAGCAGCAAAAGTAACTGCACTTTGACGACAGCTTGCTTCCATGAGAATTCTCTGTGGTTAGCTAAGAGCACCATGACTACCGCTGCTAAGCCCTCTCCGAGTGGGTCGTTGGAAACTTCTGCGTCAGGATCAGCACCATCACCAACAGCGACTGGAACAGCGGACGGATCATTGGCTCTAGAAAGAGTACCGTCACCAGACTCTACACCAGCAGGTGAGAGCAACGCGCAACAAGACGGGAACCAACCAACGTCGTCGGACGTGTCACCGGCAAACTCAAGCGATGGCCCAGGAAAGGTTGGAATTGAGTCCACCTCCGCCACTGCTGCTGCCACCGTAGCACCACTAGCGCTTACGCTGGACCGTTTTGTCAACTTCGGCCTCGGCGATCACGCAATTGCAGCTCACAGTGGCAACGACGAACTCGATGGCAGCGAAAATGCTGCGGCAGAGAATGGCACTAGCAGCAGCAGCTTCAGCAAAGCGGCATTGAAGAAAGACGCTCCGCTCTCCGGACCTGCCGCCGCTGCGTGGCTCATGGAGAACTTAGCCCGGCTGGCGGCTCCTATTGCGCTCGATAGCGCTGCGGATCCGCTCTTTGAAGCAGGTGCAGCCCTGCAGAATGCCTTCCCTGCGGGCGGCTACTCGGCTTCCAACGAGGCGGGTATGCCGTCTAAGCTGCCATGGTGCGTGCAACCGACGCGCCCTGTGCTCGCGCAGCTCACCAGCCTTCTCAAAGTGCACACTAGCGTAGCGGTGGGTGCTGCACAAGAACTGATGGCTCTGTCGGAGCAGACCAACCGTCGCCAAAGTTCAAACGCTGGAAGCGCAGGAGATGCGGCGGGTGTGGTGGGTCAAGACGATCAAGTGTCGTTGTCCTTGCGCCAAAAACTGGTGGTAGCGTCCCGCATGGGCGTTGCCGTGATGGATTTGCTCCAAGCTCACGTGGCTGTCCTCAGCAAGAACCCGCAGCTCGCAGCTACCATCGCTGGCACAACTTCTTCTTCGGAAAATGAGAGTGCTGGACCTACTTCGTCCAAAAAGCAGGCGAAAGCTCTCAAGAAGAAAAAGGAGAAGAACAAAAAGACCGCCGAGGATGGTGGCAGTCGTAGTAATGATGGCAATGGGTCGTCATTGATTGGTTCGTTGCGCGATCAGCTTTTCAATTTGGTGGATCTGAAATTGGCTCCTTTGCCCATTACTAATGCCTCTGGTAGCAGCGTGAGCGGCGATGGCTCTGATGTCAGTGTGTATGAGGCTGCAGCTGAAGTCAAGGTGGCCAACGAAGAATCCACCAGGGCTTTGGACCGTTTGCAACACCACGCGCAGGCCTTGCTCAGCAGTGGGTTCCAAGTGTTTTATCCGGACCCTCTCGCCCAAGCCTCCCTGGTGCTAGGCCTCCTCGCGGACCGTGCGTCGCCAGCAGGTACAGCAGGGACTACTACTGCCCATGGAAGCTCCAAGGCTACCGTTGCAACCACTTCATCGTTGGACGCAGTGACCTCTGCCGTAGCTGCCGACCCTGCCCCTGACGGTCTCGTAAGTGCAAATTACAGCGCGTCGCCACACCGAGACACACTCTTGAAGTCTTTGCTTGAGCGATTCGGGGAACGGACCACGCTAACACCGCTGATTCAGGGACTGAAGACCCGTAGCAAACTTTCTCCTGCTGCTGTGGCAGCTGCTGCTGGAGTTGCTGGTGGTGGTGGTGGTGGTAGCGGAGTTGTGAACAATGAAATGGACTTGGGCAATGCAGTGAGTTCGCTGGTGAAGGCTTTGTTTGCTAACCTTTCGAACCAATTGGCAGAAGTGCAAGGACACAACTTGGTACGTGCTTCTGAACTCGAGACACAAGCGGCTTCAACAACTCGTCCTTCGTCGTCGACCACTGCTTCTTCAACGACCTCAAGTTCTTCGACGTCAGCGATGGCCGTCGCAGCGCTCCAAGAAAAAGTGGGCGACATCCTGGCGGAATCGAAGGCGAGCGGCAATGGCGGGTTGGTTCAAGGCAATGGGGACGGCCCTAGCAACAACACCGCCAAAATGCTGTCCGCGCTGCTCGCTGAAGTGCTTTCGAATTGCTTGGAAACCCAATCCATGACCAGTTCTGGTGGCGCTGCAGCGGAAACCACCGCAGGAGGCGGTGGGGAGGTGCGGAGCAACACGACGAAAAGCTTCGAGCTCGCGGCTGACTCCAAGAGCGTGTGGGCGCTGTCGCCGCGCCTGGAGCCCATTGTCGTGGAGCTCGTGACCTCTCTGTTTGCGCACGGTTGCGCGGTGGCCGACGCAGCTCTGCCTTTTGTGGAGACGGCCCCGCTCACTGCTGCGCGCTTGCTTGCCACTTCACCTCTGGCTTCGCTGGTGCCGCTTGCAGCGTCGGCGCTCGTGCTGTTCGGGCCCTCGGTTCTACAGGGGAAATTGGCGGAATCGGTGTTGGCCTCGGCGGCGCCTCTGCAGCGGACTTTGGCTCAGCTACGGCGTGCCCTTGTGGTTCCGGAAACAACAAATAATGTCGATTCACAGTTCGGCGCGGCTCTTAGTAGCAAGGGTGCAGCAGCCTCCTCTGCTTCTGATCTAGCAAGCGATGAAACGAAGGAAGAAAACGAGTCGAACCTCGGGGAGTCCAAAGAAGAAAAGCCAGAGCAAGCGCCACCGAAGAATGCTACTTCTCCTTCTACTTCTACTGGGGCTGCCTCCTTCGTGGCAACGGCTGCTGGCGCTGACGTGTCGTCCTGGCTGCCTTTCCTCGAGGAGTCCTTGTGGTACCTCGAAGGGCGATGCCTGGGCGCGCTCTCTGTGGGCGCCGAGCAACCGACAGCAGCGAACGAGGCAATCAAACAAGGCATTAGCAACAACAGCAGCAACAAGAGTGCTGCCGGTGGTGCCACTGGTGCAGGCTCGACCGTAGGCACCAAGGAGACTGCTGCCACTGTTTCAGGGCCTAACAAGACTCCATCAACAGGGAACAAGTCGGCAGAAGACTGGTGTTCGTCCGTGCTCTTTTCAAGGGTAGTGGCCGTCGAAGACAGCCAACCGCTTTCGCCTTTTCTCGTTGCTCTCGCTGGACCATTCTTGAACCCAGGCAGCTACGAAAGCGACGCTAGCGACAAGAGCAGCGCTGATCAAGGTCAAGCAGCTACGTTGAGCAATATCAACACGCCATCGCAAGGAGAAGACCACGAAAACGAAGAGGACGACGCTTCGTCGCAGCTTGGAGACTTCTTCTTCGAGAGCATGGTCGCTTACGAGCTCGAGGGCAAAGACCGCCTGCAGCGCATGAAGTCGAAACAGGGCGGTGCCGACGCGGCCAACTTGACCCGCCTGGTGCTCGCGAGCCTGCTCAAGTACTTCCACAAGACACACGCCGCGGAACACTGGGCAGCCGAGTGCCATTCGTTCTATTCGCAAGGCCAAGGCAGCAGCAGTGGCAGCAGCGGGTCGCATCCCGGTACTCCGCGCCGACGCAGCTCTGCTGCGGAGATCCCTGACAGCGCTGCTGCCACTAATGCCGCCACTAATGCTGCCACTGCTTGGACGGAGGATGCCCCGCCGCCCGCGGCACCCCCCCTGGTACGGTCAAGCAGCAGTAGCCGCGGGCAGCCGCCGTCGCCTCCGGAGAGCGTGCGGCGGCTCTGGGTGCTGGCTCTCCAGATGCGCTCGGCGCTGGTGCTGCGGCATGCCTCGAGCGGGATCAGCTACCGTCAACTGGCTTTGGCCTTTGCGGAGCGAGCGCAATTCTTGCTGCGAGCAGCTGTGCACATTGACGACCACGACCATGGCTCCACTCAACAATTGCCGTTACGCACTTCGACTGACTCAAACAGCAAGAGCAGCAGCGGAGAGGCACGTTTGTCCACCTTGATAAGCAGCCCGCGCCGCCGCAGCAGTGTTGATCGCTTTCCTGGAGCTTCGTCTTCTTCATCTGCTGCAGCAGACAAGGCCAATCCTGCGGTGTCTCTGTCTAGCCTCAGCGTGAGCGTGAGCGCAACAAACACCGACAACAGCAACGCTCTTCCGCCAACTGCAACGAAAACGTCGTCAGAAGAGCTTTATCAGCAAAAGATGTCACGGGTGGTGAAAGTGGCCTCGCGCTTTCGGGCCATGGTGAAATTTCGCACCCACTCCGCTCAGCAGGCGCGTGCTGGGGACGCAGCCGAAGGCGAGTTCGTGGCCTTTGTGCTGGCGACCAGTGCCGGCACTGCTACTGCTGTTGCTCTAGGATCGAGCGCAACATCCGGAGAGTCGACTGCGCAGCCTCAAGCCAGTGATGAAAGTACCACTAGTGGTGGTGATGGTGATTCAGTCATCATCGAAGAGGGTGCAGGGTCGGTGGCGGCAGTGAAGAGCTTGCTTCGAGGCCGAGGTGCTTTGGCAGCGCAGAGGCGGCAAGCCTTAGACGCGGTGCGCGCTGCCGTGGTGCAATTCACGGACAGTGTGCGCTCTGGCACGAGCGAGAGGTACCCAAGTAGCTGAACATTATTTCCTGACAGCTGTGATATAGGTTCAATAGATTAGTGGCGTCTCTTTTGCTTTCTTGATCCTTAATTATGTTTAAAAAATCCAATCAGTGGCCTGACGTTTTTCTGTCTTTTTTCGTTGTTTTTTTCTTTCCCAGAAATGCGCTTCACCGCCCACCGGCAGCCTTTTGGCTGTTGCTGGAAGGATGGGCAGGGGTGGCTGAGGAGCGGCGGCGCGTAGGCGCACACCCTCTCGACGGCCTGAGCGGTTGTGGCGCTGACGCCCTTCGAGGAGTAGCGTCGAGCCACGCTGCTTTGAGCGATGCGCTCGTGAGTGTCTTTGAGTGCCGTAATGCTGCATCGCCAGGTCCATTGACGGCAGCCGCTACTTCTGGAGGAAGCAAGCCAGGAACCACTTCGTCGTTTTCGTCTGCTGCTGCTACGGAAGGGGCTGGCTCCCCAACACCATCTCAGCGCTTGAGTTGCCTCGGGCTCGCCCTGCCCCCGCTGAAACTGAGGCCGTCGGACGCGCCCTTCTTGCTTCACAGCCGCCTGTTGGCTTTTGTTACGTCCATGCTAGCGCATGCTCCGAGTGCAGTTGCGGCCGCACAAGCGATGAACGCACCCACTCCAACTGGGAAAACCTCCTCTAGCAGCAGCACCAGCGGTGGAAGTGGCATGGTCACTGCAGCTGCGGGGAGTGGAGTTGAGGCAAGCTTTCTGCCGTTCTTGGGCTCATCGGACGGCCCAATTGCGTGCGCGGCGCGGGACGTGGCTTGGCTGACACTGGAGCACCTGTTGCGGGCGGTGTTGCCTCTTCGGGGTGGAGCCGTCGCGCCCCTGCAGAGCAAGCTGCTGAGCTTCGTGGGGCAGATGGTGGCGCAGTCGATGAGTGCCCCTGCATATGCGGCCTTGGCCGAGCCTGTGGCTGTGGTTGAAAGCAGTAGCTCGCCTCGAGATCTCGTGGCCGCCTCTGCAGGCACCCAAGACAAAGATGGTGTTGAAGAGAACGGCGGAGAGGACGACGATGGCGATGCAGTCCGAGGTATAGCGCGGGTGCCAGATGGATTCGCCGCTGCTCTGGGCGAGCTCCCGCTCCTGCTTGATGGGGAGAACACTTCAGGAGGAAGTTTAGCGGTGCCCCTCACGGCTACTACACCGTCGCAGGCCTCGAACTCATCCGCGCTCGCGTTTTCGGTGTCCTTAGACGTGACGCCATTGCCCAAGTGCGTGCCGCCGCTGCGCCCTGCTGCGTCTTTGTTGCTTGGAGGAGACCTCAGTTCACCTTCGGCGAATGAAAGTGACGAAGGCGGCGGCAGCAGCAACACCAGCTCATGGGTGCACATTATTTTGGACAATCCTTCTCTAGCATTGTCGCTCACTTTTTCGGGGCAGGAATCCAGCGGCAGTGACAGCAGCGGCCTTGTTGGTGCTGACACAGCAGACCACACAGACGTGAAGCCTACCGTGGCCGCTGTGCCGTTCAACACGCGTGACTTCAAGCAGCTGTGGCGGCACCGCCGCGACACCGGGCAGCTCATCCCGTATTTGCTCCCCGAGCAGTGCCTGCAGTTTCCCCTCACGCAGGGCGACCCTTTGAGCTTAGAGGTGTACCCCCAGAATGCTAAAACCAACCCGAGCAGTGCGCAACAGCGCTGGAGCTTAACCACCGACCCACTGAACAACCACAACCCTTCAGGCCTCATTGTAGCAGGCAAGCCACCGAACAACAACAGCAATGCTGCTGAGCCCGACCGAAAGCCCCTAGTGCTCACTGTGGCCCTTGCAGGAGGCAACCAGCAGCCCTTGCTGCAGTGCGCCGCCCTGCCATCGGTGGACTCCCGCCGTGGGCAGCAGTGGCACGTGCAGACCCCCACCGATGCGGGCGTGCGCGCTGCCCTGCAAGGCTGCGCCAGTCATTCCCTCCTTACCGGGGGTGGTGGCAGTGGCAGTGGCGTCGTCAGTGACCCGCGCCGCGCGCCTTGTGGGACCTTTGGGCTTCCTCCAGCGGTGCTGGCGCAGCGCGCAGCTGCTGCAGCAGAAGCAGCCAAGAAGAATGGCGGTGCAGGAGCTGGAGGAGGCAGTGGTGCTGACAACGACGACAATTTACAGGGGGAAGTGGTGCTGCTGCAGCGGGGCGCGGCCACCTCCGCGTGGTCGTTGACACTCAACGATTCCCGGTGTTTGACGCTCCGGCTGCTCACCAACGACGACGAACCAGAAAAGGCCTTGGTGGTGTCGTCGCCGCTGCCACCGCTCACGGCTGCGCACGTGCTGGTTGACCTCCGCCCTGCGCCCGGACCAGGAACCAACGGCAACAAAAATGCCGACGGCAGCAGCGGCGGCGGTGACGTCCCACCCTCTGTCGCAGCTGCTTCTGCTAGTGGAGGCCAGGGAAGCAACGGCCCATCCTCCTCCGGAAGTGGCACAGACAACAAAGCAGGCCAAAGCACCTGGGTGCGCGTGTTTGTGAACGGCGCCCTTGCCGTGCACTCCCAACTGCCGCCAGGAATCGTGGTGCCCCCCACCAAAGACCCTCTCTTTCTGGGGCCGTCCCCTTGGAACAGTGGCGGCGGCGGCAGCGGTGGTGGCAGCGGTGGCAGAAATCAGCGAGGGCCCATCGTGTGGCACCCCGAGTACCACCACCAGCGCAACGGCAACATTGATTTCAACGAAGAGGGCGACGTGGCCACTTTCAACAGCAACAGCCAGCACCGGTGCGTGTATGGCTCGATTGGCTTCAACAAGGGGGTCCACGAGTGGAAAATCACGGTGCAGAAAAGGCCGTGCTGCGCGTACGCGGGCATCGCGCGCAACATCGAAGAACCGCACAACCGCGGCACCCAAGACAAGTTTCACGACGCGGTGAGTTCGAAAGTAGCCACACCCGTTGCATTGCTTTATTTATTTACCTATTTATTTATTTATTCAATCCGCACACTTCCTCTTTTGTGTATATTTATCGATCTCGACAGCCTTGAAGGCTGTCGTCAATCTAATCTTGTATGAGACATTCTTGATGGATTCCTCGCACACGTCACTTATTTGGATTGTTGTCTTTCTCAACACTGCTGACACTGTCCTTTCTCTGTGCACTCCACAGAACACCTGCGTGGGGATGAACAATTTCAGCGGTGAGCGAAACGCAGGCTCCGACGCCGGCACCACCATTAACATTCGCCTGGACTGCGACAACGGGAAAGTGACTTACATCACCCGCCACGGCGAGCGGGAGTGCGACCTGGAGTGCAACTCGTCGATGCTCCTGTACCCCGTGATCGACAGCGACGAAAATGGCATTTACAAGATCGAACGGGTGGGGAAAGCCAAAGGCGGCGGCAACGAGAGCGTGAAAGTGTCCACGAAAATGGCGGCTTTGATTGCGCACGTGGGCGTCGCATCAGAGGACTTTGCGTCAATGCCCCTTCTCGCCGCTGCTACTGCCACCACTGCTGCTAGCCACAACAATAACAACAGCGGCAGGAGCAACAGCAGCGACATCAAAGCCCTTCCGGTGAAACCCTGGTGGAAACCTTCACTCGAGGCGAAGAGTCCGGTGCCGCGGCTGCTGTCATCGTCCTCTTCTTCCTCCGCGTTGACTTTACCGCCTGCGCAATTGCTTACGGAAGCTCGAGAGCGGGGGCGGCAATCTTGCGCTTTGCTGCTTGCCTGTTTGCCCCTCGCTCCTCCGAATGCCGTAGACCACCTTGCTTTCTCGGACCCCATCACAGGCAGCAACAACTACAGCAGCAGCAACGTCAATAGCCCGTCAGCTGGTAGTGAGCCCGGCCTGTTGGCTGCGCTCGTAAAGCAACTGGCGTATGGCGCGGCCGCAGAAGTCGCGGCTGCTGCTCGTGTCTTGACTGTGCTGTTGATGCACCGGGATCCCTCGGTGTTTTGTGGGGCTTTTGCCGCGTCGGTTGCATCCACGCACGCCGGTCCCAGGGCAGAAGGAAGTGCCTCGGATGCAGACCACTTTTTGGACGTGCTCTTTGGCCTGGTGGCGAGCGGCCAGCTTGCGTCCGGCGCTGGCCTCGGCCAACGGGTGCACAGCAGTGGCAGCGGTTTGATGAGTGGTGGTTTCGTTGCGAGGAGGCCCTTCGAGGCCACGGTAACCGCTGCTGCGGAAGCCACCGCACTCTTGCGGCTGCTCTTGGGCTCGCGCCCTGGAGTACATGTAGCTACACCGACTGCGCTGCCGCCGCCACCGCCTTCCGGTGTCGATGGCTCGAATTCACTTGGAGCTCCTCCTCCTCCTCCTCCACCGCTTGGGCTCATGCAGCGCCAACTATCAGCTCCGGCTGGGGGGGGGGGAAGTGGTGAGAGCAGCAGCGGGTTGACGCACGCAGAAAACGATGTATCTTCCGCTGAAAACGACGTTTCTTCAATGCCGCCGAAACTGCAGCGCAGCACCAGCACGAACGATGGCACCTTGCATCGATCGTCGAGCAACAACAGCACGAGCTCGGCTGCTTCGCTGAACCAATCAGGAGGCTCGGACTGGCGGAGCATGATTCTCGCTCGTCTCGCGGATGGCATTTCGGTAAGATTGCATCCGCGTCGCTTTGAGCTCGTATTTTCTTCTTCCTTTTTTTCTTTTTTTTTCGTTGGAGTTACCTTCTGCGATATGGACACTGGAAGAATGTGCATCGCTTTCGTTTTTACCTTGATAAGTGACTTCAAAAAAATTGCCGTAATCTTAAAATTGTGCACTCTTTCAATTTCGTGGTAGATTGATTTACCAGCTGCGGTGGCAACGTTATCTTCATCTTCCAATGAAGATAGCACCAGCAACAGCAGCATCCAGGGCAGTTGTGTCGCCCGCGCAACGGCTGCGCTATCCCTCCTTGGTGCCTCGGGCTGCAGTGGCACCGCCAATGGCACCGTCGCGGTGGACCGTTGCCTTCGCCTCGGGGGGCGCTGTTGCGTAGTGTCCGAACTGCCACCCCCGCCAAAGGACCAGCCCGCCAAGTTGGCCCACAACGTCGGGGTGGGCTCTACAGGGGTGGTTGTGGAGATGAAGCCGTGGCACGGCGAAGCTGCTGTGGTCTTTGACCACGTCTCAATGGGGTCCTCCTCCGACGCGAGCAGCAGCAGCGGCGGAGGGGGAGGGCCGGGAACGCGCATCGTGCATGGTGTTCCCCTGTATTGCCTCACCCCCGCGGGGGCTCCTGCTGCACACGAGGATGACCATGACGGACCACGTGCGTCGTCCTCGAGTAGCCACACCAACAACGCAGTTGAGTCCAGTGTTTCTGCAGGCAACAGCAGTAGCAGCACCAGCAGTTGGGAGGGAGACAACAGCAGCACTGGTAACATCGGCACCGACGAAGGAGTTGAAGTCGACACTGCAGCCTCCCTTGCAACCTTGACTGGAGCATCAGGAGGAAGCGAGCTGGGTACCAACGCCGCAATCGGCGCCGAACTAATGCGAAAAGCTCCGTCAGCGCTCGACGCTTTGGCCTCTGCAGTAATGATGCTGAGTCCAGGCGCACACCGTATCAGTGCAAACCAACGCCACGAGACCAGCAAAGACAGCGGCAGCGACTCGAGCCACCAAGAAAATGCCCACGATGCTGCTCTTGAAGACGCGGCTGAAGGGGAAATTTCGCCGGCCGAGCTCTTGATCTCTGCGCTAGCCGCCGACGCCCTCGCAGTCTTGGCCACCGCCGTGAGCAGCCCCAGCTTAACGGCTACTACGAGTCCTGCTGGCACTCTTTCGACCGAAGGTGATATCGTGCCTGCTCGCGACGCCGCTGTCATTTCCGCCACTAGCGCTGCTGCCTCTCTGCCTCTGTCGGCACTGCCTCTTTCAGCGCTGGCGCGTGCCGCTGCGCAGCCGTGCGTGCCCGACGGGCTGGCCAATGGCAGTGCGAAGAGCCGCGCGTGTGTCGCGATTGAACTTTCGCAACGGCTCTACGAAGCAACTACCACCACTGTGGCGCCACAGCACGACCTTGGTGTTGACGGCGACGACAATGAAGTCGATGAAGTCCACGAAAGCAAAAGCTCTGACCAACCTCCGCCGCTGCAGCGCAGCCACACGGCACCTACAGCAAAGGAAGGTTTGGAATCTGCTCAGAGCTCCCAAATCGTTCGCCGCAGCCTCCGCAACCGCCGCCGTGCAGCGAAAGCATCGCGTGCGACGCTTTGGGTGGGCCAGTCGTCTTACGTCGCTGCTGTCGCAGAAGAAAGCGTCAACGGCAGCAACAGCGCCGCCAACAACAGCAGCAGCAGCAGCAGCAGCAACAGGAGTGCGTTGCTGCCCGAAGGCCATGCGTCGGCAGTGGGGCTCTGGGCGTGCGGGCCCCTTTTCTCAGCCAAAACCACAGCCTTGGCTACCTCGGACAAGAGCGAAAGCGAAAGCATCCCTTCTTGGTCTGATTTGAAAGAAGCACTCGGTCAGCCTGGCCTCAACCTCCGATTTGATCCGTCTAAGGTCAGTGGTTGTGGATGTACTTCGTCTTCTGGGACGCAGATAACTTTTCGTAGCTCGTTATTTTTTCATAATCCTTGTAAAATTGTGCGTGTAGTTTGTTTTAAACATTGCTGAGAGATTTCCCGCACTTGTTTCACACGGTACATGATGTCTAGCTTGGGGCACGCGTGATTTTCCTTTTTTGTGCCAATGCAGGTGCGTACGACTCCCACACAGGGTCCCGTGTTCGCCAAGGCCCTGGCGTTCCACCATCCCGCTTCGGAGCCAGGCGATAGCCGCGGTGGTGGTGGTGGCGGTGGTGCAGCTGTTGCTTCTTGCGATGCGCTCAACTTGGACCGGAAAGCTACGCTCGCGTTGTGGATACAGCCCGATCCAGCCTTGGCAGCAGAGCCTCCATCTGCAGCTGCTGCTGCTCCTGATTCTGGTGCTGGTGGAATTCAGAAACCTCTGCTTTCAACCATGCTAACGAATAATACCACCTCCGCAGCAGCAAGCAGTGGTGCTTCGAGTACCTCTGCAGACGCAAGAAAGGAAGCAGCGCCCATTGTGTTGCTCGGTCGTGCGCCTGCCGGCAAGTCCTATTCGCTGGAGCTCGTGTGGGACGATACTTCTTCACCTCCTCCTTCCAGTGCAAATGGCGACGTGGAAAAGACAACAAGCGCTGCACAGTCAGGTGCAGCGGCGTCAGAACCCTCCTCCTCTAATTCAGACTTATCCAATGAAGGTGGGTCCGTTGTAAACATTCAAGGCACTAAGGATGTCAGCGCTGCTGGTGGTGCAGCTGCTGCTGGTGGTGGTGCGGAACCTTCACTTGCTCCAGAAAGCCAACGAAAAGCCAGCGGCATCACGGCCAGCGCTACTGGTGCTGTGCCTCGCTTCATGCTGCGTTTGTTGGTGGTGCGGGGCGACGCTCAAGTGCCCGTGGTGCTGCTGTCCTGCGCGCGCGTGCGCTTTGGCGAATGGCAGCACGTCGCGGGCACCTTTGACGGCAACGTGGTCACGCTGGTCGTGACGCAGGCTGATAAAGTGTACACGGACACGGTCGCCGCGGACGGCAGTGGCAGTAATGCGTCGTCTTCCAGGAGCAGGAAGACCGGCACTACATACAGCTCAAGCCCAAGCATCGCGTCCGTGATCATGGCTGAAGACGAAGAAAGAGTCAGCGGTTGCCCCCGCTGCAGCGGAGCTCACTGGCTGCCGCACAACCACCCAGCAGGTGGTGACGACAATGCCTCCTCGAATGGCGGCGCAGGAGGAGGAAGCCCCCAGCGCAAGAGCAGCATGCAGGCCATGCAGCGAAGCGGAGGCCCATCCAAAAAGAAAAGCAGCCACAGCCACGGCAGCGGCGGTAGCGTGTCCCTGGCCACAGCGATGGGCGATTTGCAGGTGGGTTGCTCGGGTTTTGTTGGGGGGCTCGCTGAAATTGGCCTCTTCAAAGAGGCCTTGAGCCGCCTCCAGCTTTCTCGCATGGTGCGCTGCGGCCTTGTGCCTTTTACCTGTGACCCCCTGGCCTTGAGGCCGGCTCCGCACTCGTTCCCCTCGAAAACCGCAATTGCGGCTTGCGCAGCGCGCTGTTTGGCCGCAGGCTTTGACCTGGAAGACGGCACCGGCACCGGCATCGAGAGCTTCCTGGCAATGGACTGGTCGCGACCCGACGAAACAGGCATGAAAAAAATGCTCAAGGACAAAAAGAGCCCCCTGAAGCTGGTGCAAGAGCTTCTGGGCGGAGACCAGCACGTCGACTACGTGGAAGTGGCCATCCCGTCGGATCGGTGTTTGCTTGGTCTTGGCCCTTGCGCTGAGATGGCAGCGCTGTTCGACAATAGCCGCAGCAGCAACAGCAACCAAGATCCACAAGCCCATGAGTCTATGGAGGCAAGCAGCGCGCCCTTCGTGAACGATGCCGCTGGCAGCAGCGGTAGCCACGCCGCCAATGGAGCTCCCAACAAGCCGCCCCTGGTGTGGTACGACGGAAAGGACGGGAGCCTGGTGGTAGGCCGCCGGCGCCGCGCGTATGGCCCTCCCTTCGGTTGCGGCGACGTGGTCGGCGTGGGGCGGTCCTTGCACACGGCGTCGGCTTTCTTCACCCTCAACGGTGCTTGGCTCGGCAACTTAACCCAACTCGGGGACAACAGCGGCCGCAACTCCGGCGGCAACAGCAGCAGTAGTGGTGACATACCCTTTGTGGGGATGCTCCAGGCTGCCCTTGCGACGCGCAAGGCTACAGGCAACACCGCGGTGGCGGCTGCGGGAGATGCGGGTACAACTCCGATACCGCTCTCGTCAATCCAGTGGGTTCGCAAACACTCCAAGCTTGCGTTCGATCCTCGGTGCTTGCCTTACTTGCACCCTACTCATGGAGCGACCATGGCAGCGCCAGGAGCCAGCCTTGACGTTTCGTTTGAAGTAACAACAGCATCTCCTACTCTGCACAGCAACAACGGCAGCGGTGGTGGTGGCGGTTCTGGCACAGCAGCGCCACTAAATGCCGATTCCCCTTCCGAAGGAGGACATGTGCCGCCAGCCGTTGCGGAGGGCACCTGGACAGCATCACTTCGCTTTGAATCCTTGAGCAATCCAGCGCTTGCTGGCAAGAACCCCAGTGGGCTGCCTCCTATAGGAAGCACAAAACAAGTACAGGGGTCGATTCTGCTGCGCCAGCCTTCGACTCCTCATCGCAACAACACCTACCTGGATTCCACCAGGAGTCTATCGTGGGTGCCTTTTACTGGCGTTGTCTCAGGGCACGCCCTGTATATAATGGCCACCACCACCACCATTACTACTGTTACTCAAAGCAGTTCAGATGCTGCAGCCGACAACAACACAATAGCCCTTTGTTTAGCGCTACCGCCGCACTGCCGTCCTGGCGACCCCTGTGTGGCTCACGGTACCGTCACCTTCAGTGGTGGGCACAACAATCACGCTGATGACAATGGCCGTGTCCTGAAATGGCCCGCGGTGGCTCCTGTTGGTGGAAGAGCCGTTTTGCAACTGACTGGGCAGAGCCAACTGAGCATTGGCCCTGCAAGCTCTAGTGGCGTGCCTCAATCGATGCAAGCGAGAAATCTTGCTGCGACTGCCCTACAGATGGCGAGTGCAGAGCGCGTTCGTGGGTTGGCCGTGTCGTTGCGTGTTTTCTTCACGGCTTCTTCGCCTGCCATCCTGGTGCACGGCCAAGGGGCACCATCTCCTGGAGTTCATCCAGATGGCGTCGACACTAACAACAGCAACAATTTGACGTTGTCGCTGGAGCCGTGCAAGAACCACAGCAACAACGCAAGCGCCGTGTGGCGTTTGGTAGCATCCCTCGGTGTCTCTCTCGATGGTGCCGCCACATCGCACTTCGGTGCAAGTGCCGCTGCTGCTGATGACAACGAGAGTGGAGCGCAAACCACCGTCGACAAGAAGGAGAATCCACTCCCACTTTCCGAGGTTGTGCGCGTGCAGTGCACTCTGAACCCAGCGGACTTGGGCACTTGGCTTGATTTGGCAGTGGTGTGGAGCCATTCTTCATTGAGCCTTCGTGTCAACGGCATTGTCACGGCCAAGGATCCGTGCCCAAGTAGGGTGGCCAGCAGCGCCTATGGCAGACTCGATTGCTCCAAGGGCAACGGCATCAGTTTCGATGCCGTTGCTAGCAAGGTTGCGTCAGTGAACCATCCCTCTGCATGGGCCTGGGTTTTGGGAGACGCACTGGTTGGTCAATTGGCAGACTTTCGAGTCGGTGTGAACGAGAGAAATTCAGTGGAAGATCGAGGGCAAAATGAAGAAGCAGCCAGGATTGTTGCTGAGGAAGTGAAATCCCCTCGGATGCCCATTATGGGTGTGGAAGATGATGACGTTGGCACCAGTGGAAGCTGTTTGTTCGCCATCGACGTTCTTGAAGACGCAAACTCATGCATTTCTTCCTTGCCAGAACCCCTCGAGCCCCCAGCTGCTATTCCTAGTAGTCCGGGTCTTGCTTCTCCTGCTTCACCTGCTGCTGTGGCAGCTGCTGTGGCAGCTGCTGAAGGAACGCAGCCCAGTTCGAGTGTCGCGTCCTCGTCAAATGATGATGATGATGAACACGCGATGATGCTTGATGAAGAAACATTACCCCAGCCACCACAGGCAGCAGCGGAGCCTCAACAAGTGAACGAAACCCATTCGTCATCGTCGTCAAACCGAGCAGCATTGGCATTAGACTTGGCACGGTGGCGAGCGCTCGCTGCAAAAGCGGCGAGTGTGCTCGAGGCTCAGGTTCTGAGCTGCGGTGGTGTAGTTGTGTCTGCTACGATCAACAACAGCAACTCAACGAGCTCAGAGCCACGCTCAATTCGGTTCTGGTGCCACCAAAGTAACAGCAGCAAGTTCAAGAGCAGCCCAGGTACTTGCGCAGAAAAGAAAACATCGCTCTTGTTTTATTCCTATGTTTACGCATATCCCATCTCTTACTTCATGATGGTCGTGGCCGCTCAGATACCTGATTCCCTGTTGTTTTTAAAATGGATTCGAAGATTATCTAAATGCCATTTCAAATATATGTCTCGTGCCCCAATTGCCTCCCTTTCTTCTGTACGATGCTTAGGCACGGTGCGGTCCTTTGCTTGGCGTCCAAATCGGCGCGCGGGTGCTCCGGCCACTCTCTTGACGTTGCCTCAGCTTACGGCAGCACCACCGACCTGCGGGCTCCAGAAAGATTCAGCCTCGAATGCGCTCGTGGGCCTCGCACACGCTGCTGCGGCTGCGGCTTCAACTTCATCGGCTACTGCTCCTTCAGGTGCTCCAGCTGCTCCAGCAGCCGGAGTCTTCTCGTTCGGTTCTCCATCTGCTGCTCCAGCAGCCGGAGCCTTCTCGTTCGGTTCTCCATCTGCTGCTCCAGCAGCTGGAGCCTTCTCGTTCGGTTCTCCATCTGCTGCTCCAGCAGCTGGAGCCTTCTCGTTCGGTTCTCCATCTGCTGCTCCAGCAGCCGGAGCCTTTTCCTTTGGTCCTAGTAGTGGCGCTGGAACTTCGCCTGCTGCTGCTCCAGCTGCTGCTGCTCCTGTTGATGCTCCTGTTGATGCTCCTGCACCGGGTGTGGCCGGAACTACTTCTACGACTGCAGGTGCAGCCACTACCCTGAGCAGCGGCATCACAGTGGTGTGGTGGTGCGGTGACGACCTGAGCGCGGAGAGCCTTGGGGCTGACGACGACGACGACGAAGCTGAAGCTGACTCTCATGCTGTGGGCGCTAGTGCAGCGTCCGAAGGAGAACCAAAGCGTAAGCCAGCAAAGTCAGCTGAGGCTACAGAAGTGCCACCAGCACCACCAGCACCAGCGCCAACGCCAACGCCTCCAGCCCCCGTGGTGCCACCACCAGAGCCCATGACCGAGCAGGAGTCGTCGGCACTCGCGCTGATGCTGCCGGGCGCGACCTTAGCGCACGTGCGGCAACTCTTGAACGGCAACGGCAACAATGTCGAGACCGCGGTCATGACCATGCTGGACTGGGGAGGCAATCCCCCGTCGCCACCGCCCCTTCAGCCCATCTCCGGCCCTGCCATCAATGCACCGAATGGTCAGGGCAGCTCGGAAGGTGCCGCTGCCGTGGCCGCCGAAACGACGTCCAACGTGGACGACGGCCTGGCAGGCCTGCAGCCTACAGGGGCCGTACTGGATTTCGCAGCGACGATGGCGCCATTCGACTCTTCTTCTGGCGGAGGCGTGCCAGCAGCCGCAGCACCAGCACCAGTTGTTGAACCGCCGGCAGAAGTGTGCTGTCCGGATGGCCACTCCTTGAAGTCCTTTCAAACACCCAACGATAGCTTCAGCTGCGACCAGTGTCAATCGAAGTGGCCGACGGACAGTGCCATGCACGGCTGCCGCATGTGCAATTTCGACTTGTGCCCAGGATGCTGGCAGCAGCGGCGCCAAGCCATCGACGATGAAGCCACAGCAGCACGAGCAGCAGCAGCTGCTGCCCAAGCATCGCGTCCTGAACCTGCCGCCGCCACCAATGTTACGGGGCGAGTTGGAAGCTCCGCTGGAAGTGGCCCCTCCGCAGCGCGCTGGGTCGAGTTCCAGTCTCCGATCAAAGCCGTCGGCTTACCCGGCGGTTCTGCACCTGGAGTTTCTGCACCCGGCGGCTCTGCACCCGACGGCCCGAACGACTCCACCTGCAATGCTTTCCGGGCTGCTTGCGCCGCTGCAATGCAGTGGATTAATAGTTACAACAAGCGAGCGGCGGCTGCGGCTGCTGCTGCTGCTGCTGCAAAAGAAAATGCGGTGATGTCCGGAACAACTGCATCAACTGCAGCAGCAGCTGGAGCGAGCGCGCCTGCGAGCACAGGATTTCTGGAAATTGTTGGAGGCATACACTTGGCTGAAATGTCCTCTTCTTCTGCTTCTTCAGCGTCAGCTGCTGCTGCTGCTGCTTCTGCCTCTGTTGGTAAGTCACAGGCGTCCGCAGGGATATGGGTGCGGCCATCGTCGGCCCCATCTCGCCGCTACGGCTGGGTGTTTCTGCACCCATCAGGCGGCAGCGGTGGCGGCCATTCGGCTACCCTTGACGCGTGGCTTTCGTCTGCCAGTGTAGCCACCAAGGATGTGGTTGCTGTGACACAAGCACCTTTGCCTCGCCATAACAGCAACAGCAATAGCAACAGTAGCAGTGGTGGTGGCAGTGCCAATGTGTCGTCGTTCTCCCTCGTGGTGTACCAACTGTCCGAGCGTGGTTTGCCTCTGCTGGGTTTGCCTACACTGGGTGGACCTTTGGACTTTGCGCTGATGGGCCACTGGCCGCTCACTCCAACGGACTTGCGGGCTGCTGCCCCCGCTGTGACTGCGTCGTCGACGACGACGGCGGCGGGGGCGACTGAAGGATTGGGCGGCGCTGCTCAAGTTCTCCAGCTCCCTCCTGCGGTGCTGTCGTCGTCATCTTCATCGTTGCCGTCCTCGTCTTCATCGTCCTTCTCGCCACCGTCTGTGGCACTTGGAAGCAACGCCAGCCACTCTGTGGCTACTTCTCGCAGTGCGCTTACTAGCAGCAACGCCCAAATTGCTCTGGTGCCACACTGGCCACCGAAAATCGTGGACCACAACAAAAGCAGCAGCAGCAGCAGCAGTGGCAGTGGCAGTGGAAGCAGTGCCAACGAAGGCATCGTCAGTAGTAACGGTGTCGATTTGGTACCCTTCATGTTTGACCCGACCCGCTCAGTGGGTTGCTTCCGCGCCACTCGGCATGGCCGAACACTCACCTGCTCGCAGGCGCCGCCTCTGTCCGTGGAAGCGATTGGAGCCGCAGCCCCAGGCTCTGCCAATAGCAGCCAGAGGCATACCCAGGTGCGGAAGAAGCTCGAGTACATATGAATACACGTAAATACATTGTGGTAGATAAGCACCAAGGGAAACGATAAAGATTAATTTGGCGGTAATTTCATGTCTTTACATGTGTAGTCATCTTTCTTCCGTATTTGGATCGTCCACCTGTTACCATCCGTCGCCCCATTGATTCACTGTTCCTTTTCTTCCCTCTGCGTGTTTCCAGACGCACGGCGCCGTGGCAACTCGTTTGCCGTTGCCAGCACCCCACCTAGGGGGAAATCGGCTGGTTTACTGGGAAGTCGCCATCGAGAGCCCCGCCGTTGCCAACCTCCTCTGTAAAAATGACGCTGACGGCGCTGCTGTCAAAAACAGTGGCAGCGGTCTAAATGGCGTGTCACCAACGTCCATGAGCGTGCTTGCTTCAGTGGCAATCGGCGTGGCTCTGCCGGAACACGACGTGCGGGAGCCGCTAGGTGGCCGCTCGAGCTTTGCTCTCACCGTGGACCTCCTGAGCGACGGGAGCGCCTTCGCGCCCGCGGTGCTCTTGCGACACCCCCACCATGCCGCGTCACCACCTCCCACTGTCTTTGGAAGAATGAACAACAGCAGCAGCGCGAGTGCGCCCGCGGCCACGCAACCAGTCCAGGGCGTGCCCTGGGATGAAGGGCGCAAGGGCTGCGGCGTGAAGTTCATTGGCAGCGGTAGCAGTCCTGCTGGTGCTGGTGGCGGTGCGGGCGGTGCTTCCCATCGTTCTCAAGGAAACCACGGCAGCACTGCTAGCAGTACGCTTACTGTGGGAGTGATGCTAGACCTCGTCTCTGGCCACCTCTTTTACGCCCTGTCTCCACGGTCGCTCGTCTGCTTGGACCCGGAGTACCGCTTCCAACACCGACGACACGGCTCTTCTCCTCTCGCTGCTGCTGCTGCTGGTTCTGCTGGTGATGGAATCGGTGATGCGCAAGTGCCGCCGCGACCAGCGTGCTGCCCAAAAGACCACCCTTTGACGTGGTACCGGTCTCAGAATGGAGGCACGTGCGACGGCTGCAAGCAACCCAACAACCAAGGCGAAGCCGTCATGTTTTGCCGGCCGTGCAATTACTACCTCTGCTGCGACTGCACGCCGGTTCGTTTAAATTGTTGTTGCACTGATTCTTTTCAGTTGATTCATTTGTTGTTGCACTGTTTAATTTGAACTGAGTTCCTTATTCACGTGCAATTCTTTACGACATCTTCCTCTCGCTCATGCTTTTCTTGTTTCACCTGAGCGCTCGTTCATTGTTCTATTCGCCAATTGCTGGCAGGTGTACCGCCGCCCTGAACTCATTTCAGCTGGCTCGGTGTTGCCAGCCTGCGCTGCCGCGGGCGTGCCCATTTCATCTCTGCGACCTGCCGCGGCTGTGGCGTACACCGCCCACACTCCTGCTGCCGCCGCCGCTGCTGATGGTGGTAGTGGTGGTACCGCCGCTGTTGCTGGTGGTGGTGCCCCCGAGTCAACGGCAGGCAGCAGCATTGAAGGCGCTTCTGGCGCTGTTAATGGTGCTGCTGCCAACGTGAAGATTTCGCTCGAGAGCGAAGGGCGAGTGCCCCCGGTGCTTGATCTGGCTGCTATGTGGAAGGTGCTCGACGAGAGTGAGACTGCCGCCGCCACGGCCAACAAAAAGAGTGCTCCGAATGCCGGTGGTAACTCAAAGCAAGAAGAAGAAGACCTTCCGTCGTTCCCAAGCTCGCTCGCAGCTGCATTAGTGCGGCGTTCTTTCCGTCAAGCTCATGATCAGGAACTCTCCAGCACCACCACCACCACCACCACCAGGGCGCAACTTACAGCAGTGCAGCGCGCGCTCGTGTTCGCCCAAGCTCCCTTGCAACAAATTTCAAGCTGCTGCGTGCGAAGCGACAACAGCAGCTGCAGTGGCAGCAGCAGCCACTCTGCTTTCCTTTCCTTGTTGAAAAACAACAGCAACGGCCCAGCCGCGGCGCTGGTCGGGCAACGGCGGTTCGCGCGTGCGGCGGCTCATTTGGGCTTCTCGAGTTCGAATACCGTTGACGCTGCGGCTAATGCGGCTGAGGCCTTCACGAACGCGCGCGGGCATCCAAGCGCAGCGTTTTCGCGCCTTCTGCTGTTGGAAAACACTGCAGCCACTCAGCAGAGTGGCGTAGACGATGTCTCCCTCAGCTCTGGTAGTGCTAGTGACGGTAGCAGCAATGGCGATAGCAACAGGGCTGTGCCATCTCTGGCGCAGGCCGCAACGAGTGCATCTGTCGCCGAGGCGCACGCACTTGTGAAGTTAATTCGAGCACCCTGGTTCGCTGGGCTCTTAGCTCCGAGGGAAGCTCATGCGCTCGTGCAAGGCTCCGATCCCGGCTGTTTCCTGGCGTACGCAGAGGTGGCGCCCAAGACAGGGGCAGCGGCAGCGGCAGGGGCCTCTGCCAACTCGAGCGTTGCTGCTGCCTCAAAGGACGAGGAACCCATGCATCTCCGCGTGTTGCGCAGTGCGCCTGGTGGGACAGTAGTGGAAGCGTGGAGCACAGCAATCGGCCGCACAAGCAACCAGATTAGCAGCAGCAGCAGCAGCTCTGCTCGTAGTTCCAATGCGGCGGCGCCTCCTGCTCTCACCTTCGTGCTACCTCCGCCGCGCGTCGTCTCCGTTCGCCTCACCTCGTGCACTGCCACCGCTTCGGAGTCGCCGCAGCTGGCTTGCGTCATGTTCGTCTTTTCTGCCGGCCGTGCGGTGCCTGGTGCTGTGCCATTACAGTCGGCTACCACCACCTCTGCAGCAGCAGCAGGAGCGCAAGTAGTGGAGTACAGTGGCGCGGATGGCCGTGGGGCGAAAAGTGCACACGACTGCGGCAGCAGCAGCGATGGCGGTGGCGGCGGCGAATTGGTAAGAACTTCGAAATTAGTGCGCAAAACCAGCGCTCAAAAGAAAAGTGGGCCCAGTTCTGGTGGCCGCAAGGTGAGCAGCTCCAGCAGCGGAAGTAGCCTGAATCGTGGGTCATCAGCGCGCTTGCCGGCGTCGCCTGGTGTTCTGGATGACAGGAAACGAAGCCGGAGTAGCAGCCTTGCCAACGATGCCACCAAGGCATCTTCTTTCGCTGGTGAATTAGCTGAGGGCGAGTGGATCGCGGAAGTGCGTGTCGTCAACGATTTAGCGACTCAGGCCTGCGTTGGCCTCACCATGGTCTCCAACACCGGCAGGGCGATTGTGGACGTCACGCCTAGTCGCTCCGGGTCCATGCGCCAAAATAGTACCGCAGTAGATGAGGCCAGCAATGTCACGGAATCTAGCCACCGACACCACGTTGGTCGGCGCGCTTGGCAAACATGCGTGTGGGCGGCTACGCCAGGCTGCGCCATCGTGGGTTTACAGGGGAAATTCGCAACCCTGTTGCCGCCACCGCCGTCGCCTGGGTTGCCCTCCGCTGCACCATCAGCGGACGGCGCCGCTTCTGGTGCACCATCAGTCACTGACGGTTCCGGCAGCAACCCTTTCACTTTCGGTAACGAGGCAACACCCGCCGCAACACCAGCGGCGCCAGCGCAACAACCAGCGTCACCAGTTCCATTCACCTTCGGAGGCGCTACACTGGCGGTAACACCACCACTGTCAGCAGCAGCATCAGCAGGAGGAGGAGGAGGAGGAGCATCAACAACGTTCACGTTTGGTGAGCCATCATCGTCCGTGGGATCGTCGCCGCCGGCAACAGTGGCCGCTGCTCCGACTCCTGCGCCATTTGTGTTCGGTCAAACTTCGCCTACGCCTGCTGCTCCTCCTGCATTGAGCACTGAGGTGCCCTTCGTGTTTGGCTCGTCAAGCGAGATCAGCAGCAGCGTCACTTCAGCTGGCACTGGCTCTATCGGCCAGCCTGTCGACAGTAAGTTACTTCTTTTTTAAGTTTCAAGATCAATCAGCTTCACATTTGCAGTTTTCTATTCGCACCTACATCATGCTTGTGTGCATCATAGCCTGCTTGTATATATCTTCTTTTCACGTATGTATCGCTTTGTTCTCTTTTCATTCTTCTTCCAAAACAGGCGCGAAACTCGTTGCACCCAACTCAGCTAGCCGAAGTGACTCAGAATCCTCAGCACCAGCGGCAGGCACCCCTCCTTTTGCGCCGCTCCCGATGATCATGGGCATCGAGGAAGCGCCGCTAACTGAGAACCTAGGGGGGGGGGTTGAGGATCCGAGCGCAGCGGACAGCAGTAGCAGCACTAGCGGCGACAGCAGCGGCAGCCTTGCAATGGCTGCGGATTCAGAGATATCGTACGACAACCCTGTGCTAGCTGCGGCCGCTGGGGCTGCTGACGCATGTGCCTTCGTGCACCGCGTGCGCTCTGAGCGAGGCACAATGCCACTGCTGGCAACCGTTGCACCAGCCTTGGCGAACGTGCTGAACCGTCCTCTTGCATTTGGCCCTGCAGCAATAACAGTCGATAGCACGAAGGCGGGTGGCAGCACGAGTGCGGAAACCATCATGCTCGGTGCCCTATTGGCCGCAGTGGCAGCAGCGACCTTTGGCGGGTGCCATTGCCGAGGGTTGCGGGCGGCCCGCTTGCTTCTCGACCAATCAAA
>Ga0307982_1000681_pt1 | contig 26897 bp, 30 predicted proteins | sample OrgLakmetagen989_FD_201847 | JGI IMG/M metagenome (GOLD analysis project Ga0307982, IMG submission 201847) | Saline water microbial communities from Organic Lake, Antarctica - #989 | ecosystem: Environmental > Aquatic > Non-marine Saline and Alkaline > Saline | place: Antarctica: Organic Lake...
CTGGTTTTGTAACATCTGAAGAGTCCCAAGGGCAAAAAATGGCAGAAGCTATTGGTGCCCTCGAGCAAAATGCTGCCGAAACGCCGAAACGCTCTCCACATACCCATGCAGCTGGTCACACCCCTACGAGTCAGTCCCAGGGACGTCAGAGCTTAGCTAACAAGATGCTTGCGAATGCCTCTGCTGTCAAGCCGACAACGAAACCTCCGCAGCGTGAGCTGCCAGCTCAGCCTGCCTCAGTGGCAGCAGCTCACAAAGCAGCTGGTCGATCAGATTCTATTACAACTCCCAGCCAAAATGTGAAGCGTTCTCGAAAAGAAGAGGAGCTTCACAACGCACAGCAACACCTTGAGGCATATTCAGTCGAAGGAATCAACTACACGCTGTTGAAGTTGATTGGCAAGGGGGCGTACGGCGCTGTGTACTTGGCCGAAGACGCTACAGGCAACCGGGTTGCTGTCAAGTACATTGTCAATGCGTTCACTGGTTCAACAGATTCCAGGCGAATTTTTAGAGAAATTAAGGTGATGCAGCATTTCAAGCACCCAAACATCATAGAGCTGCAGGGTGTGATATTGCCTCGCGATACAACGACTTTCACGGGCATGTACATTGTTTCCGAGTTGATGGAAACCGACCTGCACCGAGTGATTCACTCCAGGCAAGACTTAACGTCTGATCACATCAGTTACTTTATCTATCAGCTGCTGTGTGCTTTGAAGCATCTGCATGCAGCCAGTGTCTTGCATCGGGATTTGAAGCCAGCCAACTTGCTGGTCAACTCAGACTGCTCCTTGAAAATTTGCGACTTTGGCCTAGCGCGTGAAACGGACGTCTCCCTTTCGGTGGCACTAACAGAATATGTCGTCACTCGTTGGTATCGTGCACCAGAAGTGCTATTGTCAGGGGGGCAGTATACTGCAGCAATTGACGTCTGGAGCGTCGGCTGCATCCTGGGCGAGCTGCTCATGCGCCGCCCGCTCTTTCCAGGAGAAAATTACTTGCACCAGCTGCAACTCATCATGCAGACTTTGGGTTCGCCCTCGCTGGATGACCTCCACTTCGTGCAAACTGAGGCAGCCCGGCAGTTTATTCTTCGCCAGCCGTACCACAGAGGGGTTCCATTCTCCCAGCTCATGCCCCATGTGCGCGGGCCCTGCCTTGACCTACTTCATCGAATGCTGTTGTTTGATCCACACAAGCGCATCACAATCGATGAGGCCCTTGCACATCCTTTCATGGCACGAGTTCGAGCTGCAAGATCTCATGTCTCAGAGATCGACCCACCGGCCAAGTTCGTGATTGGTCCACGCCTGAGGAAGCTCAGCGTGGATGCCATCCGAGAGCTCTTCGTACAAGGTTTGTGCTTGAATAAAGTGGACACAAGCTTGATCCAAGAAGGTGAGCAAGTTTCTAGCATGGATGGTCGGTATGACTCTGATGAGTCCTTGAGCGAAGAAGAAGTTGAAGCTGTGACGCATACCGCAAAACCAGATGCAACCAGCACAATGTACTACAACGCTGTTGATCGTGGCATAGACCAGGTCGAGAATGCCAAGTACTGGGCCAGTGCAGCTGAGCAACTGGACGAAGTGTTGGTTGAGGCTGGGGTGACTGCAGAGCATGGTACTGGAAAACTGCAGGAACTGACGCACGGCGACAGCCAGTCTACACAACCATCAGCTGCAGGCCCCAATCCTGCGTTGCTTGCTGGCCTGCTGGCTAAAATTCAAGACAGGGGGAACTCCCCCGCAGCCAGTGACGGGGCCAACTTTCGCTCAATTCCAGGTGCCAAGCAAAGAAAGCAACGCCCTGGAAACCCGTATCAGGCCGCAGCAATCCAGCAAGAGCTTGATCCAAGTGGTAGGCAGCAGTATAGGCGTGACTCGGCATCTGTCCATTATCAGTTCAACGGTGCAGCTGGTGACTCTGATGGCGAAAGTGCCCCACAGTCCAGCCGCCGTGAGCCAGCAGCAGCCAAAAAGCTGCAGTGGAAGTATGGCAAACCCAGCCAACTGATAAGCCCTATTGGTCAATCGGGTGCTGCAGATGCACTGTTCACATCACAGGCATCGCCTCCCAACAAGCCGCTGCCTGCGCTTCCAGCTCGGGCTGCTGAAGCGGCTGCAGTTGCCGCTGCTGGTCGGTCTATAGACCACCCATAGCACACAAGACATCCAGTCAGGGACCAACAAAATCAGTTTAAATTCATGAACAACTCGTCTCAAACCCCCAGCAAGTCGGCCTCGGCTCCGTGGTGTGCTCCTGCGCCGGCAGACACTGGCAGCTCCAGGGGCATACTGGAGGGAAACACCACCTGCTTCAGAACAGGCTGCAGGCCGGAAGCCGCAATCTGAAGACGCTTCTCCAGTGTGTTGTCTGCGACGATCAGGCCGTCTCGAGATGTTGTGATGACGCCGCCTGCAGAGCTGTCAGACAGGGCGTTGCCACTGTCCAACACAAAGACAACTTTGATCTCTGGCAGCTGAGGAGGCTTCACGGTGCTGCTGCTCCCCTGCAGTTTCTTGCCCAGTACGCCTAGCTTGGTTGCTTCCCTGCGCTGCGCGTCCAGCTGTGCTGCGTTCACGAAGCGTCGAGCAGCGACTTGGGCAGCTTGCTCACACAGGCCCTGCACAAGCTTGCTGTCCATGGGGCGGCAAAGCACCCGGATGGAATGAGAACCGCCATGTCCTGCACCGATGACGGATAGGGCGCCCTGTGCAAGGAGCGTCAACATCAGCTGTTTGTACTTGGCTGGCTCCGAGTTGCTGAAAGCCTTCAGGCGACGATCCGTGTCCTCGACCAATTCCTGCAAATGGCACATCAGCTACCTAGCGACGAGGAAGGCAATATTTTAAGCTTACATTGAGCATTTTACCCTGTTCGGCTAACTTATGAGTGCGCTGCTCGCTGAGCTTCTTGGACATTGCCCTGCAAACACGCACCACGCTGAATTGGTGTCGCGTTCACTGCGGCCAGCCAGAGACATACACTCGTCGTTCTGTGATGCGCTCTTGCTCGATTTGTGCATATCTGCCTTGTAGCTTGAGTTTGGCTTGCTGCTCCCGCATCAGTCGCTCCATTTCATAATCTTGGTTTGCCTGCGGAAAATGATTTGCAGGACCTTGCTCAGGGGTCCCGTCTAGGACATTGTCACCCACCTGAGCCCGAATCTCTTCGGCCTTTTCACGCGCCTCAAGCTTGATGAAGTCAATCATCTGAGTCAGCTGATTCTCAGCTGCTTGATCTGAAAGACCACCAAGGGCAGCCATCTGTACAGGTTCTCTGAAAAAATGTGCACAACGCGGCAGAAGTTGCTGCAAATTGGCTGAGCAAAGTTGAGTGCCACAGCTGATGTGTTTTTTGCTATGCCTGTTTTCCGTGGAATTTGCTGGCTGCAATCACGCAGCAAAATGCATTTGGAATGGAAGCAGGGGGGGATCTGGCGAAATAACTTGGGCGGTCAAAAAGTGAGAATCGTTTCTTACGGCGGCTACCAAGCCAGCCGTAATCATGCACCGCAAATATTGTATACTGAAGCTTTCGGTATTTGTACGCTGCCCCCGAGCAATCGTGACTGATAGGGAGGGTTAGCCTGCAGGCTTTGAGCTGGAGCCAACCAACGGCAGTGCACTTTCCAGCAGAGCGGTGAATCGTGCCGAGGCAAAGACCATCTCAAGTTTTGTGGGCAAAGCTGGTGAAAATGACCGGATGGACTCCACAATCTAGTTATGTGGGAATTTTCATGAGTTATGCATTCTTTGATGTCTGCTTGGTCCTGCTTTGCATTTGGTGGCTGATGCACGCTCTATGCGCCAGGGTGATTGGCAACCCTCGTCGCGATAGCTTCGTGTCCGGCAGCACGCACCCTTTGTATTTCCAAGCTGCTGAGCATGCATCCCCAAATGACCATGACAACAAACCTTCTGGTTTAAATTTTGCATCCCGCCAGGCCCAGCTGTGCAGCGTCGGCTCCAGAGTGCTCCTGCTGGCCATGTCGGTGATCGTCACTCTGCAGGCTGGCAGCTTGACCATGGGCGCGTACTTCACACAAGAGCGCCTACAGTCAGGATTCCAGCACAGTGTGTTCGTTGTGCAAGCCTTGCACACTCTGCTGGTGCCGCTGCTGCTGTACTTGCCCCTATCCTGGTGCGTGACCTTGTCCCTCCGCAATGCGCGCTGCCCAGCGTCTTGCCTTGGGCGCATCCTGGTCCTGGGCACTGTGCTGCTGTCTAGTGCCCTGCTGGCAGCTGGTATAGCAGGTATAGCCAGCCACGGGAACCAGCTGCACGCAGAGGAGCACTTCGGAGTGGTGGTGTGGCGTTCCAGGGGCACTTGGACATTGGCAGGCACAGAGCTCGGCCTGCTGTCGCCATTAGTGCTGGCGCTGTACACATGCACTGCTGGGGTGTATCTATGGTGGCGGTGTGGTATCTGCAGCACAGCAGCTGTTCAGCTGCTTCTGCTGGGGGGACACTTTGCCGTCAGCGTGAACGCCACAGCGGCGTTCTTCGTTCCCAACTTGTGGCAGAGCATGTTCCTGCTGTCGCTGTTGCACACCGATTGGCTGTTGTGGAAGCGGGACGATGCTGCTGCTGTTCAAGCTGCCCGAGCGAGTGCAGACGCAGCTGGCGCAACCTACGCCGCCCTGCTCGCCAGCCACCAGCACTCAGAGGCGCAGCTGCACAATAGAGGCGATGACCAAGGCAGCGCATTTTCGCAGCGCAGCTTGTACGTGGCACCCAGTCCTGTGGGTGTTTCGCCCCAAAGTGGCCCCCACAGCATCCCCACCCCCCCAGGGAGCTTGCAATGGGGGGGGTCGCCTTCCGTCGGGCGCCACTCCAGCCCATCCAAGCGCGGCCGAGAGGTAGCGTACTAGGCGAGATGGGGCACAGCTGCTTGCTCATGATTCATGATACATTAGAAAATCACCATCCTGGTTCGCCCAAGGTTGTGGCTCAGTGGCGATGTACACTGCACACGCGTTACATCCCCTCAGCCCCCTCACCGAAGCCACGCATGATGCGCAAGTCGCCTGAAGCCTGTGCAATGGTTTCACGCAAAGCAGTGCCGCTGCGTCCTCCGCACCAGCTGTTGCTTGCGGACATGAAAGCGGCGGCAGCAGCACCAGCAGCCAGCTGCAGTGCCTGGGGGTTCTGCGCTGCAGCCGCCAAGCTGGCTGGGGGAGTCGGCCCCACCACAGCCCGCACTGTGCGCACCCACTGGTGGGGGTCCTGCAGGGCTGTGGGCCACGACTGAAGTGCGTCCAGTACAGCGGTGCTGTCCAGGGGGGGGGCTGCACCGGCTGCACCATCCGAGCTTGAACTGTGCACAGGGTTGTGTCCAAACACCAGTCGACAAGTAGCACACCCCGCTTCGTGCGTTTCACGCGGGATCTCTCGAAGGCGCTTGATGCCGCCGACACGTGGGGCTTCCTGCAAGATGGCGACTGCCTCTGCTTCCAGCTGTGCAGTGCTGGATGGCGCCGCCCCTGCTCCTGCCGCCTGCACTGGGGGGGCAGCGGACTGGGCTGGGGCGGAAGCTGAAGCGGCCTGGGGAAGCACGCCCGCAGCGTGCAGCTCCCGCCTGGCGCGCTTTGCACTGCTACCGCCAGGAGCAGTAATGGCTGCAGCTGCTGCAGCTGACAGGGCCCCTGCGTCCACCAGCACATGCACGGTGTACAAGCCAGCGGCAAAGCCCGCACTGAAGGCGTCCCGCGCCACGCCAGCTGTCAGCGCCATGGCATTCTCCGCTGCACTACGCAGCGAATCTGCACACGCCTGGGGCGACGAGAGGGCACCACTGCTGCTGTGCAGGCTTTGTGCAGCCACTCGCAGCGTCTGTGAAAGCTGTTCGTTTTGGGCGCTGGTCACCTGCAGTCGCCGCTGTGCATCGTGTAGCTGTTGTTGCAGCTCTTCAACTTGGGCGGACAGCTCAGCACGAGTGCCGGCCTTGTGCCGCTTCTGACCAGCCTTGGTGCTGCCAGAGGTGCTGGCTGGGGAGTCCTGCGTTGCTGCTGACCTGTCCCCCAGCAGAATGTTGGCCATGTCCTTGGAGGCAAAGGGGGCTGAGGGGGGGGCTACCGCAGGGAGGGGCGAAGCAGAGGAGCGAGAGGCCGCCCCCCGTGGAATCTGCTCATGGGCTTGCTTGGAGGCCAGCACCTGCTTGGCGATATTCATCACCAGGGCGCGGCTGCGGGCGTGGCGGCGGGTGGAGGAGCGGCCCCCCCGCCCACCGGAGGAGTCAGCATGAGCCGCACTGTGATCTGTGTCCTGTGTGCTCCTGGACCTGCGTGACGGTGGTGGTGCCTGACTTGAGCTGTTGTTTTGCTGTTGGCGTAAATGCCTGAAGAGCTTCTTCAGCATTTGAGAGTTGTGTTGTTGGACACCGCGGGATCTAGCGGCCGCATCGTCGCCGCCTGCAGGCGGAGAAGACAAATGGGCATCCCCTGCATCATCCATTCTTAAATGTCGCGCAGTTGCGCCACCATCAGCAGCTGAGCGTGGACGCGAACTGCTCATTTCTGGCGTGTCACGTGAAGTATCTCCAACGCCAGCTGAGGAGCTTGAAGCCAGAGCGCCTGGAGCCACAGCATCTGAGACATGAGATTGGACAAGACCTTGGTTTGGGTTGTCTTCAATTGCCCCCTGGAGAGTGAGCGGGGTTTTCCCTTGACGAGGCCTGCTTGGTTGCGTTTCTGCATTTGCCAACGACGACGCAGCTGAGCTCCTGGCGCCATGAGCACTCGAAGTTTGCAGGTGTGCAAGAGCTTCGCGCCGGAGAACATCCGCTGGATCCTCACGCTCCTGCCTTTCGCTTCTTGTCCTCTTTCTGACAATGGCTTTCTGTGAAAGCAGATCTCAAGTCAAGCTGTTGAGACAACGGATGCCCTCAGCACAAACTTACTGCTGTGTGAATGATAAACTGCAAATTCTGGCCGCCCAAAGTATATTCTAAATTTTGAATGATATTTTCACTTGGTTCGTGCCCTTGCTGGTGAGAATTGACGGCCTGCATAGACACTTCAAATTCATTTGTCAAAGCACGCATATTTTGAATTCTTCACTCACCCTCTGTAGCAGTGCTCGTTTGCTGTCATCTGATGTCTGCTCGCCATATTTTTGTAAGATGCGAAAGAAACTTGAAAAACACCTTTCTTTGTCTGCATGCAATTCGAGAACAGCCTGCACTGCAGTCATGGTGCCAGCAGAGTATGTCCCAAAAATGCGGGCCTGTGCCAATAGTTCTTCCTTGCTTTCACAACGTAACACCAGTCCCTTGGGCAACTGCATGTGAATAATTGTTATGGTCAAGACAATCGCATGAAGTTTTTTGCTTTCAAAATGATATTGCATGTACACTGGCGCAATAGCTGCAACAGAGGCCCATGAATTTATGCGTCGACCCCCCCTGTGCACGATTCTGCCGTGGGATGCCCTTCTCTGTGTAGCATGCCATGGCTCCAGCAATCGCTCTGTGAGTTTCCTTGAGCCTTGTGCTCAGTACTCGAGTCTGCCCGATAACCTGCTCGGCTTCATTTTGAAACGACTACAACCGAGGCCCATGGATTGGGTTTGGAGCGTGAGGCCCCTACGCCAGGCAAGCTCAAGAAGGGGGTGCGACACCAGGCAAGCAGCACAACCTGAGTATATTTGTAAAGAACGGAACAAGACTTCAGCTAAGCACACTCCAGAGGGGAGAGTTCGACAGTTTTCATCCCACCCCCCACCCACCCCTCGGTGCGCAGGGAAAAGCGCACCTCGAATGTTACTGCCATTTCTTGCCATACAAGTGTACCAAGACGTCCATATGAGAATTCGGAGGTAACAACGGGGGCTTTGCATGCTTCGACGGCACACAGACGAGAGGAGCAAGTTTTTCAAACACCATGCTGGGACCTGCATCACCGGAAAGCTGCTGAAAGACCTGGGGCAGGTCAAAGTGCCCAGGACTAGGGGGAGGTGCATCGACATTTGGAGTTGGAGTTAGGCAGGGCCTCACGCAATTGTGTGAGTGGGCGACGATTGTCCAGAGCAGAGCGGTGGGCTGCCGCTGCAGCCCCCCTAAAGACTTGCAAATGCTGAACCCTGCATGACTGACCGATGACATTGCAACGATGGCTAGAAAGAATTGAAGTTTTTTTATTCACTATTTTGCACGTGCTTTTGACCTGAGTCTGCCTTTGAGTCGCTGCGAAAATTCACTAGGTTTCCACACCATCATCATCATCATGGCTGACACTGCTTCTGGAGCCGGCGCTGCTGCCGCATCTGCACCCGCTGCATCTGCCCAGAAGGCACAGGAGGTTCCTTCTTCGGGCGTGAACAAGAAGTTGGCAGAGCAGATGTCCAAGGTACGAATTGCAGCGGTTGCGACCAATATGGAACTTGCTCTTCGACCCAACACGCCGATTGCCACCCATGCAAACTTGCATTTGATTTACGGCTTCTTAACCTTGCAGATGCCTGAGGGCCTTTTCCGCCAGGTTGTGCTGTTTTTGTAGATGATTTCTAGCATTCTACACAGCTCTCAAGCACGTGTGCCATCTGGAGCAATTTCGGCTGCTGGCAACGCTGCTTTTTCGAGCTCAGAGGTTCAGAACCAAACGAGCACAAATCATCGCAAGCAAAGGTCTGAGTTTGAATTATTAGGGCATATTGTGGCTCATTGCTTGTGGGTTGTGGACATGTGTACTTGATCATGTGCGACGGCCTCGGCGTTTCTTTGAATGCAAATACCTCTGACGCGCTTGCGCTTGATAGGCTCTTGCACCCTGGCCACCTGTAGCTGCCACACCATCATTTTGCACGTCCAGCATAGAAGCATCAATCGCTGCTTGGAGAAGTCTGCAAGGTTTGTTTGGTTAGCTGTGCCGCTCAGAAAGAACTGCTCAATTGTGACCCCAACGTAGCTCAGCACGGCCAGCCGCATCTTGCGCGTGAACTTACCTCTCCTCCTCTGCTTCAAGCTCGGCTTCAGTTTGGTGCTCAGTGCCTTCAGCTTGTTCGGCTGCAGCTCCGAGACGCTGTCCACCGCCGCCGCCGCCGCCGCCGCCATCCGAGCCCCGCATGCCTGCTCGTAGCTCTGCAGCACGGGCATCGGTGTCTGTGCCACCTCCTCGGATTTGGCGGTCCAGAGACTCTGCTGTCAAGTCTCCTGCCAGCCGTTCCCCCTCTGGGTTGTACACTGAATACGCAGAAAGCTCTCCCTGCAAACATCGGGATGGAGTGGCTGTAAGCATATTTGTGCCCTGCATATGCCGCATAGCATGTGCTGGCTAAGTCGTTTATATGGCTGTTGCCGTGGCGACTGCTGTTGCTGTCACTCACCTCTCGGCCTTCGTCCGCCCCACGTGTGCCCAAGAATATTGCTACAATGACGCCCACCATGAAGCCGATTGGCCACAATTCGCCCATACTGTACATACAGCCATACCAAGTCAACAGAAAAGCTGCACTTTTGGCAGTGCAATACGGTAGCAATAAATCTGCGGCAATCTGTGACACGGTGCGCTTGTCATCCTCGTCTCCTGCTCCACGCAACACCTTGCGACGGATGTCTTCGCCGAGGGTTTGCTGGCGCCGGGCTGCCCCTCGATGAACAACTTCACCGTTTATAATTAGTGGGATGTTCGACATCTGTGCAAGTGCGGCCGGGAAATCACGGTTTTGCACAACTTGAAAGAGCCAGACACGAAATGTCTTTCAACTGAGTCGCTCGTTTGCTGCTCTGGTCAAACTCTTATCGACACGATTCAGACCAAAATTGCAAAAGAACGATTCGTACCAGCACAGCACAGTTTTGCAGCCTCCCACAAAGCAGAGACTGGTGACAAACTCCCACCATATGATTGCAGCCACCCCCCATCCGATCCCTCAGGGCTGACAAAAGCGCCTCATGGCAAAACACGAAAGTGGCCTGTAAAGTCTCACATGGCACATACACTTTGAGATGGTATGAGCAGCATGCAGATGTCAACGCTTCAGAGGTGCGGCCTCGTGTCGGCAGCCCTCAGCGCAACGCTGCAAGAGGCGCAGGACACGGCATTGACACCAACAAACCAAGCAGAAGACTAAGTAGCCCCGCTCCACTTGTGATTAGCCTCTTTGTCCTCCTCGATCAAGGTTTAGGGGTGGTACGCGTGCTTGGGTGCATCTACTGAGGTGTCATGAAGAAGGCTGGCATGTGGGATTCATTCACCTTCTTGGGCCGATTTAGTTGCTCAAAGTGCGACAGCCTCACACCACCCAGCTTGCAGGCCGATGATTCACCACCCCCATCTCACTGTCTTAACCAAGTAGGGAAATATGCACAGTGCGCTGTCAACAGCGCGCGGGAAGCCCCCCTGTCCCTCTTGCCCCCACACCGGCCGCCGCCAGGCTGCCAGCATGCGGGAGGAACTACAGCTTGGGCTCCATGGCAAGCGGTTGTGCAACAGTCCCACCATCCATAGTGACCACAGACCCCGTCATCCACGCCCCCGCCCTGGAGGCCAGGAAGAGGGCAGCCCCCCCCATGTCCTCTGGGGTGCCCAGGCGCCCAAGCGGCACCGCAGAGCTGATGCCCTCTTCAGAGGCGTACGTGAGCAGCTGAGCCGACATGCGGCTGGGCACGAATCCGGGCGCGATGGCGTTCACCGTGATGCCGTGTCCCCCCTCGGCCCTGCGATTGGCCAGCTCCACCCCCAGCTTGCGGGTCAGCATGTGCACTGCAGCCTTGCTGGTGTCGTAGGCATACGTGGGCACCGGCTGGGGCATCAAGCCCGCAATGGAGCCCACATTGATGACGCGTGCAGGGTCGCCTGGGCTACTCCCTGCGTCCAGCTGGGGCAGCAGTGCCCTGGTCAGGCTGAAGACGGACTTGACATTCAAGTTCCACAGCTTGTCCCAAGCGTCGTCGGGGTAGGTGTCCATGGGCTCACCCCAAGAGGTGCCACTGTTATTGATGAGAACATGCAGCGCACTCTCACGCTCAGCGAGCTGGCTTGCTAAGGATTTGCAGCCCTCTGCCGTGCCCAGGTCAGCTGCAAGTGGGATGCAAGTACCAGGTCCCATGTCACTCAATTCCTTTGCCTTGCGTTCGCAAGACTTCAGCGAGCGACTAGCAATGTACACTTTCGCATTGTTTGCCACAAATGCCTGCAGCATGCACGTGCTAAGGTGCATTTGTCACGCGCAATCAGGCTGCAGAATGCTCGCTAGCTGGACTCACGGATGCGATCATGGCACCAATACCGCGCCCACCTCCCGTTATTAGAGCAACTTTTCCTGAAACGGAAAACAGCTTGTCGATGCTGAGTGCTGACGCAGCCATACTGAGCTGCCTTATACAGATTTGCTGAACTCAACACGCCAAGACTTCGACTTGAAAATTTGCCGTTTGTAAGTTGGGCGCTTCGACCACCAATCACAGCAGAAATACACTTTTGCGGCTGATATAAGTTGGTTGGAGCGTGTTGAATAGTGTTCAGCAATGTCAGTCAACACGGGAACAAACTGACCAGAACCATGCAAGCATTTGAGAGATGGATGGAGTAGAAGGGGGGTAGGAGTGAGTGAGCCTACAGGACAGGGGTGCCCATTGGCCTGACTTCTTGGCCGTGACAGCCGGTTCGGAAATGCATTGCAACCTACCCGGTGAAGATTTGCAAGCTTTAAAGGTCCTCATTGCCTCATGAAATCACCATTCAGAAAGATAATCAAGCAAGAGAGGGCATGGTCAGCTGAAAAAGAATACACAGGACACCTATACCTTTCAGAATATAAGGGCGCGAGGAATTTACACCAAGATCAAAATGCGCACTTACGTCACAGAATTTCATGATAAGTTTTGGCGAGCTGCAGCTTCGTGAGCTGATGAAGAAGCAGGGTCGCTGGCTGCGCTGGCCAAGGACTGTAGCCCCCCTACAGTGGAGTGGGCATCTCTTGTGTAGTCACTCATACCCCCTGCTGCACCCAAGGACTGCAATGTGGTGCTATGAGCAGACGTGTCCCATGGTGACATCCAGCTGCCCCCGCTTTGAAAGCTGAGGGACGACACGCCGACGGGCCCTGCAGCGTGTGCATGTCCAGAAAAGTTTTCACCCATACCAGAGCCTGTAGAAGTGTGCGACAAATGTGCCGCATGGGGGCTCTGGGATTGCCGTGCCACCATGCCTGTGTAGTTGCCTGTGGAGTGGGCCGAAGTGTGAGCTGAGTAGCCGGGGTCGCTCTCTTGTACCGGCACCATAATCCCGACTGAAATCAGCACAGCAATAGCTTCTTGTAGCATCTGCCTACCATATGGAAGCCCTTCAATTTGATCGGCATTCACGCGCACAGCGTCAGCAAGGACTACTCTGGTGCTGACAGGTGCTGTGCTCAGCGTCTTCTGCAGAACATAGTTTGCATATCGGTCAATCAGGAGCTGGCGCACAGGCCCCGCACGAGCAATCGCTGGATGAGCGAGCCAGTAGCCAGACACGTGCACATAGTTTGCAATACTTGCAGCATCTGTTGCATCGCTGGGGCTGACGGTGGGGATGGGTGTACCGATCACCTCAGAAACTATGCTTGCCGCACAAACCTCAGGTGCCTCTGACACAAGACTTTCCAACACGTTACTTGCGTATTTATGTTGTGAACTTTGCACAATATTGCCGTGAAATTGCGCGAAAATAAGCTCAGCCTCCGCGGGAATCATTTTTTGAAGAACAAAGTTGCCGTAAGGGTTGTTTGCCAATGTCAAAGCCAATGGCAGAAGTGAGGGGAAAATAGTTTTCGAAAGCCAAGACTGTGGCATAACTTCAAGCGTTTTCTGAAGCACCCGGCAGCCGTATGGGTGAGAGGCCAAGTTTGCAGCATTGCTCGCCAGGAATTCAAGCACTTGCGGGGGGATTACTCGTTTCTCCGCACATATTGTCAAAAGCTTTTGGACAACATTGTGTGCGCATTGGTGTGTCGTATATGCGGCCACATCTTGTACAATTGCTTGCACAAGTTTGTTCCACATGGCTTTGTCAGCAACATCGAGCGCCCTTTGAAGCACGCGGTGGCCATACACATTTGTTGCCAAAGTGTCAGCATCTTTGAGCACGCACAGCAAGGCTTGAGGCGTGTGCCCCCCTTGACTTTCTGTCAGGAGACACTGCACTGTGTAATTTCCACATGCATGCTTTGCACATGCCTTGAAGTCGGCGAGCAGCGTGTTAGCAACAAAATTCTTTTCAGTGACTGAAGCAGGGTGTGTGTACCGGAATTGCACATACCGTGACCCGACAGGATCTTTTGCAAGTTCAACAATAATTTCAGGCCCGGAATCCAGGGTCCATCCAACAGCAAGGAATGCGGCATCCGAAGTTGGCACTCGTTTCATGGAGCCTTTACCTCTTGCTGGACCGTTTGGTGTACTTTTACGAGCAAAATTCATCAGGATATTGCGCAGGGTTGTACAAACATTGCTTGGGTTAACTGCAGCAATCTGCTGTGGTTGCAAGCTCACGTTCAGCACAGGTTTATGCTGTTGACTTCCGTACGGCGACGCAAAACCCGCACTGGCCCCTGCGTTGCTGATCATTTCCAGAGCTCCTGGGTTCATTGACATTTGAGCCATCATAGCTTGCATTGCCATGAAATCAAATCCGTATGGTATTCCAGCAATTGGTGGAGCAGCGGTGCCTGGTTGCAAGAATGGTGCCTGAGGCAGGTCTCCTGCGTTGCTCCAGCTTGGATGGCCGAGATTGCTTCGCGGGAATGCGAAGAATGGAGTGAAGCCGTCAGGGCTACCCGCAAAGTATTGGCCTTTGGGATCTTGGCCTGGATTCATGGTGATGGCACTTGCTTTCGGGCGAAAATACACAACGGGCACGGACACAGGGAACTGTTAGCTGTGCAATTTGTGAGAACCGCGCAGGCTGCCAGCTGGAGGAAGTACAATCTCAAGTGAGCGGGCAATTCCGAATGGCAAGTTTACTCTGGACTGTTTGATTGTCAAGACTTCAGTGGGCCTCTGACTCAACCTATCTGTCTGTTGCGCCAGAACTTTGTGAGCACAACGCTTTTCTTGGGGGGGGCCGCTTCGCCACAGCTGCGGGAGGGAGAATTCATGTTCAAGCTTTAGCCAACATCAAAATTACCACATCGCCTTCTTTTTGATGTTCTTTTTCGCACTGTGCGTTTGAGCGGTTCGAGAAACATTTTGGGACTCAGCATTTGGGATTGGCGTTTCGCAGGCGTTACTTTCAAGTGCTATCATGTTTTGGAGCACAAATGTGCTGACAACAAGAGGCCCTCTGGGCAAAGTCTGGCTCGCTGCACAATGGGACAAGCGTCTATCGAAGGCCCAGTGTGCTGCTGCCGATATTGACCAGGCTGTTGGTGAGTGTTACCATCCTGCAATGTTTCTCAAAACCTCAGTTCGTTGGCTTGCAAGGAGCTCAAGCAAATAGCGTCGTCTGACCCACAATGTGAATTCACAATCACAGATGATATCATCAAGCCACAGCAGCCGCTTGCTTTGAGGACATCTGGAACTTTGCTCCTGGGTTGCGCTCGGATTTATGAGTTCAAATTGGCCATGCTTTTTCAGGACTGCGCCAATGCTATGAAACGCCTGCAAACTGTAAGTTTCGAGCAGCCTTATCCAAACCAACAGCATAAGCTGCTGGTTGTCGTCTGCTTGTCAAATCCGTGTGATTCCTCACGGCCATTTCTCTTCAGAGCTCAAAAGCGACTGGTGCGGTTGACCTGCCTGAGCACGCCCGGACAGGGACTGAGAAGCAATTAAATAGAAAAGCACAAACATATGGTTTTGGGCTCAATGATGATGACGATGATTCAGTCGTCCTTGGTGATATGGCTGCATTGTAAGTTTCGCTTGCGTTTCAAACTCTCGTGCCGCTCAAACCCTGCCTCACTTTCACAGAGACGATGCCATTGAAGATGATTTCACACTGATGAAAGGAAACTTCAATCAAGCTGCTGCGGAGGATATCACTTTGCGCACGATGGATCAGAATAGTGCGTTTCCATGCATGCTTCGCGTTGTGGGTTTGTGCTCCACGGTGATTTCAAACGCAGTCGTGCCCGAGGAAGGTGCTGATGATGACTTGTTTGGCGACATGGGATTTGGTCCCGAGGCATTACGTACTGCAGGCACACCTGCCTCAAATGCTGCATCATCTGCTCGCGTCGACGATGCTGATTTGTTGGATGTTGGCATGCCTGACGTTGCCTCGCTGGTGTCAGGGGCATCGGGAGCATCGGCTGCAAGCAAGCGCCGCAGCAATGCAGCTGCTGAGGCTGCTGCCGCCATCAGGGCACGCACATCTCTGGCATCTGCTCCTGTGCGTGACAGCATGGGCGCCCCAGCCGATGAGTTCGGCATGCTTGGGGGAGCAGATGACGAGGATGCCTTCGGGGGTGAGATGCCTATGATGGACATGGAGGCTGCATCAGACGACGAGCTGCTGGCTGGTGGGGACGCTGACTTGCTCGGCTCTGTCCGCGACACAGACGGCACCTCTGGCATCTCCGAGCTGGTGGAGAGCGAGACTGAGTCTCAAGCTGAGGCTGCTGCCGATGCAGCCGCGCGTGCAGCTGACAAGCGCAAAGCCCGCCGCCGTCGTGCAGCGGGTGCCGTTCGCGATGAGGTCATCTCTATCCCATCACGGGTGCTCAAGGGCTGGATCGGGAACACCGAGCGGCACCTGCTGCCTCGCCCCCTGGGGCGCCGGCGCACTCGCCTGGCACGCCAGATTGCCAAAGCCGACCATGCTGGCCTGGTGAACACAGAAGAGGGCTTCACCCAGCTTCTCCAGGTGCCCATGGGTCTGCGCCACGACATGGTGGCGCCCCAGCTGCTGCAGTTGTTCGCTGCACATGCCAGCGACAACCTGCCTTACGCACGCCGCACAGAGCTGGAGCTCAAGAATGAGATCCGAGGCGTGTTGGGCCTTGAGCTGTTTGACGAGAATGGCGGCACAATGGAAATGCCGCCTGCAGTGGACGATCTCCCCAGCGACGACGACGGGGGCTTCATGCCGATGGGCGACATGGACGAGGAGGACGGCGGTCTGCTACCCATGCTGGACGCCGATGTCCCTGCCGGGCGCCCATCCCTGCTGGATGCCGCCTTTGCCCGGGGCGCCGACTCCGCGTCTGTGGCGGCCTCCGCCATCAGTGCCCCCTCTAGCACAGGCATGGCATCCACAGCTGAAGCACGGCTGGGGGCGCGGTCCGAAAGTGACTCCCAGATCACCACAGATGAATCAGGCACTGTACCTGTGCACAAGTGGCACTCCCGTACCAAGCGCATGGCGCGGGTGCTGGCAGATGCCCTCCAGGCCAATGCTGCATCGGTGAATGACCCCATGGACGCCCAGGCCTCTTTCAGCAGTCTGGCCATGGGAAGCAGCAAGCGATCTGCAGCGTCTGCATTCTATGAAGTGCTTGCTCTGGCCACGTGGGATGTGGTCTCGGTGCAGCAAACAGCACCATTCTCAGACATTGCTGTCGGGCGCACCGCAAACTTTGACAGCACCATGGCTGCTGTGAACGCCTGAATCTCATCAGCAAGACTAGCTTATTGCGTGCTGTTGTGATTTATTGACTGCCATCTCCACGAAGATTTCCCCTAGGTTGAAGGGGCTCACGGCAGGTGCCCCACAGTTTTCGACTGTGACTGTGACCATCAAAACGCAACTGCTTTTATAGTACACACAGGGCTTGCTGAAGGGAACGAACAGCGATGGACAGCAGGCCAAAACACTCAAGTGGCAAGCGCAAGGGGAAGAAGCGTGGGCGCGATGAGCACGTGCAGGCTACGCTGCGGCGAGTAAACGACCCAGCAGCCGAGGCTCGCGATAAGGGTCTGGAGGCACTCCATCCCAATGAAGAGTTCATTGTACCATCAAGTTTGAGCAATACGCTACCTGATGTGCCCGTGGGCCCCTACTACCTCAAGGAGGGTTTGGGTGAGAGGTATGATACCATTGCGGAATTTCGCCTAGCTGCTGGCCAACAAGCTTGCTATTTGCAGCTTCTGGCGATACAACATGATGGTGAAGTCATCCATGGAGGATGGACATGACTATAAAATCTTGCCTGAGGTTGGAGCAGGTGTTCACTTCGACTTATTGAACGCAAGGGGTGGATTGGCCGTCGGTAAGTTTGAGTTGTAAGTTGTCTTGTGCATCGCCCCACGTCGACCATTGCAGAGGTTGTCAAGTCCATTCACCTATCCAAAATCGAAGAGGACTTCACCAAAGAAAGCTTGTCTCGACCTGCATCTGCTGTGAATCGGCCTGTGAACAGGGGCAGTTTGAACGGAGTGGAGTTCGCTCGCCGCTTTGGCCGACTGGACGCAGACTCACACAAGCGCCAGAACCCAGCTCGAACCAAAACCAAATCTGCTGACCGTCAGCGCTTCGACCGCCACATGCAGGCTTACATTCAGCAGCGTGATTTGCAGACCCCATTGCAGCGAGCACAGGCTTCGTTCAAAGCCGTGTCCGCCGGTGCAGCTTTGCAGCACCCAACCAAGCCCGAGCTCACACCAGTGCAGTCATGGTCAGTGCTACCCGACGAGACTTTATGGGCGTCTCAAATTGTGCATGTGGTGTTTGAGGATAACCCCTACGTGCGCCGCACCGCCAGCGTTGCCAAGCGCCAGCGCACAATGGACCCCAAAGACCTCACAGGCGAAGCAGAGGCAGAGGCGCCAGAGGAGCACAGCACACAGCTGGCTAGATCCGTCATCCGCACCCCCCACGACGCTGTGTCTTCAGCGGCGGGGTTGATGGGGGCACTCCTGGCCCCATCCCAGGCAGACGCAGAGGCAGCTGAGGACAGCGCCGCCACAGCACAGGCGCAACTGGAGGCAGCAGCAGAAGAGGCCCAGCGCACCGCACCAGCCGACGCACCGGTGCAGGTGTCTACCGATGGTGCCGCAGACGAGGTGCACTGCCGCTTCGTGCGTCAGTACAACATGTCCCTACAGGCATACCCACACCCCCACGGATCAGCTGAGGAGGACGAAGCCGCTGCAGCCGCCATCGCAGCAGGGCAGCCACCCAAGCCTGTGGACACGCAGGTGGTGCTTGTGTGGGACCACGAGAACGGCGTTGTGCGCCTGCTGCCCCTGGCGGCGAGGGTGCAGGCGGCTGAGCTGTACAGCAAATCCCCCCCAGAAGACGTCCTCCTGCGGCGGCGCACGCTCAAGGCGGCAGAACAGCAGGAGGAGGATGACGCCATAGCAGGGGTCATGACAGACAGCTTGGCCGAGTACAGGCACCAGCGCGCCAAAGCGGCACTGGCTGCCGCCACGGCCAGGCACGAGCAACACATGGAGGAGGCCAAGCGACGCATGCAGGCGCTGCAGGAGCGCTCCAGGGCTACTAATTCTGCCAAGGCGTCACAGCCTGACGATATTGGGGACTTATTTGCTGCAGAGGATGAGGACTGATCGATGGGGGGATCCAGCCTGGGTTGAGGGGGTGAGGAGGGGACATGCAAGGAGTTTCCTGACACCCAGAGCACGCTCAACTTGATCAATTCACTCACACATGTAAATCTTGCTGCAAGGTGGCACCCTTATGTTTTGGCTCACAGCGGATTCAGGCGCTCTGACTCTTCCCAGAAGTATACCCGAGAGTGGCTGGAGGCAGAGGCAGCAGAGTGCAACAACTATCAAGCAGGGTGTCATAGTTGCACTGCGACGACAAGCATGTCATTCTTGTTGAACTGGCTGGGTGATGTGCTTGCACCTGACCCACGCCTGCAGACTCCGGAGGGCAGGTGTGTATTGGCTCTGTCTGGCTGCCTCAGTTTGATTCATGAAAAGGCATCACTATCTCAGGCTCATGTGCGCCATCAAGGCAGGGGATACATCAGCAGTAGAAGCTGCACTTCAAGAGGGTGCCAGTTCCAATTTTAGGGACGATGAGTGAGCTTGGTGCCCTTTGCTGCGCTCGCTCAGCTCTGTGTAACGCCAAATACTTTGCAGTGACCACACCGCCCTTTGTCTAGCCTCCCGATGCGCAAGTTTGACCATTGTACAGATGCTTCTTGACAACAAAGCAAGTGTGCACTTGTGCAGCCCTGCAAGCGGCCCGGAGGCGGCGCTTCCTCTTCACCACGCCGTACTGTCAGGCAATGCAGACATTGCGTGTTGCCTGCTGCGAGCTGGTGCAGATCCCATGGCAGAGGACGGCAAAGGCTGGAGTGTGCTGGCACGAGCACACCAATCTAATGATATGGCAATGCTGCAATGCATTAGGGATGCAGCCACCCTTCGCACAGCTGGTTGCACAGAAGGGCAGAGCACTAAAGCGCCAGTGCCAAGCGGGCTATTTCTTGACAGCGACACTGGAGATCACGAAGGCACTGACGATGCATCTGAGTTGTCAGGGGGCATTTCGTCTGATGACAGTGATGGTTTTGTTGTTGGCACATCTTGAGCAAGAGTTCTAGTGTAATGTATTGACAGGCTTGTCAAGCACAGTCGCAACCTAGTCCAAGCATGCTCAAGCCTTACCCACTGCCCACAGCAGCAGAGGCAGCCGTTCCAGCAGCAGCAGCAGATGGGGCTGCTGCCGGGCGTGAATGAACCAAGCCCCTATTCACCAGGGCAGCCGCTTCGCCGAAAGCAGCGCGTCGCAGGGACAGGTATGCAGACAGCCCTCGGGCGTACACACAAGAGGGCATGGCCTGCAGCGCCTGCGCAGCGCTGGTGGCTGCTGTCTCGTACTCCCCTGTCAGGATGTGCGCAATGGCGACATTGGTGTACATGGCGGAGACGGCTGCCACACGGGGCACAGTGGAGGGCGCCGACAGGGGCACCCGTAAGTGCAAAGGGAACAGCGCCTCGCCTTGAGGTGCGACCCCCCCTTGCGCAGGCGCCTTGGGGATGCTCACGCCCTGAGCCTGCTGCTGCCCCTCGGAGGGCGGCACGGCGCGCGCCAGGTACTGCATGCCGTCACGCACACGCCCCAGGGTGCACAGCGCCTCACACATGTACGAGTACGCCAGGAAGCGCCAGGGGTCTGCCAGGCTCTGGATGCTTTGGGCAGCTTCTGCAGGCACATTTGCAGTGTGCAGGGCCATGAGCTGGGCGGAGTTCAGGGCCGGCTGCAGCAGATGGGCGATGGACCACACCTGCTGGCAGGCGGAAATGGCAGTGTGGGGGTCCCCGCGGCAGAGCGCTGCGTATGCAAGCTTGCAAAGGGCAGCTTGGCGCACACGGCACTGTCCCCAGCGCAAACATCGCATGGCAGCGGCGCGGCCCGTGGCCTGGGCAGTCATCACGCGGTGTGTCGCCTCCCCGCCGCGCTCCTTTGCCGCCCGGTGCTCCTCCATGGCGCTGGTGAGGTCGCCCTGTGCCTGGTTCAGAGTGTTGTTCATGTGGGAGCTGAGGGTGGCAGGGTGCGGCAGCAGCGCCACGCAGTTCAACAGGCACACCATGGCATAGCTCAGGTTCAGCTGCGGCCGCACAGAGCAGATGTCGCTGGCGTCTGACTCGGCACGGGCACCCACGGCTGGGAGCGCTGCGGGGGGCTCCGTGTCGGCGCGTGCACAGCTGAGCAGGAGGCGTTGCTGGGCGCCCCCTCCCAGCTTTGCAGACACCAGTCCGACGCCAGCCCAGCAGATCTCAGCACCACCATCGCCCACATTGTCGTTCCGCCCATCGTCACCGCCGTCGGTGGCAAATGCGTCTGGGGCTGCGTCTGGCGCTGCCTGCACCACCGTTGCTCCTGCGGCGTCGGTAGGCACCACGGGCATGGCGTGGGCATGCCCAGGGCCTGAGGCTGTGCGCATGGAGTGCGCCTGCAGACACGCCTCCGCCATGCGCAGCCACAGGCGCGGCTGGTGGCGTCGGGAGGGAGCGGCGCCATGCAGAGCGGTTAGGGCGCGTGCTGGCTGCCGGCACAGCAGCAGCGCCAAGCCCAGGTTGGACAGGATGTCGCCCATTGGCGCGATACGGGGGGGCGTCACGCCGCCGCCAGCTGCCAGGTGGGTGTGCGGAGCCGGCTTCCGCTTGCTGCTTGGTGCGTTTCGCTCTGGGAAGATGCTGTCGGACGAGTCGCGGCTGGAGCCCCCCCCGCCCCCCTTTCGGCCGCCACGCTTGCTGCCCCCAGCTGCAGTGCCTGCAGCATCACCCCCAGCTGGGGTGCGCGCTGCATGCGACATAGCTGGGGTCAGCCCGTGGGTCGTATTGTGTGCCAGGGCAGCATCCACGGCTTTCGTCAACAGCAGCACTGCAGAGGCCGACTTGCCCGCCACAGCTTGCGCCACGCCCAAATTGTTCAAGTACTGCGCCATTTGTAGACCACGGTCGCCTGCCACGCCAGGCAGCTTGCGTGCGATAGTCTCCGATTCGCCCAAGGTGGCCTGCGTGATGCGGCATGCCCGCTGGAAGTGGCGGCGGCGCAGGGCCACCTCGGCGCGCAGGGACATGGCCATTTGGCGCGTGGAGTGCAGGGGCACCCAGCCTGGTGACGTCACCGCTGGTTTCACAGCGGTGGTGATGCCGCCCAAGTCAGCAGCGTCAGTGCTGGGGAGCACGCTGTGGAAGCCAGGCTCGCCCCCCTTCGCCCCGCTGCCCAAGATGTCAAATGCCTGCTTCAAGTACTGCATGGCTGTGGACAAGGCGCCTTCAGCCAACGCAAAGCGGGCGCGGTGCACCGCGAGGGTGCACTGGAAATGCTGCACCACAGCCCGGCCTGCAGCTGCGGCGTAGCCCGAGCCCCCCCCAGGGGCTGCCGCTGCCGCCACTGAGGAGGGCAGCACCACAGAGAGACATGCAGCAGCAGCGTTAGCGTCGGTGAACACATGCGGCTGCTCCAGGTACGTCAGCACGGCGCGTGCCTTCTGCGTGACCATGCCCAGGTTGTTGTCCTCTGAGTCCGTCCCGGGGAAGGCACGGGCGTAGATGTCGAGCAGCAGAAAGGCAGCCCGCATGGCCACCCACTCATCACAAGGCTCAATGCGGCGGAAGAGGCTCTCCAGGATGTTGCTGGCGGAGGCGAACTGCTCCTGCTGAACCAACGCCACAGCAGTGTTGTACTGCACAAGGTGCTGCACAGACTCATCGGCACGAGGTCCACTGCCCTGCTCCGACTGCGAAAGAAACAAGAGCAGGTAAAAATGTTTCTGGCTTGGTCATGCGGGTTGGTGGCAATGCTCGCAGTACCCCTGAGGATCGTTTTGCGATGCAGGCACGTACAGCAGCAGCGCCAGACTTCAGCGCACGGTCGATTGCACCAAGCTCAGACAAGAGCGAGGATGTATCAGCACAGCCAGTAATGGCAAACTTCAATAGAGTAGAATTGACTTTGAGCCTGGGGTCTTCGGCAAAGCTCTGCGAAAGCGTCGTGGTGCCAACCTGCTAAGGAGGGCGCTGCGGGATTTCGCAACACCGCCGCTTCATGCAGTACGTACTGAGTTGGACTTCAAATCTGCAAGTTTTGACTGGGCCAAGTCAAAGTCCCCATCGCTGCATGATGTGTAACGTGTAGCACTGCACAATGGGCCTTTCACACATGGAGTTGCTCACCTGAATGCCAAGGCGGCATCGATCGCTTGGGCTGCAGCCATGAAGCAAAAAATAAAGCGCCAGTGAAAGGATTCAACAGCCAAACAGCAACGAAGCAACTACTTCTGTTATTGCGGTCAGTGTGTGCCTGTTCAGGTACACCGAGAGAGTGCAGCCAGCAAGAAGCGAAGCTGGCGTGCAGGTTTCGACCCTGGACACAAGCACTGGTGTCTTCGGACGACAAGGTCAAGCCGCAGAGGTCAAAGAGCTGTCAGTGACAATCAATTCATAAATACAGCGAGTCAACCCTTCACCCCGCAACGCAGCTAGTGCTCGTAGCTGCTTGTGAGTCCCCCCCTCAAAACTGCGCACTCAGTGACTGAGCTTAGCCAAGTGCACTGCTGCCAGTCACGGCTGCCGCCGCCGGCATGTGGACAGCGCAACGGGGCAACATCCCGATTGATCTTCTTCCAGCTGCCCACCCAGGGCATGCTGCATATGCGGGCGGCCGCCCAGCAAGCCCAGCCAAGCGTCAATGTTTGCCCCGGCGCCGATGCCCCCCCCTTGGCTGCTTCAGCTGCTGAAGAAGGAGTAGATGACATAGAACAGGGCGCCATTGGCCCCCCGCAGTAGGTTGAACAGGGCCCCAGCTGGTCCCCCGTTGCGCCACGACAGCAAATCGTGACCATACAGCAGGTCCTCATGGCGCACGATCTTGTATCGCAGGTGCTCTGCCCGGGGAGCAGCCTCCTCCTGGTCGCCCTCTTGTTCCTGGATGTACAGCCGCACGATGGAGTGGAAGGGCAGAGTGACTGACCCCCACAGCGTCGTGTATGTGTACTGCAGGCGGAGGATGATGGCGCGGTCTGTCGCATGCAGAATGGGCGAAATCACGATTGCTCCCTCAGGCAGCTCCCGGTCTGCCTTTTTTGAGTCACCAGTGCTTGCTTCTGTGGTTGCCTGTGGCGTGCTTGGCTTGCTGTTGCTGCCTACTGCTGCTGTCGTGGAGATGCCGGGGGTATAGGCCTTGTCTTGTGGCGGGTGAGGTGCACCACTTGACTTTGAGCACTCATTTAGGTCATACGTGTGTAAATCGATGTGTGCAGCAATCCTATGTGGCGTGAGCAAGTCCACCATAGCCACAAATGCTGTGCGGATGGGTGGCACGCCGGATAGCCTCATGAAGACGTCTTCAAAGACCGCATCATCTGCATGGAGCAAGTGTGCTACAGCAGGTATTTAACGCACACAAATAACTAACCATCGTAAACATCCATATGCTTCTTGGTGTACTTGCAGTCGTAAAGGTCAATCATGCGATCAACTATGTGCTGAACTGAGGCCTGGTTTGTTGCCGAGGCAGAGTTCGGGAACTCTCGCCTTAGCCATACAGGTGCTGGTGCTGCCGCTGCAGCTTGTGCTGCAGATCCTTTGGAGCTACCCTCACATGTTACGCTACCTTGCTGGTGAACAAGAGCACCAACTAAGCCGAACGTAGGCGCAATAGTAGCTGCAGACCTCCACATTTCGTTTTTGTGTTGTTGTCGCTGCAGTCAATACAAGAGAGCACAGTTGCTGGCACTGATAGCAAGTACTGGTGTTTATGCGTATGACGACATCTGATTTCCATGCAGTGCCTTTCTATGCTCCATGCCTGCAAGGCGCTCAAAGGGCTGTGGGGGGTGCAAATCGAGCAAAGTTCTACCTTCCAGCACAGCATCTGAAAAAAATCCGGCAGATCATTCACTCTTGAGGATAAGCAGTATAAAAAAAACAATATTGCCGCATTTCGTTCAAAAGTGGTGGCCACGGTGACACATTTGTGCGGTCTTTCCTCCCTTATCACCCAAACCGGCTGCGACAATGGCTGCGGAAAACTCTTCAGATCCTGTGAACGCGGAGGTTGCACCTCACGTGACCGATGCAAGTGAGGAAGACGACTTTCTTGATGCAGACACGAGCGATATTGGATTAGGACTTTTGGATAAGCTGCCCAAGGCAAGCGACATCCTGCCTGACAGTGCTCCCACTGCTGCTGCGGATTTTGCCTCAGACAAGGCACGCTTCTTCTCCCCAGTGCCATGGCAGCGACACAGCCCCGCTGAGCTGCCCCTCACAGAGGCAGATTGGATTGAATGGGATGGTGGGAAAGTCGGCGGTCGACCAGTGAGTGTGTGCACATTGCATGTGTGCAGCACCTGCTTCAGTTTGCTTTCTCGTACAGTTGTGGCTCTTCCCTGAGGCAGCTCCGGCAGCGAGCGACATGAGCTGCGTTGTCTGCACCAAGCGAATGCGTTTCATTGCTCAGGTATCTGCGCCTGCAGATGACGACGAAGTGGGCCACAGCCATGCGTTTCACCGCATGCTGTATGTCTTCGCCTGTGCCTCAGCGGCGTGTGTGCGCTCAGGCAGTGTGCGTGTGCTGCGCTGTCAGCTGCCCCGCATGAACGACCACTATGCTAGTGACCTGGATCAGCGCAGTGCTGCACCAGCCGAGCTGCCCGCACATCCCTGCTTTGCACAAGCGCGCAGGTGGTGCTCCGTGTGCGGTTTCTCTGCGGGGGGGGGTGCCACTTCGCCTGCCCTGCCCCCCCCAGCGGACAGGTCACACATCTTGGCGCCGCTTGTGACAAACGCCTTCGCAAAGGTACAGCAGGGGGGCACACCGCCACCACAGGCCCCCAAAGCTGTCTTGGAGCAGCTGCTGCAGTGGATGGGCAGTGACGCCTGCCCAGCCGTGGCGTGCTGTGGTGAGTGCAGCACGGTGCTTGCATCCTGGCTGCTCACTCGAGCTTTGGCTTGTGCCGCCCTCGTGGCTGATGGGCCCACCACTGCGGTGGATGGGCCCACCAGGGCAGACTCCCTGGCTGCTGCAGTCACCAAGGTGTTGTCCCTGTGGGCTGCCTGCTCGTATTCCGAGGGCGTGTACATGCCGCTGGCGCCCCTGGTGCGCTTGGGAGTAGTGTACGCCGAGCACGCCATGTACACTGACGCAGAGCCCAGCTTGCAGGAGAGGCTGTCAGCCATCAAAGCCAGAGACGAAAGTCTGGTGGCACGCCACGCCAAGCTGTGGAACGGTGGAAGTGCAGGCGGAAGTGCGGGGGGTGCAGCAGCGGCAGCTGGGCAGGAGGCAGGCGCTGCCCAGGAGGAGGACATGGACATCAGCGACACGACACAGGCAGAGCTGCTGGCGGCCAGCGGCGGCACACTGGCGGCAGATTTGGAAATGAGGGCCTTCAAGCAGCGGGTGGCACATGTGCCGGGGCAGGTGCTGCGGTTCTGCCGGTGGGCCGGCGCCGAGCCGCTGTGGCTGGGCAGCGCCGGCAAGCCCCAGCCTGGGGCAGAGGGGGTCTCCCCCCCCTGCACCTGCGGCGCCCCTAGGGACTTCGAATTTCAGATCATGCCCCAGGTGCTGGATGCCTTGCAGGTGCCGCCCCGATTGGGTGCAGGGGGGTCTCACGATGAATTGGACTTCGGCACGATCGCCGTGTACACGTGCACGCGGTCCTGCCAGACCGAGCCGAGCGCAAGCGAATGGGCCCACACCCAGGCAGCGGAGACGCATGTGGCTCAGATAGTGTCAAGTTAATTTATTGCATCATTTCATTTTCGCGACACACTGTTGCGCTGAGACATTCATCGTCGCCGGGCCGGGGGGGCCTGGGCAGCTGCAGCCTGCGTCTTGAGCAGGTCGTACACTTGCTGCTTGATCCACTCCTTAGGCTTGGGGTCGTACTGCATGGTTTTGCCGTCAAAGCTGCAGAGGCGTGTGTTCACTGTATGCATTGTATTCAGCCAGACATGTGTAGCCAGAAGGCGTGTCACGAGACAAACTTACACCATGGCTGCCATGTCAGGCAGAGAGTCAATGTACGCAAACAAGTCAGAGATATCATAGCTGATGTTACTGACTCCAGGGTTCAGCTCGCGCAAGCGGCCTTCGTACATCTTGATGACATCTGCAAATAAGAGTTGCCAACGAGTGAGCAACATCTGCAAACACCACGGCTTTAGCTCATCTGAGCCTTTCACACTCACTGTTCAAGGCTGCAGTGGGAGAGTCAAAGTCTTTAAAGGTGCGACTGTTGTTTTGCTGGGTTGTCTGCGTCAGCAGAATTGTGTGCTTGCTGCTTGCCTGCAAAGAAAACGACGGTACTGCATTATTGCTCAAAAGCCGCAACTTGTGCATCGTACCATGATGATTCACAACTGTTCGACCCCGTGAGACACAACAAAAACAGTTTAATGGAGCATTGGTTAATGTGCCGTCTCCGCAACTCCTGTTGGGTGCGTGTCCGGCAGCCAACAGTTGCCCCCGTGTAGGCACTCTCAGCACAGATGAGCTCATTGGCCTTCAAAGCCCGAGGGGTACCCCTTGAACACGCTTG
>Ga0307982_1000682_pt1 | contig 26888 bp, 22 predicted proteins | sample OrgLakmetagen989_FD_201847 | JGI IMG/M metagenome (GOLD analysis project Ga0307982, IMG submission 201847) | Saline water microbial communities from Organic Lake, Antarctica - #989 | ecosystem: Environmental > Aquatic > Non-marine Saline and Alkaline > Saline | place: Antarctica: Organic Lake...
AAGCGCGCGAAGCGTGAATGAACTTATTAGCTAGCTTCGTTTCAGACACAGTTTTAGCTAGCTGAGTTTATTGTTTTGTCTTGTAAATATTAGAGCAAGAATGTCATAGGCGAAACGACCGTGGCTGAAACGCTGAAACTGATGAAAACGAAAGAAAGCTCCAGGAAAAATCACACAAGATACGCTCGATCCAGGAAAAATCACACAAGATACGCTCGTCTCAAAGCGCAGTTCACGCAGAAACAATTCTTATCTAGTACCGTAAAATCTCCAGGACTAACAGCCCGCACCCAATGGGGTGCACCTACAGCTCAAATAAAGAAGTCAAATGCTGCCCGTTGCCATCCGTCGACCGAACAACAGCACCAACGCCCAATGCTACTTATGCGAAAACGCAGCACAATCTACCTGCCGCAAGCAAAGTCCCTTCGAACAACGCATCATGGCAACGGGAAATTCCACTAAATAGCATCGATTGTGGTGATGTTCAATCAACAAAGTCTGCTTCAGAACGTGGTGATTATTCGCTTTTCAAGAGCGAGGCAGCCTCCAGGATTGGACAAGCAGAATCATTGACTACATCGATGAAATCATCTAGGGCATCGCAGCAATTTCCACTACTGCGTAGTAATTCAATCGAGGAAATTATGACTTGCTGCATTTGCTACGATACTATGCCATCCTCATCAACACCTACCTCTCTTCACAGTGCTAACCCTTGCGATTCAGCGCACTTCGTTTGCCGGGGCTGTGCATACATGTACTTGAAGACTAAAGTTGAAGAGAAAGCTGTGGCCTCGAACCTCACATGCCCTGGCAATTGCGGAGAATTCTTAACAGTGGAAGATGTTAGAAGCTTCCTTGACTCAGCTGACGAAAATGACCATGCAGCGTGGCACGTGCTCTTGGCGAAGTTCAATGAGGCACACGAAGCAGCTAATGCCGTCGAAACTGCACGAGACCGCAGGTTGCGGCGCTGGCTACCGTCAGCGACAGATATGGCTGCTGACATGAAGTTTGCGCTCTGGCGATGTGGCCACAACGCTCGTCGATGCCCTGGCTGTAAGACCGTTATTGAGAAAAACGGAGGATGCCAGCACATGACTTGTCGTGAATGCTGCCACGAATTCTGGTGGTGCTGCGGCCAAGCCTATCGTGGCAAACACAAGTTGAGGTTGTGCGCTCCGAGCTCCAGTATACGTTCATTGGTGCAACACCGAAGTCTGTACTGGGGCCCGAATGTGCCGGTTCGTGCTGTAACCAAGGTTACAGCTTCATGTGTAGGATTGGGGCTGGGTGTGACTGCGGCAGCCCTTTCCGTTGTAGCAGTGCCACTGTACCTCGGTGGAAGTGCGCTTAGCACCAAATCTGGCTTCAAAGACTGGCGGCGCGGCGGCCAGAGACGTCCTCACAGAACAGCAGTCGAGAGACCAGTCACTCCACAGCGTGTGCGACGCGCACTACACAATCTACGGTATGGCGCTCGCGCTGGTGGTCTCCATGGAAGCGTCTTTACTAGTAGCTCGCCACTTTTTGCCTTGAGGCTGCTGAGGCCAACAGCAGTTACTCCCCCAGCAATGGGAACGAACGAAGTGCCGAAGAAACTAGTACTCGAGGTGCCATTAGGGGCAAAAGCAGTAGCTGCAAGACGAGCAAAATTTGCAGTTGCAGCAGTTGCAGCAATAGCGGCAGTGGCGTTGGCAGTAGGAGCCATGGTAGTAGTTATCGTGGTGACAATGTTGGCAATAGCACTCGTGGTGACGCGTGCGACGGACGCAATTGGGTTGAAGGCAACGGTGGCTGTGATTTTATTGCAAGGAGGTCTTGAGTGACAATCACCCTAGTGTACTTTTCCAGTCTCCAAGCGTGAGCCAGCACGTGCGCTTTTAGCAGCGGCTTCCGCCCGCTCTTGGTTATCAGAATTTAACTTGGAGACTGCTGCACTGCATTGTTGTGTGGTGTAATCCAAGTCAATAGCAGCAGTTATGCCAGTAGCTTCAGAAGTAGATTTTTTTAACAAACGTAGGTAAGTTCCCTGCATGTGTGGCGTGCAAGACCGGAATCTGAAGTTCGTAATTCCCCTGTGAGAGGCGGAGAGCCAGTGGAATTGGAAAAGCTAAAAGTTCCTAAGAAGTGTCGGACCTTAGGTGGTTGAACTCAACTAAGTGGGGCATCTGATTTTGATAGCGACATATCAGGCCGTGGTGGACTCAGAACTAATTGCTCTTTTTCGTGATAAAGTTTTCTCTTTAACTGCGTTGACATTGCGCTCTCTTGTGTTGATTTGGTCGCTCAAGCTTCAAGTTCAAGGTCAAGGGCACTGTACTAATTTATAGAATATCTAAAGAAACGATTTCGCCGGGTGCATACTCATACTTATACATTTTGACACAGGCCCATGCCTCCTTCCGAGAATTGGTCCTACGGGGTTCATGAGAGTAAAGATGAATATTGCATTGCGCAAAAGGACACTCAGCCCAGTCAGACTTGTTCTGGAGGATTCATCAAAACGCAGCTTTATGCTATTTGTTGTTGTTTCTTTGCAATTGGGGAGTATAATCTAATCTAATCTAATCCCGGAGTGCCGGAATTAGGAGCGCACACTAGGAGAAGGGCCAGTATTTGGAGATAAGCGAATCTGGCACACGTGCCCTAGTGGCCATGGATGTGATACTTTTTGTTTTGGCACCACCGGGCTATAGAATTCTTTGGTGTCAATTATCAGCCGCCATGATTACTGCTGCAGCCTTAATATTCTTCCTTGGGAGGTTTCCTATGAGCTGAAGTGTTTACCATGGAGGTCAACAATGGGGAATGCAGTGATTATAGATTTATCATCGTACGCGGAGTCATAATCATGAAAATTATTGGCGTATCCCGTATCCCAGCTCGTGCTGTACAGTCGTCTGAACTCTGTATCTGTACATACAGTATCCAACCCGTAGGGGCGTTACTTGTACGAAATCTTTTAGAAAGCTCCAGGAAATTACTGAAGATACGCTCAGTAGTTGTGCACAAACTAATATTCTTCCCATGGAAAGCCCAGGACCAGCAGCCCGCGCCGAATGGGCTGCGCTCTTGGCTTCAATCAAAGAGGGGGATCCCGCTCTTCGCCACCGATCAAGCGTAAATGATGTATCTCTTGATCAGCTTTACGGCATACCCGTCAAACTGGTGAAGAAGACAACAAAACCAAAAGTTACCTTTGCAACAACGCCAACATATCTTTCTACCTCACCCACATCAATCTCTAACGAAGCGAGTCGGCTAGAAAATATTTCACATAACAGCAATATCATTCGTGAGATTCGAGTAACTAACAATGCTTCAGAATCTGATGGTCGTTCTGTGGCAGCCTCAACGGTTGCATCAAAAGGAGAGAAAACGGCAAAGAAGACATATCTCAGGGCATCACGACTATTCCCGCCTACACCTCCCGATTCATCCAAGGAAATGATAACTTGCTGCATTTGCTACGATACTATGCCATCCTCTTCGACACCTACCTCTCTTCACAGTGCTAACCCTTGCGATTCAGCGCACTTCGTCTGCCGGGGCTGTGCTTACATGTACTTGAAAACCAAAGTCGAAGAGAAAGCTGTGGGCTCGAACCTCACATGCCCTGGCAATTGCGGAGAAGTCTTAACAGTGGAAGATGTTAGAAGCTTTCTTAATTCATATGATGAAAGCAACCGTGCATCATGGTATTTACTCTTGAGGAAGTTCAACGAAGCACACGAAGCAGCTACCGCAATGGAGTCCGCACGGGACCGAAGACTGCGGCGCTGGCTACCGTCAGCGACAGACGTGGCTGCTGACATGAAGTTTGCAATTTGGTGGTGCGGTCGTGATGCTCGTCGGTGCCCTGGCTGTAAGATCGTTATCGAGAAAAACGGAGGATGTCAACACATGACCTGCCGTGGATGTCGCCACGAATTCTGGTGGTGCTGCGGCCAAGCCTACAGGGGAAATCATAACGAGGTGCTGTGCGCTCCTGGCACAGCTATTGGCTTCGTTGCACACCATCCAAGTCCGTATTGGGGCCCAAATGTGCCGGTTCGCGCCGTAACTAAGGTTACAGCTTCATGCGTAGGATTGGGGCTGGGTGTGACTGCAGCAGCCCTTTCTGTTGTAGCAGTGCCACTGTACCTCGGTGGTAAAATATTGAGCGACGAGTCGGGCTTTGAAGAGTGGCGGCGCGACAGAATGCGTCGTCACCGAGCAGCGGCCCAGAGGGCAGCTACTGAGCGGCAACGACAGCACGCGGCTGTAAATCGTTTGGGACAAGAGCAACGTCGAATTGAAGATGATCGTCAATTGGCGCTAGAATTACAGGACGGCTATCGCTTCAGAGGCTCCCATGACGACATCACCATTTCAGTCGAAGATGTGCAGTCGCTCGACGCACTGCCAGCATTTATCAGTGCACGGTCTTGTGAGCTGTGCGAGATGGGTAGTTTTCGTCACCCTCGAGAGATGCTTCGCCATTTGGCTCGTCACGCGTCAGGCGCACTGCCACTTCCAAGCGGTTTCATTATTAAAACTGCAGCTGAAGCACTCCGTTCTGAAATGTCAAATCTACGCTCTCCAAATGACTGCGCAGTTTTTGCCGCACTTATGCCTGCTGAAGAGTCAAGTGCTGCAATTGAAGTGGCTCAGAGAGAGCTCGACGTACTTTACCTGAGTTATCTTGATGGACGACACGACCGAGGAGCAGCACCGGTTGCAAACGAAGCAGGGCAAAGGTGCCAGTGCGGCGTGGAGCCTCCTTCAATTCAAGCGTGGTGTGCCCATCTTGTCAGCCGCAACCCTGAGCATGCCGCACGGGTGGCTCGAGCGCCAGCAGCTTGCGGCGTTATCGTGCGCCCGGGAGTGCTCTGCGATTGCCGCGCCTGTGAGGCGCCGGGCGTGGTTTGCGCCGGTTGCTTGCATCCACGCATGCTGCACTTCAACACTGCTCGTGGCAACCCGCGGCCCGCCGTTCAGAACCTTGACGACAACAATAGCATGATGTGCATGGATTGCTGAAGGCGAGCCTGCTTTCAAGCTCAGGCAGGAAACTTATGTTTCAGAGAGGCGATCGTAAATAGGGATTACAACTTTGATTTGGCATGGAAGATGGAAGGGAAGCAATAAGCAATAAGCAATAAGCAATAAGCAATAAGGCCGTGTGGCTCGCTGTGCCTTTCGTTTTACTTAGGTGGAATCATCCGACTTTTACCCTCAGTCTTACCTGATCTTTAAAGGAGGAGGGTGGGGGGGGGAGGGGGGGTTAAGTCACTAAAAAGCAGATTTCTTTGTGCGCAGTATAGCCTATAGCGCCCACCACTTTATAAACTTTTTTGTCACGGTTTTCCAATTGGCTATAACTATAAATATAACCAGAAAGTGAACTCACATGCTCAAGTATATTCTTTATGCGCCTCTGTGACTGCTGTGTACTTGCCTTTCTTTGTTTTTGCGGGGAGTATTAACTAGACTAGACTAGATGCGCCGTACTTCTATAAGAAATCATACATCACCATGTCTCGATCCTTCCCCTTTTATTTCCAATGGACTTTCTCTGGATCTCAGAATTGAGTTTAGTTTATTATGCGGGTGCAACAGTGATCAATACCTACTTTAATACCTTAGGATTCGGTGTATGCTAAAATCAAGAAATAATATCACGCGCGACTCAATTACTGATAAGGCCTCGTGTCCGAAGGAGATTGCCGGTCCCAGGGCCGCGTTAAGCCGTTGAGTTCATACGCTGAAGCCTCGGTGCCTAAATGCTGGACGCTGAGGCGTTGCAAGTACGCTACACGCACTCCCGCAGTAGCAAGCTTCAAACTCATGCTCTGCTCGAAACGAAGGTCGGAAGCATTGAATTGCAGGTGGGCATCCGAATACCCTGAACAGCCGCTAGCTTGACAACTCTTGCTTCTCACGCCTTCACAAAACTGGCAGTGTTGCTGGTGAGCTCGCAATTTGGCTTGCATAGCAGTAACATCCCACAGAGCAGGGTTGAGGGTAAAACCAGGCCAGTACCCGAAAGCGTGATCCTCGCCGAGGGTTCCAAACTCGTGCAACCGGTAATCTACGGAACGCCCCTCATCAGCTCCAAATTTCATGCCTGCGACAGGTAAGTGAGCTGTACGAGGCCAGCCCGCTGCGCCAAGGGGCGTTGATGCGCACACGTCCAGTGGGTCAGCGTAGGCGCAGGCTCGGCTGGCTTGGTCATTCAACAACACTTGTTCCAAAGGTTCTGCTACGCCCACAAACTCGTTCGATCCTGCAGTCAACTCTTCCTTGTTCTGAGCGTGTCGGTGATGATCATTCTCTTTTGGATGCTTCAGTAGTGCAGTTCGAAGCTCTCGAGAGGCGTCCAAAAGAGCAACTGCTTCACGCAAGGCCTCTGCACTACCTTCACGCCAGAGCCAATCGTCTTCCAGGTACAGAAAATATGAAGCTGGATTTGCTGTTGTAGCATTCGCTGCAAATTTACCATTTACCGAATCATATTGAAGATTTTGCCGTGAAATTTCACTCTGAGTAACGTCATTAGCAACTAGATCAAGCAAAAGGTTGAGAGAATTTGCGTGGCCTTTGCGGTGTAATGGTTTTAACATGTATTCGAAGAATGGAAACTCTTTGCGCATGGTCGCAACATCCTCTGGTGACGACCCATCGTCAACCACGACTACCCGGCACACGAGCGGACAACCCGTTGAATTGTTGCGCTCATTGCTGTTGCCACGGTGGTGGTCTGAGGTGTAGCCATTGTTGCTTCCTCCAGGCTGGAAGTTGTCACCGAGTTCAGCAAGTAACGACTTTGCAGTAACCATGAAGAGGGGCAGCCGGCGGCAAGTGGTGATGCCCACTGTAATGCGGCAGCAGCTGGAGCGGTCGCGATCCCCAAAATAAGCCGTTTCTGATGTGGGTGGACTGCCTAGAGCTGCTTTAAACACACGAGCCTGCTTTGAAGGAGTGTATTTTGGCTCGTGAGCTGGCGGCTGGTGTTGCGGTGTAGTGTTGTGCAGCGGCGGCCAGGGGAGGTGCAGACAGTGGCGTTGTGCTCGAGCCTTGAGCCACGCCGGAGAACTGCGCTCGGGGGTCAGTCGCTCAAGCCGTGCTCGAAGCCATGAGGCAGCGTCGACGCCAAGGTCCAAGCGGTATGCAGCCCAAGCCGCCAATTGAGTGACGTCATCACCGAGGCGTACTTCAATCTGAGGCTGCGCACGGCTACCCCAGAGACCGGCGGGAGGGTGTGAACTTACAAAGCTTCTCTCTGTACCATCCTTGTTGCCATCATTATCCTCGATTGCAACGCTTAACAGAGTGGTTTCTGAATCGGCAGCGTCTACTAATTGCAGTGGCATAGCCCATACCAGCGGCGCTCGCCCACTACTTACACTGCACTCGCTACTTTTATACCATGCCCTTTCATCAACATCAATGGTCTCCACTAACCCATCGCTGAGAGTAGCACCGCGGGCAAGCACGCACGCTAGCCACGCTTCTTTCACTGGCTCAGCACCAATACGATGCCCTAATTGAGAGGCTACCGCTGCAGGATTCGGGCCATTCGCCCATATTTCGACCAAGAAACTGACAGAAGGGCCATTGCCGCTGCTGCTGCCATCACTGTTGTCCTCGGCAGAAAGCTTCAGCGCGTAGAGCAGACCCGCAGCGCGCTCGTTCGCCCCCCCCTCGTAACCTTCCGGCGGGTCCCCATACACCACTTCCCAACCAAACGACCTCGGAGCCCAATGCCAACCGCGAGACGGTGCACCCAACAGGCTTGATTTGCGCTTTGTGGGCCCGCTATTCACCCAAATCTGCGCGTGCTTGCTTCCATGTTCGTTGTTATGTATTCTAGATGGAACTGACGTTGGCACGAAGCCCCATTCAGTGGGATTACGCGCTACTTGTAGGGTGAGGGGCTGCAGCCGCTCTGCCACAATAGACGCAGGCACGCTAGAAGCAAGTTCAGCCAAAGAATCACATGCATTGGTAGTTGATGAGGTTTCCTCGTGATCATCCACTTCATTCTGTTGATAATTAACGTCACTGTCTTCTTTAACTTCATCATTGGAGGAAGAAAAGGAAGCGCCGTCAGGAGCTGACGTTTTGGCTGTCATCTTCTGGGCAGAGTGCGCGTTAGCAGCTGATGGCTGCCATCGAGCATCCGCGGCCACCGCAAGCGCCACTGCTCTCTCGAGCTGCTGTTCAGTTGGCATGGGCACAGCAACGTCGCCAAAGAGATCGCGAGCTGAGAGAGCATCTTCTGGCCCACCGGCGTTGCCACTGTTGCCACCACCACTATCGTGCTCGTCTCCATTCACTGCAATACTTGAATTTCTGGGCATGGTTGGAGGTTGCCACCACGGACGAGGCGGCGGCCGCGGAGCAGCACTGGCAAACGTTAAGAATTCAGCCCACTCTTCAACGACGCCTTGCTGGTGGTACAAGGAGAGCGGTGCGGCCGTGGCAATGGTGGCTGAAAGCACACTCCGAAGAGTGGTGTTGGAGGCTACCGCAACGGCTATGCGCACGAACTCTTTGGGCGAGTGGGCGATGAGTGAAGGCAGCCCTGTAGTGGTCGACAACCGAAGAGCTGCTGGATCATATCTACCATCTTCACCACTCGTGCTGTCAGCTCCATCACCACGGTCATAATCGTTGTTATCACTTTTGCTGGCATCGACAATAACATCAATCGCCTCACTGTCGTCCAGGCTCCCAACTATCGCCCTGGTTTCTGTTCTAGTTCTAGCGGTGTACTCGCCTCCAGCGGGAACGGGGCCTTCTTCCATCCCCATGGCCATATAAAACCCAGCTGCCAGCTGCAAGATCGAGGTCTTGGGGTACAGCACCACAATGGGCGTGGCCACTCCAAACACTTCTAGGGCGGATCTCCCTCCACCCACAGGAAAAGGGTCCAACACCACGTGAGCACGAGCGGCGAGCGCGGAAAACTCGGCGAACTTCAGCCGGCGAAACAAGACCAGGCGTTGCTCTAATTTAGGACCTAAGGCATTGGCGAGCCTCTGCTTGGCGGCCAGCGTCCAACCGTCTTCGGCAGCTGCGGGCATGGCGACGATCCCGCGAGAATCTGCGAGCAAGATGTCTCTCAAGAGGCGGTCAAAGTCCGGATGAAGCTTGTAGAGCGTTTGCGGAACCTGCAAATGGAGCCAAAGAAGTAAAAGGGTAAAGGTTGGCCTTGAAACGCATGACGAAATCGATTATTTCAAACAGACTGAATACCCTGCAAGAAAAAGAAGGAAGGCAAAAAGTACCAAATAGAGACGAGCGCCTTTTCCATCGTCAACCGCAGCAGGATCTAAGGGAGCCAAGGGAGGCAACCCTAGCTCTTGCGTTGCGGCCGCTACCACCGCCAAGGCAGCCGCGCCAGGAGGGGTGGGGGTATGGAAGCAAGTGGTGAGGCCGCGCATCAAGTACAGCCGCTCGCTGTAGCGCCGCTGTCCCCCAAAGGGGGCTTCGAACAGCTCAGAGGAAAGGAAGTAGTCGACGCCGCCTTCGTTAACGTCTTCGTTGATGACGTCATCCATGTTGCTCTCGCTGCTGCTGCTGCTGCTCATACCGTCGCCGCTACCGCCTCTTCTGCTGTCTTCTTCCTTGAGGCTACCCTTGGATCTGTAATCTCGTGAAGGAGCCCTGGCATCGAAGCGCGTAATGCCCGAAGTAGTGGCGTGGCCCCAGAATAAAGCGGTGCGCCTAGCCAATCGGCTAAAGGCCAAAAAGTAAGCCAGCCGATCCATACCCACCTGTGAACAACACCACATGGGAAGCACGCACAAGAGAGGGCAAATACGAACAAAGGACGAAAACCAGTCCACATTAATGCACTTCTTAGGTAACCAATACCGTAGGTGCAGATTTTTTAAAACACTAGCAAACATCATAGCGCAATGTGTGCAATATTGCACAAGAACTCACTTCAGTGAACACCAGCACATCGAGCTCGAGATCTGCTACTGTTCTTTGAGCAGCGGGTAGGTTATCAGAAGGTACAGGGCATAGCGCGTGGGCTGCTTGCTTGAGGCGTTTTGAGACGGCGTCAGGTGCATGCTCCTCGGGGCTGGGGTACACAAGGGTGATGTGGAATGACTCATTGTAAGGAGACGACGCGAGGCCAGTGATTACGCCCTGGGTGAGAAGTCCCACGGAATGATGGTAAAAGAAATTCGAAAAGAAGCCAATGTGCAGCCGGCGATGGCGATGATGTTGATAGGACTGTGCCGGATGCTGCTGCAGCTGCTGCTGCTCTTGGTGCTGTTGTGTCGACAAAGGAGTAGAAAAAAATGGCGAATGTTCTGGCGATTGTTGCAAAAGAAAAGGTGCCGTGTAATGCAGGACAGGAGAAGCACGCCAGTAGACCGTCGCTAGGAGTCGCCGGATGTGAACGTCGTTGTGCCCCGTGTAAATTAAGTAATACCTGTTTCGAAATCAAACATCCATATACACAGGAAGAGTCATACTTGGGAAGACGTAACGGATTTGTCCATTGGAGGTCAACGACATGAACGAGTCCAAAAACTTCAGCGCAATTTCTCTCGTACCCGAGAGCTCCACAACCTGTGGACGTTAGCGGCTCATCGATGCGCATTGCCAAGGACAAGCTTCTGCGCTCATTAGCTGGTTCCTCAACCAATGCACTAGCTTCAGTCACGGCACCACTGGCTGAGGATGAAAGCGAAGGATGGTCAGGTTGAATCAAGCTTTTCAAGTTTTTGGTGTAATTGCGGCGCACATTTAAGGCCTGAGATCGAGAGGCGTAAATCGTGGGCACTACTGCAGTCGCCAACTGCAGTCGGAGCGCCCCAACTTCAGCTCGGAAACTTGATCCAGGGGCCGCGGCAGCTTCTAGTGCACGAGAATACCACATTCGAGCATCCTCTAAATGTCCCCTGTGGCCGGCTGCATGACCCAGGGAAGCTAACGCGGGCGCCTGCAGTACGAGAGATTGTCCCGAGTGCAGAAGGTGTGAAAAGTAAAGTAGAGAAAGGCCAGGAGGGTGCTAATTGGACCTATGCAATTACACTTCCTCAGTGAACAAAAGCGTGCTTACCAAGCTAGGCACCCACGGTACAATTTTTCCATCCTCCCCCAGCAGAAATAGTAGCATGCTCGCGCATAACATCATACTCGCGCATAACATCATACATAATTTAATCTTCTCACCAACGTTGGATCAGCCTCCACCGCTAATTGCCACTCTTCGATTGCTTCGCTCGAGCGCTGCAGAGCATGCAGCGTGAGCGCTAAATTGTGCCGCACGAATGCATGCCTTGGTGCTAGCTTCGTCGCAGCTCGACCCGCCTCGAGGGCACCCTCTAAATCTCCGCTCGATTTCAACGCCACAGCGAGGTTGCCCCAGGACTGCAGGCGCCCTGGGTCAATGGTGCACGCTTCTCGCAAGACTCGAATGGCTTCGGTAGGATTGTTGACTGCTTGCAAAGAAAGCGCGTAGTCGTTGCGCAGCTCCGCCTGCAAACGAATGTATATCGGAATCACAACAAGAATACAATTCTCCAACGGAAACTAAAGTGCTGGAAATATGTACTTGCTACGAAAACCTCAAGACTTCAAAAAAACACAATTTATAAGCCACAGAGGGCAAGACATGGAGTATGAGAGAGCCAGCAAGAAACAGAAAGCAAAAGACGAAAGCAACATATTATCAGAAAGGCAAAAACAGGAATCCAAACCTCCCAAGTTGGCCCCAGGGGGCTCCTCGGTGACCCCGCCGCATGTGCAGCATTAGATGCCGCGGCACTTTTCGATGCCATCAAGGCTGTGGCGTAGTGGGTGTTGGCTTCCATTAACTGTAGGTGATTTTAGGGGTTATTAGGAAATTGACAACGGAGAGGCAGAGGAAGGTTAGGAATACTACTAAAAATGAAAATTAACTGCTGAGCGAATCAGAAAGAGAGCACGAGCCAGCCTGTAATGAGAGTGCAATTTACCGCAGCAAAGCGACGCTCAAAGCCGCCCGGCGTTGCCAAGTCCTCACGGTCAGCCAAATCATGATGCAACTGCCAAAGATAAGATGGTTGATCCAAAGCCACATGTGAAAGAAAGATGAGAGAACAGAGGGCCTTAGCTGTGTCTTTTGAGTCAGACGATAGCTTGAAAAATAACTCAGATTGAATGCTCAACTCAGCTAGATCCTTCAGAAAAGGTAGCGCATGCGATATAAATCGAACTCGTGATTTGATCGAAGAGTAAAGGAGCGATACCATAAAAGATGCCATTACCGTGCTAGCGAGGCTAGCGAGAGCGTGCGGCATGTTCGGCTCCAGCGAAAGGGTAACTCGCCACGCATTTGCCGCTTCCAGCGGCCGTCCCGCAGAGCGTAGCAGAGATGCTTCTGCATGGCGCAAAATCGCATCCTCAGGCAATAAGGCGGCTGCAGCAATGGCATAGTCGAGGGCCGCAGCTATTCCAGTGCCGCCTTGATTGCGCGCTAGCAATGCAAGGTTGTGCAACGTAAAAGCGCGCTCAGAAGCACCATCTCCACCTACTACTAGTGATGATTCCGGTAACGTGGCTAGAAATGCTGCGTAGGCCTCTGCTGCTTTTGCTGCATCTTCAGGTCCTGACGAAGCGGCGTGTAACTTGATAGCATCCTCAAAAGTAGGAGGCAACGTAGTCGTCTGTCCCGCTTTGAAGGCTAGCACAACAGCCACGAACCAGAGGTTTTTCATGATAATTTGATAATAGAGCGCCCAATAGCTAGATTGATGGACGACTATTTACCAATTACTCGGCAACGCGAAGTTATTTAGAGTTCACCATGGTTTCCTTTTTTTTTTGAAATCGTCGTGTTGTCGTTCCAACGCTAACGGATCTCTTCAGCGAAGTCGCCGGTCGACGGACGGTTGTTGACTGTTGGCTGTCTTTGTCTTCGGGCTTCCAGCAAGCAGCAACAGAAGGATCTAGGCATTTCCCTTTTCTAATTGGAATTGGAATTGGAATTGGCGTTAAAAATTATCGAGAGTTATGTGGCTTTACTGAATTCCTTTGGAACATACTTATTGTGTACTGCATATACATCAATAAAGCAACTACCTGTAGCAGAATTTTATGTCCGTTGCGACTCCTATTTGGAAAACGTAAGCTCTTCTGAACTCTACACTAGAAATGGCGTGAAGTATCTGCTGAGGCCTGCGTTGGGGACTTTCCAGCCGCTGGTGCCTAAAACGCGAATTTCGTACACCCTTACCATGAAGTAGCTGAGTGGTAAGCAGTGCCGTTGTCACAACATCCCGAAGCAGCCTGCTTCTTCACCATACTTTCCAGCTTGACCTGCGTTTCGCCGTCAGCTTTTTCGAATCCAACCAGAGCGCACATCACAGGTAAACATTCTTCCTGCATACCTGGTGGCCACTCTCGCTTCATCAAACGAATTTGACCTCGCTTGTGGTTCTGTCGGAAACGGCGGCGTGCCATTTCATTGCTCGAAGGAGAATCAGGCCCAACTTCAGGGGGCTCTTCCCTAGCTAGCCGGCCAAATCTCCATTCACAACCCACAGCACGAGGTCCGCACTTGCCGCGCGCTAATGGAGCTGCAGCACAGTAGTTCACTAAATTGGCTGCGCTGTAAGGCACTGACGGTTTTCGCCCTGTATCCGGGCCATTATAGTGACACCCAATGGCGACCATTTGGGCAAACTCGTTTGGCATGCGGTACTCATACTTCTTGCATTCACTCATTTCAGACCGGCATGTGTCAACGACAGTTTTGTTTGAGAAATAAGCTAATGCTTGCCTGGACAAGACCATAAAAGCGTCGAACACGATGTAGCCTCCGCCACCCACGACGAGGAAATCATTGGCGGGAGTGGCAGGAGACACAGCAGACTCAATACGGCGAAGCTCAGTGCTGAGATTGGGCAAGTGCCACCAAGTATCCGAAAAAGTGAAAATGAACCAGTCAGTATCAGGCTGAGCCTGTTCTAAGACATCTGGGAACATTTGTTCAAATCGACGCTCAGGGTCATTATACGTTTGCTCACAGCAAGCCCGAATGCCCAGTTCGGGCCATGCCCTATCGGAGTAAAACTGATGTGCAATTCCGCTGTATCTCTCCGCTAAACTCGAGTGAATGCCAGCCGAAATATCGCTGTCTGTTAGGAGGACGATCATCTGCACCGCCGCTAGGGCGTGCTTCATAGATGTCTAGCTAGAATTATTGTAGATCAAGCTGGAAATGAAAATTGAATCAGTAGCCGCTTCTTTCAATTACTACTTTGTGTTTTAATGACTACTAGAGAAGACGCACATCCATGCCGTTTCCTTTTTGCTTTATCTACGATGAAGCTATCTGCACTTTTCCGCCCATTTCCCGCAAGCCCGCAAGATCTCGCACAAGATTCAACGGATATAAGCATGTCAAGCAGAGAAGAAGTAAGTAGTAGTTGTTGTGTTGTTGTTGGTTGTTGGCATTGGTTAGCTTCGGGCGGGCTTCGGGTCGACATTTCCGTGCAGAAGAATGGCGTCGGCGAGAGCAGCTATCCTGCTTCTAGTCATCGCTTGCAACCTTCGCTATGGATGCGGACTAAGGTTGACTATGATGGCTGGCCGTGCATCCGCCGGGCGTGGAGGTAAGTCGTCTGGTCGAGGCGGTGGTGGCGGGCGCTTTGATTCAAGAAATAAACGCGGCCGTGCAGATCCAGGTCCACAATCTGAGGAGGAGCGGCGGGCTGCTACGGCGCGCATGCAGGCTGGGCGAGTATCTGCGCGAGTCAATGCCGAGGCCGAGTTCTTTTGGAACTGCGTGCGGCGTGAGCAGAAATGGCGAGAAGGCGCGCCTCGGCAAAAGCTCTCGTTGCAGTTTGACCTCGCTCAGCCTCTGGGACTAGCTTTTCACGCCGAGGACTTAACTGTGAACGGCTGCTTCGAAGGGCAAGCAGCAAAGCAGCTGTTGGCTAAAGCAGGGCCAGAGGGAGTGCTAGACAGCGGAGACGGCGACGCCGTAGCTGCAGCAGAAGCGGGCAGGTCTGTGGAGCCAGCGTCAACTTGGCGCATCAAGGGCGTTGGGGGCATTGCAGTTTCGGACGGACCAGACTTTGTGGCAGCGCTGCAGCGTTGCCGAGATCGCTACGAGACCTCGGCTTTTGTTCAGTTGGAAGAGACTGCACCAGGTGCTGCCCAAGCAGCTGCGCAGGAACGAGTGCTCTTTGGGGCTATCAATAAGAAGGGCAGCAGCGGTAGCATCAGCGCTGACGTAACGTCATACGATACTGCGCCCGTAGCTCGAGAGGGCGTACTAGAGTATGAAGTGCCTCCGCTGGCCGACTTTGCCGCTCTTGCTGGAGACTGGGAAACCCGACTAGCTGCGGCTGCTGCAGCTGCCGCCGCTGCCGCTGCTGCAAAGGAGGATGATACAGTTAATGATGTCGAAGAGATAGCTGGTTCTGATGATGCTGATTCAGGTCTGTTGCCAGCGTGGCTTGCACAAAATTTGTTGAGCACCGAGCGATTAAGCTACACACAACCCACGCCTGTGCAGAAGCACTGTATTGCGCTTGCGCTTGCTGAACGCGACGTGCTCGCGGTCTCGGAAACTGGCTCGGGCAAAACCGTGAGCTATTTGGTGCCGGTGCTTGCCAGCCTAGCGGCAGGGACTGGGCCTCAACTGCTGCTGCACGGGCCGCAACGGCTGCCCAAAGAGCGTGGCGCGAAGTTCAGTGCGGGTAGGCCGAGCTGCCTGTCGCGCACGCGTCGGTCGCCGTGCCGGCCGGGAGCTCTCGTGCTGGCCCCCACCCGCGAGCTTGCGCAGCAGATCGAGAAAGACGCGCAGCGGCTCTGCTTCGGTGCCCTAGACTCACCCCCTTCCGGGGCGAATGCGTGGTGCAGCTGCGTCCACGGCGGCGCCAAGCCGCGCGGCCAACTTTCAGTGCTGGCGGGTGGAGTGGAACTCCTGGTGGCGACGCCAGGGAGGCTGGTGGATTTCTTGGCCCAGGGTGTTGTCAGTTTGGACCGCTGTGGTTTGCTGGTCCTCGATGAAGCGGACCTCATGCTGAGCATGGGCTTCGAGCAGGTGATAATTAGGCTGTATACCTTTTCATATAGGGGTGTCGTTTGAAGGGCAAGTACGAGTTTCCATTGTGGTCCTTAAACGTTTCCTTTTGAGCGTCTATTTTTTGAGTTTTAGGCGGAAACGTGACAATGCTATGACGCTTTCTCCTCTTTCATATATCTCACTCTTTTTGTATGTATTTTGGCTCATGCAGGAACTAAACGCGATCGTGGTCGACTCCGACTTACCCGCAGCGGCTAGCCGCCAAACTTTGCTGTACTCTGCTACTTTCTCACCACCGGTGCGCAAAGCAGCGGTCAAGTACCTGAGGCCTTCGGCTGCCATGGCGACCGTTGGGGCTGCCCGCGTTGCCTCACCACTTCAAGAAGAAGAAGAAGGACGAGAAGGAAACGAGGCAACTAGCAATAAAGGTGGCCTCGCAAGCATTTTGGCCGCGAGTGGGAGCGGCATCACCGGCAGCAGCAGCATAGGGGGCGCTGCGGCAGCGCTGGTAGCGCAATCCGTAGTGGCAGTGCCGCCCGGCGGCGACCGTCGCCACAAGCTGGGAGCTCTTTTGTTGCCCACCAGTGACTCCATGAGGGAGGTTGCTACGGCTACTTACAGTAGTAGCAGTAGTACTAGTGCCAGTAGTACCACCGTTGCCAACGCAAACTTTGGTCTGTTAGAGCCCAGTGACCGCACCATAGTGTTCGTAGAAACGAAGCGCGACGCAGCATGGTTGGCGCGGCAGCTCAATGGCCTCGAGCGGTTTGGCGGCAGCGGCCAACTCGCGCTTGCTGACGACGACGACGGTCTAGAAAGCAAAGGTGGCACCGAAACCCTAGCGGATTTGGCCTCCAGTGCGCTTGCAGGAACCACGAGAGGCGCCTTGGCCGTGAAAGTAGTGGGCGGTGCTCGAGCCGGCGACGGCGCAGCGGAACTGCACGGCGACTTGACGCAGGCCCAGCGCGACAAACAGCTGAACCGGTTCCGCAACGGCCAAGCCTCGGTGCTGGTGTGCACGGACGTGGCGTCGCGGGGTTTAGACGTGCCCAACGTGGACCATGTGGTATGTGTGATTTCATTGGGGATGCTAACCTGATACAACATATGAAGAGTAGGCATCCTTGGCGTTCATTTATTCAAATTTCTTATCCACGTCTAATTTTGTGCTTGCAATTTCTTCGTTGAAGCACGTCCTTTGTGAACACTTGGTTTTCATGCTAGTGCCTTTCATCTCCATTCTGACGCTTTGATTTTGAAACGTGCAAAAATCCAGATTCAGTTCGACTTGCCGCGTACCTCTGCGGACTTCGATGCCTACGTGCATCGTGTTGGTCGCACGGGCCGGGCAGGTCGCACGGGGCGCGCTTCCGCATTGTTTAGATTGCCTCAAGTCGAAGAGGAGAAAGCACCGGAAGATTTGACAGCTGATGATGGCGACGACGACGACGGCTCCGAGAGTGATGCGATGAAGGCTGAAGTTGTGGAGGTTGGCGACGAGGAGATTGCAGCTGCGGTGGCGGCCGCACGGGCGGCGAGGGCGGCGGGTGGGCGTGCCTGGCCGTCGCAAGTTAAGAAAGGCATGGCCCAACAAGCAAGCAGCGGCAGCAGCAGCGTGGCCCCTAATATAGTCCTCAACGACATGGCGGTGTGGCGTGACCTGAAGCGGACCCTCATTGAAAGCGGGGACTCAAGCAAGCCTCCTGATTGGTTCCTGGACCTCGCGGCTCACACCCACAAGGCGAATGCTGCTTATTCGCCGCCAGCTAGAAGTAGTAAAGGCTCTCGTGGGGGCAACTGGCGGGATGATGACAGCAGCCCCCGCCGTGAGAGGGATGGGAAGCGCACTTCTGGCACTCGCCGATCAGAAGGAGATGGAAGTTCTCGTGCTCAGGATAGGCGGCGATGAGGCAAGAGAAATGAGTTGAAGGGCACTTTCCATGTCGGGGCTTTAAGGTTTAAGGGTCTTTAAGTCGGTGTCATAACCTGTGCGATGCATCATTGTTCTTGTGGGCTGGGATATTTATTCTTTGCCGTTTGCGAATTGATTGCACAGTTTTTTTTACAGTTTTTCTAACTCACTCACACACAACCCATCCCGGTGGGTTAGAATGAGGTTGTTGTTTTGTTTCTGGCGATAGTCGGTAGACGGTAGACCCACCACCATCACCCATGAAATAGTTCGCATCTAAGAAGGCCCGGCGCCAGGGTAGCTGGAGACTCCATTCATTATCCGAACAACTCTACTCCCGGACTCCCGGTTTTCTCGTATGGCAATGGCAATGCGGTAATAATGACTTAAGACTTAAGGCCAAACATCTAAATGAGCCAAGCAATAAGCAAAAAGCCAAAGCCAGCTAAGATTGGAGAACACTAAACACTGGAAATGGAACTGGAATTAATTAGAAACAATGGAGCTAGTATTTATTGGCGTGATTAAAATTAATGGCGTTATGGCTATGGAATGGGTGATGGAACTCGGAACTCCCTCCGCAACTCCGCGCTAAACCTCATCACGAACAGGAATTATACATAATAGTAATTTTTGAACAGCGCGGGTAAAAACTACGAAGGTATAAATGCACAACGCCAACGCCCTTCCCCCGTGATATCTCTAGGGCTGCTTCGCTCATCGTCGGAATGAACGATCGTCGAGTTCAGACATGCTTCCTACTTCGCCTTCTACAGTAGAGTCTTCTGAAAACCCTTCTTCGCCTGCACCAGCCTTCCACTCTTCTGCACCTCCAGCATTTTTGTTGCGAAGGTGCGTGTACGAAACCGTCGAGTCTCCTTCCAGCAAACTGCGGCTCGTAGCAGCAGTTTCGTCTAGAGCACTGTCGAAACTGTTCCGGCTCGCGTCCAGCCTCTCGCTGGTGCTCGTCGCCTCTTGCGCGGCTTCGTCCGCAAGAGCGTCTGCTTCAGCTTCCGCCTTCGCCAAAGCAGCGCGAGCTTCTTCCATGTCAACGCGCAAGAAGTCCAGTGCTTCCTGCTGCTGCATGCGCCCGAACACCAAGTGGCCAGTCACCACGCCAAAGAACCACACCCACAGCAGTGGCGTTAACGCGTCCGCGCTGTAGTAGCTCCCGCCTAAGCCGGAACCGCCGCCGCTACCACCGCCGCCGCTCGCGCCCAAGAGCACCAGCATTCCGTGGAAGATGGCCGCAGTGACGGCTACTTTCGCCACAGCAGAGGCCATGGTGAAAAACGACGCGCGAACCCCAAACGCATGCGAGACCGCGACGGCCCACCCGGCCTTCACATCTCCCATCCGATCGGCAAACTCCCAAGTGGCCGCCGCTTGCACCAACAATACCAGCGCTCGTGCGCGACGGCCCAGCCACGAATGCGATGGTGTGCCTGCGGCGAGGGCGATGACCACGCCACTTGCGGCGAATATCCCCCCGAGCCAGGCTTGTCGATCGCGCGGGCTCAAGTCGTGCAGCCACCACTCCAGCAGGGAAGCGCCTTCACCATTTGGCTGTCCCCGCTGTTTTGCCATCAGAGCATTGACGCGGCGGCGCAAGGCGACCACTGCGCGTGACGCCAGCTCGTTCGCCAGCGGCAAATAGGCTTCTTCTCGGGCGTGCACAAGGTTCTTCAACACTTTTCGAGCCGTTTGAAGTTCCGTTGCCAGGGAAGCCTCGGGGCTGGGGAGCAAGCGCACTCGCACCAATAACAGCACAGCACCATCGGAACTGCTGCTGCTGCCGTCATCTGAGTTTATCTCAGCCGTGCACCAACGCTGCCCCCAAGCGGCGATGGGTAAACGACTAGCCAAATCCGACAAAGGCAACACAAAGGAACCCAAGGCGGCATCATCGGCGGTCGCGGAACGCGCGGTTAACACTCCACTCAACTCCAAGTTTGCAGCATTGTTGTTGTTGTTGCTACGACCCCGCCGGCTGCTGCTGCTCGACGGAGGGACGGAGAACGATAATTCGCTATGAGCAGCACAGGGTGGATCGACAGAAGACAGAGACGTGCTCCACGGAGGCAAAGTCAACCACTGTGATTCACTGCCTGCTCCTTCTCCACCTGCGGTTTGTAACGTGAAGTCTGCAATCGAGTCCACTTCGCCCTCGCACGGGTTGCCGTCTGAACCCAAACGCACAGCGCGCACCACCTTCACTTCTACTTTTGCGCCACGAGCTGACTCTGCACCCTTCCTGCTGCTGCTGCTTCGGGCAGCCGCCAGACGAGCCGCCGTAGCGCGGCCTTGGCTCACCACGGATCGCTCGTGCTGGCGCAAGCGGCGCGTGCACCACACAGCGAGGTCGTGCGCGGCCACGTCCTTCAAAATGCCGCTGACTTCCGCGGCCCTGCCTGTGCTGCTGCTGACTCCAGCGGTCTTGCCTCCTGCTTGCGAAGCCAGTGAGCTTCCAGCGTTGACATGCAGTGCTGTGACCATATCCACGAAGTCGTCTGCGGACACGCACGCACCATGGCCGTCTTCTGCGGCAGCCTTGTGACTGCTACTGGAGCGGCGGGCTAATTCAGCACTGACCACTCGCCCCGCAGTGGCAGCAGCACTCGTACTCCATGTCGCCTGGCTAGGAGCTGCGCCAGCTGGGCCTGCCTTCCAGCCTTCAGGCAGAGCGGTGCTACCACTGGCATTTCTTCCCAAGGGCTGCTGCTGGGCCAGTGCAGTCAGCGCTAAGCCCACCGGCAAGAAGCCTTCTTCGGCTCGGGCACAAGCTTCGCTCACTTCTCGCCATGTTCCCCCTGTAGCTTCGGCTTCGATCCCTGCGGCTCCGTTGCTCGGTGCTGCTTGCACGCCCGCAGACGAGGTGCGCGCAAACGACACGCGCGCCGATTCAAAGGCAGTTCGAGCCGTTGCTTTCAATCCTGCGACAGCGTCGTCGGCACTTTTGCCGAGGCCGCCGTCGCCACTGCGGTCGCCAGTGCTGGCCTGCTGCCCAAAGAAGGCTTTGCCTAGCACAGCCGCTGACTTGTACGCCATTGATGAGGCACGTGTGCTCATGTTGCTGCTACCGCCACTGCTGCTGTCGTTGCCGTGGGCTTTACTTCCCGCTGCTTCTGGCATGCCGCTGACGTTCTCCAACGGATCGTTCTTGGGCGCCGCGGCCAAGCGCGCCTCTTCTTGGGCCCAAAACGATTCGTTTTCTTCCGCACCCAACGGCGCACCCCAGGCCAGCGAGGATGGTCCTGCTGTAGTCGACGACGACGAGGCAGAGCTGCCAATTCCACCTGGTGCAGCATTGGCACTAGCCACGGCAGCTGCTCGTTCCGAGTGGGCCGTGGCGGCTTCTGCCCGCGCCGCGTAAATTTCTTGCTCAGCTTCGACCAGCTGGCTCTGCAGATTCTGCATGACTTTTTCGAGCTTGCGGCGCTCGGCCTCGTCTCGCTTGACTTGCGCTTCAAGCTCTGCGAGAGCTGCTGCAGATTTCTTAGCTTCGGCTGTTGCAGACGCTTCTGTCTCACTGGGCGTCTTCGATTGCCTCGATGACCGCTTGCTGGAGTCTGCGGTTGCTGCTGCCAAGTCCTTTTTGGCTTTGGCCGCTGTCTTTGCTTCACTGTCTGCCTGCGCCTCGGCTTCGCGAGCTCTGGCTTCCGCAGCAGATGCGCGGGCTTCGGCGGCGTTGGCGCTGGCAGCCGCAGCTGTGAATTCCTCTGACGCTTGCGCAGCTGCTGCTTCAGCTGCAGCTATTTTCGCTTCTGCTGCAGCTAATTTCGCTTCAAATGCCGCCGTGACTTCAGCTACCTTTGCTTCTGCGTCTGCGATTTGCTGCTGCACCGATGACTGGCTGCCTTCGTCCACCGTAGGCAAAGCCGGTGTTGTCCCAGCACCACTAGCAGAGGTGTTGTCTCGGGACTGTCGTCCGGAGGCGCTGCCGCCGGCCAATGACGACCGGCCACTGCCGCTGGCGCCCTGCTGGAGGGACCCAATCGTGAGCTGGTCCATTTCGTTGAGTTGCTTCAAGAGCGCCGCGTCTTCCTGCGCTTCGTCGAGCTCTTCGCGGAGTGAAGCCGCCGTTTCTTCGGCCGCAGCGCGCGCAGCCTTGAGGCCTTCCACTTCCGCTTCCAAAGTCTCGAGCGCTGCTTCGGCCGCATCGGCCCGGGCTGCTTCAGTGGCGGCGTCACCGCCTTGAGTGCTCCCAGCGCCGCCATCATTACCACTATTACCGGTGTTGTTGTTGTTGCGAGGAAACCCTGCTTGCTGTGACCCTCCGGCTGCAGTAGACGAAGAGGCCGCCGCTGCTGCAGCGGCTGCTGCCTGTGCTTTACGAGCGGACGCAGGTGTGTACGCCATCAGAGCCGCCAATTTGCGGTCCGACTCGGTTTTGGCTGCCTTGAGCAGCGCCAGTTCCCCACGCAGCGACTTGGCGTCCTTCTCCGCCGCCGCGACGGCCACTTCTTTGGCCTTGGCTCGCTCCTGTGCAGCCACAAGTTCAGTCGCTAAGTGTGCCGTGCGCTCGCGCTCGGGGAGCTGCGCCACCATGCGGCTGATGGGGTCTATCGAGGGGCTCCGCGACAGCACGCTGCGGCCTCGGCTCTTGCCCCTGGTGCCGCCAAATTTAGAAGACCCGCCACCACCGGCACCACCACCGGTGGTCGAAACGCCCCGACGTCCCCGCCGGCCGCTGCCCTGGCCATCGCCTTCGTCGCCGGCAGCGCCTGCCACTGTGCCACTTGCAGTGTTTGCGTTGTTGTCGTCGTCATCGCCGACGTCATCGCGTTGCGATTGCGCAAAGTCCTCGCGCAGCTCCTTCAGCTCGCGCGCGTGGCTTTCCCGCTGCGACGCCAGCTTGGCTTCCAACTTGCCCTTTTCTTTGCCGGTTGCTGCCAGTTCTAGGGCGAGTCGCTCCGATTCCTCCTTTTCGCGCGCCAGTTGCGCTTCAAGCTTGGCTGCGGTGGCCGCAGCTGCGTACGCCGCTTGCCCGCCGCTGTCGTCTGCTTCGTTGTCCACGGCCATCGCCATGGAGGACATTTGGAGCAAGGCCGCGTCTCGGCTGGCCGTCGCGCTAGCCACCGCGGCTCGCAAGTCGTCTGCGTCCTTGGCCAGATCCGCGAGCGCTTCTTCGTGGTTCGTGTCGCGCTCTTCCACCGCGGCTGCTACTGCGGCCTTGACTGCATCCTGCACCGCTCGAGCTTGCGCTGCGGCTGCGTCCTGCGCCTGCACCGCCAGCGCCGTGTCGGCTTGCTCCAGCGCGACTCGGAGCTCCGACACCACCCGGTCTTGGTCCTCGAGTTCAGCTACTCGGGCCGTGGCAGTGGCCAAGGCAGCTTCGAGCGCGCCAATGGCAGCCGCGGCTTCGGCGGCTTCTTCCTCCCGAGCGGCGGCAATCTCGGCCGCCATCGCCGACCGCGCTGCCGCCACCGCAGCTGCCACGTCAGCGCCAACCGACGACCCGTCATCGTCATGGTTGTATGAGGTTGCAGGCATGACGGGCGTGGGCGGTAAGGAACCCCCAGCGCCAGCGTCGGGGCTCGCTGCGAGCGAAGGCGACTGCGCGAGATTGAAGGACAGGGTGGCGTCGGGAGTCGCGTCGGGGCGTCCCGGGTGATGCGTCATGGCTTTGAAAGGGAAAAAGAAACGGAAAAGAGTGAGTTAGACTACGTACGAGAGATCAGTTGAAGGACTGCAGAGAAATACGTACAAGTACGTAATACAACTGAGCTCGCAAGGATGAAGTTAAAGAAACTCATTAATCCTCAAGACCACACAAAAGTAGTTTCTACCATTGAGTGGCTAAGAACTTACCTTCGCGAATGCGCTGTTCAAGTGCATCTACTGAAGCCGCATCGGCCGAATCTTCATCATGGCTGTTATCCCTGTAACCGCCGCCCAAGGCCTGCTGTTGCTGCTGTTTGCGATTGGCGCCAGCTGACCATGCCCCCCCATCTTGCACGGTGGCTGTAGAGGCGTTCAAGCTCTGGTTCGCGCTATCTGAGGACGACGAGGTCATTGAAACATCTTGCCCGCTGGTACTCCGCCGGGCTGGCACTGGTGCTGATGCCGCAACGTTGTCCGCACTAAACAACGACAGAAACAACAGCAACAACAACAACAACAAGAAAATCAACAATAACAACAACAACAACAACAAAAAGTTTATGAATAAATCTAGTAGAATAAGAGTAAAAGAAAGCAGCAAAAGAAGTACGGCGAAGAAAACACACCTTTGCCGCCGTTTGCTTGGCGTAGTGGCTCTAGCCGCGTTGGCAGCAGCAGCATTCGCGGCTCGGTCCGGTAAGCCAGCTTCCGCACGAGCTGCTGCGCGAGCCCCGTCATTCAAATCGCCCAGCGTGATCGCACCGTCAGCGTCGCCGTCCACCGCCTCGAAAATCAAGCTTGCGTCATTGGCAGACAGGCCGAGCTTCAGTAAGCCCGCTTCAAAGGTTGCGCGCTCGACTTTATTGCGTTTGTTTTTCTGGGGGGGGGTACGTGTGGTTGGTAGTTGGGAAATGAATCAGTAAGAATCACATGAGGATGATCCGTTAGCGGTGAGACACCAATACAAATATATGGCAATTTAATAGTACCTTTAAACGGTTGAAGAAATCGCTAGTGCGAGATTGTCGCTTCTTGAGTTCAGCTTGAAAGCGACCACAGGCGCCATGCCAAGGCAACAGGCTGTTTGCATCAAGGCAGTGGAGTTGCAAGGGTATAGGTGGCATCACATGAAAGAAGAATTAAGAGGCAGAATGAACTCATTAGATGAGATAATTTCTTACATGATTTCTTCAGGCACAGGTGGCAAGAATACGTCGCCTCGGTAAGGGCTGGGAGCCCGCATTGTCGACGCCATTGAAGAAGCAACGATGTACTTGGCAGTTCAAAGATTATTCCGGTTATATGATGGGGCGAAGTGAGTTGATGCTGGCAGATGATACACGATGAGGCTCTTTAGCGGCTCGATCAACTCGATTAATAGTCCGAAAGACTGGCACGACGAGTTAAGCGTGGTTATCTATGGCTTGGCCCATCTTCATTTTCTCACTCTGACCGTTTGGTTTCCAGCGTAAACATACGATTAATAATTTTTGAAGCGGGAATCTGGAATCCCGATTCCCGATATACACAGCAGAGAGCAGAGAAGAAAAGGAAAAGGACCCCCGGCAACGGGCCCTGGGCCGGATATGCAGTCTGGCCAAGAAGGCGCCAATCATAGATGCCTAAGTAAGAGTGGAGCGCGCAGGTAAGCGGGGGTGCTTACAAACGGCACAACACGCCACTCTGAGGCCACTCTAGATCTAGATCTAGACCCTCGATGGCCGTATGTGTATATGTACACCGGGACACCCGGAAAATTTATTGACGCGAGGGAACCACATTTGGGCGACGGAGAGCATCGCCACCCCACTTGTCTCCACCGCGCTCCCGGTTCTCGCTGTCTCGCCATTGGTTGAGCGCTTTGACCACTGCGGGCTGCGATTCATGCAAGGTCGGATTGACGTGCTTTTCATGAGACCACCCCACGCCCGCGCCCGCAGAAGTGGAACCCTCAGACCAGTCTTTCACGTCTTTGTTGCGGTATATCGTGTGCCGGAGGGCATTCGGCCCAGCGCGCGGGTCTCTCGCCGTCATGACGGGCGTGTCGCGATCCCTCTGGTTGGAAGGCTTGTTCTTGTCGGCTCCGAGCTCAACCAAAGTCTTCACGGATGCAACTTTCCCAACCTGCGCTGCCATGTGAATCGCAGTTTGCCCGTAGTGGTTGCGCTTGTCGAGCCGCGCGCCTGCAGCTGCTAAAACTTCAACCACGTCAGTGTGCCCGTTTTTGGCGGCTGCGAACAGAGGTGTTTGGCCATCCTCTTCGAGGAGCTCCTTGTTTGCTCCAGCCGCTAGCAACACTTTTACCGTGTTCACATGGCCAAACCGTGCAGCTAAGTGGAGTGGCGTAGACCCGTACCGATTTTGGCCGTCAATCTTACCACCAGCTCGCAAGATGATTCGGCAAGCACCGGTTTCACCGAGTCTAGCCGCTCGATGCAATGACGTTTCGCCATCCGACTGCACACGAAATGGCCAATGATATCTTATATTAATGAAGTTCAGAGCTTTTAAGCTGGTACATTATCTCCTTGCACTCTAATAAGCTTCCATACGAAAAGATTGAACACATGGGTGTGCGTAATAAGTAAACTGAAAGACTTACCGAGTCCCCACAGTTTTTGCGACTGCATGTTTTGCGGAGCTCTTGTGCGAGCCGCCTGCGAACTTCGCTCAAGTTCCCGCGCTGAGCCGCTTCCAAAACTTGAAGTTTGGCCGCTTCATGCTCTTCTGGTGAATATCGCGCGATGTATTCGCCATCGAATTCGCTGCGAATGTTGGCCGGCGGCGAGCTTATCGTAGCATCTCTATCAGCGCTGTGTGCATCTTGCGTGGTCAGCAGATTGCCTTCAGGCAGGTCGGTCGCCGCAACCAAAAAGGCACACGCAAGCAAAATAACTATTCCTAATCGGTTCGTATTTCTCATCCGGATATCGGAAGGAGGGTCACCCAAGCAACCTCCTCCTAGCACGGGTATCACTTCCTCCTCCTTCTCTCCCCACGACCTGCTGCACTGCTCACTGTTTTTGGTTCATTGTTTTTCGAGGGCCGTTGAGTCGTTGTCTTTTTCAGTTTTCTTGTTTTCTTAGCAAAATTTCCCCGATTTTTCCCATTATTTCCCACATTTTTCCTCGACTCCGGCGGAGTACAAGCACTTGATGACGTCGCCGCCGTTCAGTTCAGGGCGAAAGTGAGAAGCGGGAAGCAGCAGCTGGAGGTAGGGAAGAAGTTGAAACACGGAAAATAGGAAGAAACGAAACATGGACTTTTCAGGGATTGTTTCCCAGGTGCACCGAAGTGGACGAGAAACCGGGGAAAAAGCACGACATAATTGTTTCGTTT
>Ga0307982_1000683_pt1 | contig 26834 bp, 26 predicted proteins | sample OrgLakmetagen989_FD_201847 | JGI IMG/M metagenome (GOLD analysis project Ga0307982, IMG submission 201847) | Saline water microbial communities from Organic Lake, Antarctica - #989 | ecosystem: Environmental > Aquatic > Non-marine Saline and Alkaline > Saline | place: Antarctica: Organic Lake...
AAGCTGGATGGCAGTCGAGCACGCCTGTAGGTGAGCGCGGCATTCCTGCGTTCAAGTCGCCCTTTGCTGCCAGCCCAGCACCACTTGCAGGAGGAAGTAGCATCAATAATGGCCGCCATCGGAGCAAACGCAATGGCAGCAGCAGCGGTGGTGGGAAAGGTGCGTTTCGTCCTGGATCATTAGGAGCCAGCTTGCCGCCGCCAGGTAGTGGCGTTGCTTCGCTGCTAGAGCGCGCAGGTTTATCGGCCTCTGGGCCGCTGCCTGCGAGCTCATCGGCAGGTCCGCTGGCTGCATTAAGGGTGTCGCGCACGCCTCCAATGAGTGGCAGCCTTGGCACAAACGCTTGGGCTGGACCACCTGGAGCGGCGACGATTGGCCATGCTTCGGGCACTGTTGCTGGTGACGAATTAGGGGACCGGGCACCGCAAGAAGCGCTACCAGAGGAAGTCGCTGCAGCGCTCGAAGTCCTCCGGCAAGCTGCGACCGAAGCTTGTGAGGCGCGAGAGCTCCTGCTGCGGCGCTTACCGACCTACGTGCGCGACCGTACTATCGCCAATCGCGACGCTGCTGCCCGCACTAATCGCTCTGCTTCGACTAAGACAGAAGCGGCGGCAGCTGCTGCTGCTGACGCACGCGCACACGCTTCCATGGTGCGGTTGCTCCGCGCAGCCGCTTTGCGCTGCGTAGAAACCATAGGGGCATGGCACCAAGGCGTGCGGCGCGCGCTCGTTGGAGTAACGCCTGCGCTTCCACCGGCCACCGGCTCCGACGGTGCTGCCACGGCAGCAGGCTTGGGTGCGAGCGGCGCTGCCGCAACCACGGGCACGAATGTAGCGGACATGGCTGGTGCTGGGGGTGATTCGGCCGATGCAGCGGCTGCAGCCAGTGGGGGTGGGTTCGGAGCCGCATTGGGACCGGTGCCGTTTGAGTGGCGAGGCATCAATTATTTGCTGAAGCTGGCTGATGACGTTGGCGAAGGCTTGCGGCTGGCGCCGCCCCTGCTCGACTACTTGCCACCGCAGTGTTCTTTGCACCGGAACCCTTTCTTGCTTTCGCACGGTTTGGATGACACAGCAGCAATGGGGGTGCCGCCTTTGTTAGGTGCAGCAACTGTCAATGCACCTCAATCGCCATCGTTGTCATCGCAGGAGCAGCAAGAGCAGCAGCGCAATGGTGCTGGCATACAGGGAGGGTTAGTGCACGGATTGGAGCTCGCGCGGCTGAGGCGCGCAGCGAGACTATTGCTAGCGGAAGAAGCTTTGAGAGGGGCCAAGGCAGCCAATGATCACCGCCGAGGGGGCAGCGACACGGCGATGACGATGGAGGGGGTCGGAGATTTCAGTGATACTATGAATGATCACTCGCGCGGAAATACGGCTTCCTCCAGTAGAAGTGTGAGCAGGGATGGCGCGAGCAGTCGGGGCTTCGGTGACAATGAAGGAGAACACGCAGATGAAGAGGAAGACGACGAAGAGAGCGGTGGTTGGAATGACATTGAATTCAGCAATGAGCAGGGGAACCCGCCCGGCCGACCTGTTCATGCTCCGGTCACTCGTCGACCTTTACCGCCGGGCCGCCCACCTCTTCCGAACACCCGTAACAGCAGCAGCAGCAGCAACGGCGACATCTACAGCAGCCAACAGAACCTCATGAGCAGTGGCGGCAGTAATGGCGGCAACGGTGGCAGTAGTGGTAATGCCAGCAAAAAGCCGAACGTGAGCCAGGCGGAACGGATGGCGCGTCTTGTGTCGGGTTTGCCTACCATGCACCCTGCGCCACCGGTGCTGCCCATGGCCGAACTAGAAGCGCTCGCGAAATTGCGACACCCCCCTGTCCCCGTCGTGGTTGCTTTTGCGGCGGCGCGCGTGCTGCTCTCGCAAAACATTCACGTCTTGCCCAATTTTGGGTCATTGAAACCGTCCGCCTTGCGCGCCCTCTTGCGGCGGCCGAAAATATTAGTGCGGCAGCTGGCCAGTTTCGACGTCGGGGCACCCGTGCGCCCCCTCGTGGTGAAAGTGCTGAGGCCGATCATCACGAACCCCAACTTGTCCGTGATGGAAATTGCGCGCGAGTCCCCCGCGGCAGCTGCATTGTTTGCGTGGGTGAAAAAAGTGGTGCTGCAGTATTTGCAGCGCGCTGGTGAGAAATTGCCCGAGCCTTCTCGAGCAGCAGTCGATGCCCTGCACCACCCCAGTCCTATGCTCCGAGGTGCCACCACCAGCAAAACTAGCAGCGGGGGTGGACAATTAGGGCCGCCCCCTTTAGGTGCACCGAGTGGCAGCTTTCGGGCTTACGCAGACGCGCAGAACTTGTCAAACGGCAACGGTGGCAGCGGTGGCAACAGTGCATCGGCAGCCGCGTTCAAGCAGGGGAGCAAAGGGGTGCGTTTTTTCAACGACCCAGCTTTTGGCGATGCGTTTGCGGACGTGGAAGCTGAAGAGCTCGCGCAAGACCCTTTCTTGAAGCCACCGCCCCCGTCGATGGGAGGTGGCAGCCGCTCCGCCACCCGCTTGGGACCCGCGATGCCCGACGGGGATGGCATTTTTGCCGACGGCTACGGCGGCGGCGGCGGTGGCGGTTACGGTGCTGGAGGCGTTGGAGGCAACGGCGGCGGCGGCGGTGGTGGTGGTGTAGATTACGGTGGGGACGGTGAAGATGGTGATCTGCCTCTGAACCAAATGCGCGCTGAAGAAAAAGCACGAAATCAGCGCGCAAGGCGGCTCGAATCCAGCGGCAGCCACAGTAGCGGCGGCAATGGCGGGGCCAGTAATGCTCTGGCGTTGTTACCATCCTCAGCTGGCAGCAGCAGCGGCGGCAATCGTGGCGAGGCTTCTAACATGTCCCCAGCAGCGCTAGCAGCAGGTGTTGAAGCTCTTGAAAGACTCGACGGTGCTGCCGCGCAAGTGCTGCGGCTCATGCAGCAGCAGCTGGTGAGCATGCGCAACGAGCTGTGCGCGCGCGGCATTCTCGAGGGCGACGGCGGTGCTGCGCTGGCTGCTGCGCGTGCTGCTGGCGCTGCATCTGCTTCCACCTCTTCCTCGTCGTCGTCGTCGGTAGGGCCGCCACTGCTGCCCGGGGTCGCGTGGGCGGACACCGCGCTTGGCCCTGACGGCCGTGTGCTGGCCGGCGTGTCACCGCACTTGCCGCCGGCCTCAGTGTTGTACCGCACCCGGCGCACCCTGCTGTGGAGCGGCCAATTGGACCGCCCTCTGGGGGCTTTAAAGGACCCTCGGCTCTTTGCGCCCGCGGGGCGCCCCACCACTTTGACTTTCAAGCAAACAGACGACCTGGACGATGGGACTGTGGGAGCGAGCTTGAACGGCAAAGTGCGCGAGCAGGAGGCCGCAGCTGGACCGCAGCCGCACCTATGGGCCGACAAGCTCCCAAAAGTGAAGCTCGACGTGAAGGTGTATGCGATGAGCCAGCCCGGGGGTCTAGCCAGCATGCGGATCGAAGCGAGCGACGCGAATCGAAAAGACCGCCTTGCGGTGGCGGTGCTGGAAGTAAGTATAAAAAGAGAAAAAAGATGCGCACGCGTAGGGGGAATGGAATTGACGTTGATTTTGCGAGGTGTCGGATGCGATAGGAATGTGTTTTTGCGTTTTTTTGTAATGCTTTTCCAATTCAAGCCTTTGTATTTGGTCATTCGCCGATTTCGTCGTGCGCAGTGCTTCCCTTTTATTTTATACCTCTCTCTCTCTCGCTCTCTAAATTCGTGTTAGGTGGCGCCCGCAACCGTTGACCGGCTCTGTGGATTAGGCGCGGACGACCTTGCTTTGCTCCCGGCCCAAGATCGACTAGCCCAACTCTCACCCCTGCTTGCTGCCTTAGCCATAGACACGCCTTCCGCGCTCGCTCGCCGCGGCCGTCGCGAACCCGAGCTGTTCGATCCCGAGGACTACGCTTCGAATCCTAATAGAGCCCCGCAGTATTTCGATGAGGCCTTCCTGGACTTGCCAGCCATGCCTGACGATCGCAAGGAAAGAGAAGAAACCGCACAGGCTGAAAAAGCCAGAGTGGCAGAAATCGCGAAACAAGCGCGGAAGGTGGCGCGCGCCAAAGAACAGGAGCGGATGAAAGCATGGATGGCCCAAGGTGGCTCGCCAGGCGATTTGCCTCCTTTGAAACCGTCCTCCAAGAGCTCTGGGAGCGAGGACAGTGACGCCGAGGCCAATGCAGCTCCCAAATTTGGCCTGCTCTTCATGGTCGATCCTCTGATTCTCCGCGGCAACATCACGATCGACAACCGCGCCTACGAGGTAAATACTCTTCTTTGAAATAACTAGCTGCAGCCCGTGTCAGAAGTCATTTTACCACAGCCTTTCTGCCCTTTGCTTCGTTCAAATCTTCCTTGGTTTCTTTTTCAAAAATATAGGTGCGTGTTGTGCGGCGAGGGGGTTACGCGAGCGTGGGTGCAGACGGCAACGCCGCCGGTGGCAGGAGCAACAACAGCGGAGTTGGCAAGAAAGGCAGCAGCAGTAGTCGTGCTTCCTTGGACGATGGAATGGAAGTCACGGTGTGGCCGTCGCAAGGCGGTCGAGGTGCGGCCGATCGGCTGAGCTTAAGCTTGGCAGACGACGAATTAGAGCTCTTGCTCCTGCACGCGCCTGCACTCTTCCACCGTATGCGGTAAGCCATGCACATCACTTAATTTTCTCCAGCTTGGAGAAGAGGAAATGATGCTCTTCTGGAGCACATTTTCTCAATTGCTCAATTTACGCAATCTCCACAAGCAACATCGATCCGTGCACACGCTTATTCTCTTCCCACTATATCTGCTGCCTTCCCTCTTCCTCAATTGCAAAGGCACAAGTGGTCCGCCCAAGTTGCCGTAGCAGAATGGGTGGTGCGACGCCTCCGCTTGCAGCGCCGGAACCGCAACATCGGCCTCGAGACTGACAAACTCTGGCTCCTGCGCAACATTACGCTGCCCATGTCGCTGTCGAAAGGGTGGCAATTGGAAGGCGCCAGCGACCCAATTCTGGGTCAGCCTTTTGGGCCTGGTCCTCACGGCAACATGAGCGCTAACGGCGCTGCTGGTGGTACTGGTGCTGGTGCTGCCGGTGGTGGTAATCGAGGATTTCAGCCAGACGGGCGGCCGATATCGTCGACTTCGTTGCCAGGCACAGCGGACTATGCGTCAGCACCGGTGGGCGAAGAAGTGGGCACTGGCAACAATGGGGCGGTGATTCCGGTCGGCACCGATGGGCGGTACCAGGTGCAGCATCCGCCTCAGATTGGGTCGCGCTACGCTGTACTAGCCAAGAAACCCCCAGCACAACTCTACGAAATGCGGCTGCGGCAGAAAGGGCTGGGTTTAGTGCTCACAGCCGTGGCGATCCCTACAGCGGGAACTGCAGAATATGTGCGGTTTGAAACGACGACAGCCGAAGACGAGGAGACTTTGGAGACGCTCGCGGGGGCACATGTGCACCGGGCACCCCCGAACGGACAAGCGGCAGCCTGTAGGCTCAACTTGAGCCTAGACGAAGTGCGAGCGTTCGTAGGAGCGCCGGGGCCGCATCTTGGTGCTGGAGGAGGCAACAGTGCGGTGGGCAGCGGCTTCTCAGCCACTGCTGGCGGTGCCACAACAAACACGGGTGACGTGGACAATGTGGATGGCGGCGATGGTGGTGGCGATTTTGGCGACGCGAGTGGGGCTTCAACCCTTTCTCGCCTCATGGCCAGGGTATCCCTCGTCCCGTCGAAGCATTACATGGACTTAACTCCAGAGGGTTTGTTGCCAATGTCCCCGGGCATTGCCAACCCTTTACACCCCACGGGCGACCGCTACGGCAACAACCATGACGATGCGAATTCGGCCACCTCCGGCTGGGACAATGGATCATTCGACGGTGGCAGCCCTTTACCTCCTAGCGGTGGCAATAGCATCAATAACAATAACTTTGGTCCTGGTGGAGTAGGCCAACCGCAAATGTCGCTCTTGTCCACCGCCAGCAGTGGCGGCGCAGCTACCGAAGCGTCGAAATTGCATGCCGCCTCAGTGCGCGTCGCCATTGGTTTAGATCGAACTTTGTTCTTCAAGACGCAGAGCGTGAGTGGGGTGCCCGTGGACTTGTCAGCGCATGCGCACGGCGACCAGATCTTGTTCGAAGCCCAAGCTCTCGGTGCCATTGCTGCCCCTCTCGGAGGCACTGCTCAAGCTTCGCCTACTAACGAGGGCAAGAAAAGTGATGGCAGCGGCAGCGGTGGTGCTGCTGGTAACGGCGACAGCAGCAGTGCTGAGTTGCCGATTCCCGCAACTCAATTGGTGGTTCCGCTCCGTAAGCTGGTCTCCATGGATGATGCTAAGCGCCTATTGGTGGAGAGGCTGCGCGTAGCCCTGCCCCACTGCGATGCCCTGTTGCACCCCCACCATCGCACGGAGCTCGCAAGAGCGCTGGCGTCCCAGCTCAAAATTGTGGTGCAGCCTTTGACAGGAAATGGCGCTGTTGAAGGCGCGCCGCCTGCCCCTGTAGTAGAGCCCGGTGCTTTCCCACCTCCGGAGCCACCTTTGAAAGGAGGAGAAAATGGCCCCAAAGGCACGTCCAATGCCTCCGTAGGCGCCACCTCTGAATTCACCGGTCCCGACGATGATCACACTGCTGCTCGTGCTACTGGCCCTCAATCGGCGGCACAAAAGAAGAAAGCCATGCGCAGAGCGGCGAAAGAAAAGTTGGCCGCGGACATTCTAGCTGCTGAAAATGCCGTGCAGGCCCAGGCCAAGGAAGAGAACCCAAGTGGTGTTCAAAATGTCAACGTGGCGGTGCTGGAAACCACTCTGCACTGTGCTCTGACTACTTTGACCGTGTGTGTGGACGGGGAAAAAGCCAAGCACCGCATCGGGAGCATTGAAGTGGACGATCAGGCGACGCTCGCAGCAGTTCGGCAACAGCTGGTGCAAGAATTGGACGGCGATGACTTGCCGGAAAGTTTCCGGTTTCGGTTCAATGATGCCCCCTGTGGTAGAGCCCAGGAGCCGAAAAGGTTGGCGGCAAGCTGCGCGCCTCTGCTGTACTTGTACAGCCGGGATCCCGGCCGGGACGCGCGCTACATGGCCAAGTTACAGGGTGGGAGGAAACAGGGGGACCCTAACGAGCTGTTTTACGGCGCGGCCTTTGTGGATGACGTGAAAGCCCCACCAAACACGCTAGCCTTAGCGGCTCGCGGGAGCTCGTCTAGGAGTGGCAAGAGCCGCGGCGGTGGTGATCTCGGCTCCAGCAGCAGTGGCGACGGCAGCAGCAGTGCTGACGACGAACAAGGCGATTCGCGCAAGAAAAAGAAGAAAAAGAAAAGCAAGAAATCCAAGGGCAACCAGGATGGAGACAACGGTAGTGTGTTAGAGCTGCCCGACAGCGAAGAAACCCCCGACTCCGACAGCGATTTCGACCCCCCTCCGGGGGAGCCCCCGGCCCCCAAGAAGCCCCGGGAATCGGGCATGGAGCGGCGGCAGCGCCTGCGGATCGAGCGCCGACGGCAGCGGCAATCCAAAAAGGCGCGCCGGCTGATGCGGGCTCCGACGGTGAATGGGGCCGAAGCCGCAATGAGAGACCACGCGGAGACCGAGCCGGCTAAACCCGAGCCCGTAGAATTCGTGGCGTATCCTTTAGCAGCCGTGTTCGACGTAGTGCAAGGGTCTCCGGAAGTGTGGGCAAAATGCCTGGAAAATTTGAACGACACCCTGACCGGCGACGACATCCTTCGCATTGGAGAAGTGGACTCCGCGGACTATCCAGTGAAAGCACGCCCGGACGATCTGGTGCGGCAAAAGAAACCGATTCCGCCACCGTGGTACGCTCGCCCCGACGTGCTCGCGAAACAAGAAGCCGAAGAACAGGCGGCTGCGGAGGCTGCTGCTGAACTAGACCCTTACGGCAATGCCAACGGTCGGCCGTTGACCAAACGGCAATTGGCGCGCAAGGAAGCGGAAGAGGCCGCAGCCAAGGCAGAAGCGGACGCGCTGCTGGCGGCGGTGGTGATTCCTCTCCCAGAAGCTTTTGATGCGGCTACGCATGCGGTTGAGAATTGGGTGGCGCTGTCTAGCGGGCTAGGCGGCATCGCGGCTTCGGACAACGACAGCCTTGACCGCAACAATGACGACGAAGAAGAAGGTGGCGGCGGTAATCCTGTTGCTGAAGCATTGAAAGACCTGGCGGAATGGGATGCCAAGATACAGGTTCATGAGGACTTAAAGCCATCGTTAGATGTGCTGCAGCACAGTTTGAGCCACTTGGTGAAGCGACGGGCGATCATCGCAGCCGGTGGCGATCCAGATGTGGTTGTCGTCGAAGATGACGGGATTCAGGACGACGATGCTGCAGATGACTTCCTTCCTGGCCCGAAAGGCCTCAAAAAGAAGAAGAAAAAGGTATCAAGTGGAGATGGCGAGGACGACAATGATGATGACGACGACGATGAAGACCACGACGAAGAGGGGGGAGTTGATAAGAGTAGCGTATCCATAGTCGCTGTGTCAGCGGCAGCAGCAGCCAATACAGCCACATCAAAGAAAAAGAAGGACAAAGAAAAGGAGCCCAAGGAAGAAATGTCGCCCATGAAAAAGTTGCGTCGCGTGAAAGCCGCTCAAGCGAGGGCTGCGCGCGCGGCCGCAGCTGCTGAAGCTAAACGCCGCGAGGACGAAGCCATTTCCGCTTATATTGGTGCACAGACTGAGGTTGACACTTGGGTGGTCACTGGACATAACACTAGCAGTAACAGCAGCAATGGCAAAAGCAATGCCATCGCCCCATTCGTAGACGAATTGGGCCCTCAGCATGATTTGTTTGCGTTCTTAACGCCGGCGTTTGGGAAACGAACCAGCGGGAGCAGCTGGTACCCCAAGAAAGAGGCGCTAGACGAGATTTTAGACGGCTGCGCGCGGGCGTGCCAGGGCGCGGATTCCAAAGGGCGAGGTGGCAGTGGCGTGCCTCGCCTGGCTCCGAAAGGGCGGTAAGAGGTTGCCATTTCACTGTTTTGAGAAGTGAGATGAACCATGTCTCGAATCCTCTTTTGTTGACATTTGCTCTCGGAAGTCTCACCTGCCTGGATCGTTCCTACGTTTGAGTTGTGCTTTGAATTCTCCACCTTCGTACGTCTCTATTTGTTATGCATCAGGTATGGGCAATTAGGCATGGACATTGCTCCTCTGGTGAACCATCCTCATTTCATGGTCCACACCACGGCCTTGGAAGTTCTGGTGGAACTTGGGCGTGGACTCCGAGGCGACTTCTTTGAGTTAGTGGGCGGGAACATGGTGTTTCGTTTACTTGTGCTGCGGTACACCCAGAAGCCACTGCGGCCTCGGCTAGACGGCGTGCTTGATGCGCTGTTTAACGTCGGGGCACTGCCGTTGGACCATCTCATTGACACGGACTTACCAAACATGCTTGATCCGTTGTATGAGGTGCGAGCTCATTCTTACGAAGAACGCATTTAAGCTTTATTGTGTACGTGCCTGTCTATTCGCGTGTGCGCTGATACGATCACGCATGATCCTGTCTCTGCACCAAAGCTCCAATCATGAAACGCTATCACATTCTTCTCCTACCTTTCTTTTCTTTCCGCCAGGAGAACAAACCGATCATGCGGCAGTGCATTTGGGAATGGCTCGTGCGCTGTCTCGACCGATCTGAGCCTTCTCCAGACCCTCAGGCGGCTCTAGAAGGAGAATGCCCCCCAAGAGCGACCGGACGTTATGTGGCAACGCTGCCAGCGGCTGCGGGTGGTGCCGAGAGGTTGTGTGGCTCACCAGCTCTGAAATTGAGGCTACTGGGACTCGCCCTGAAGGGCATAGAACAGGTAGTAAGCTAGGTATTGTATGACTCTTTTGGTAGAAATAAATTCAAATATACTCATGATCTGCGAAAGAAGGAATGAAAAGAAATTTGATTCTGGCGAGGTTTTCATCAATAAGAAGAGGGGAATACCATGCTAAAATTCGCACCTCAACTCGCGTTATGGCGCGCGTGCACTGTATTTGCCTTCTCGCATACTCCTTGACCCACTCTCGTGTTCCTTCTTACCTCTACTCGCACACGTACTACGACAGGACGGCCACCACGTCGACTTGTGCTCTCAGCTCGCCAACGCCTGCGTCCGCGCCATTGCGCGCACTTCGGTCCGGGCTGCCGCGGTGCCTCCACATGTCCCTAACTTGCCTCAGGACTACTACGACCCAGGCTTCGATCCGGAGCAATTTCGGGCGCGAGGCCCCAACGCGAAGAAGAGCCGCCGCGGCGGTAGGCAGCCGCGGAAAGGCGACGAACGAGGCGGCGGAGGCAGCCGCGGGCATTCCCGGCAGAACAATAGCCGACGGGCCAGCAGCCGCGGCACTTCTCCCGGCGGGCGCGCGAGCGGCAAAGAAGGAGGAGCCAATCGGCGCAATTCTCACTCGGCCAAGAAGGGACAGGGGCGATCTGGCGGAGGAGGTGGTCAGATGAAAGGAGGTGACACGTCGACCGAGGAGGAAACGTCGGACTCTGACCTAGATGAAGCGGCCATCGCGGCGGCCGCGGCGCAGGCGGAGGCAAACTGGCGCTTGGAGTGCGAAGCCATGGAGAAGCAAGCGGCGCAGGACGCTGTGGGCCGAGCGGCGAGGCTGGAGGTAACATGGTGGTGTTATTGTTTGATTCATTTCATATTATATTAGGGTTATCACATGTAGATTTTTCACCTCTTTTTTTCCTCTCTGCTTCGTGCCACGTTTCTTCTAACTCTTACTGTGTAAATATGTCGAGGTCTCATTCGCTCTTTCTCTCTGTGTATCCTGTGCTTCTGCCTTTCTTCGCACTCAATCATAAGGTGCTTGCGTGCGGAAAATGGCTGAGTCGTTTTGTCGACGGCCTAGCCCCCGACAGCCGTTTGCGTGGAGTCGTGGACACTTTACAGCAAGTTCTGGTGGACACTTGCGCGACCACATGTGGGACTGCTTTTGTGACCAACCCCTGGCAGGACGGCCAAGTGCGCGTGCCTTGGTGGTTTCCGTCGTCAGCGGCTTTAGAAGCCCAACGAGCAGCGCTAGACGCTGCGCAGCGAGCGGCAGAAGAAGCAGCACTGGTAGAGCCACCGCTCAAGGTTTGTATTTTTGAACCATTTTTCTTTCCGTTGCCTTTTAATGCGTTTTTCTTTTGTGCTTGATGTACTTTGCTATGTTATTCATTCTCCTGCACATATCATCTACCCTACTTCAAACAATTTGGTTTTATCTTTAGATTTTTTTAAAACACAAATCCAAGGGAGCTCGTTACACTGTTTGTTTTCTCCTACTCCACAACCTTCTTGATACGCCATATATTTTCTGAATTCATGTCAGGTGAAAGAACGGCTGAGCCGCAAGCTCACCGAAACCAAAGGGGAGCTCGACGTCGCCATGCGCGCGCGCAACTTCATGCAGTGTATGGCGCTCCAGAAAACCATCGACCAAATCAGGTTCGAGCTCAAGAACATCCCCGGGTTGTCGGAAGAAATCATGGCGATTGTGAAGCTCCAGGGCTACTGCCGTTCCCTGATTGCGAGGCACCAAGTCAAAGAAAAGCGCTTCTTGCGAAGCTTGCCGCCGCCGCCGTGGCAAACGCATAGAGACCCACACTCAGGCTACACTTATTACTTCAACCCGTACAGCGACACTTCTACGTGGCAGTTGCTCGACACGGGTGCCGAGCTGCGCCGAGCCATGGAGAAAGAAGAAGCTAGACGCAAGCGCCGAGCCCTCCGAGCAGCGAGAGCCGAAGACGACGACGACGACGACAACTTCACGCTGGACACCATTGAGAGCAACAGCCTCTCGTCTACGGGGGATCAACTGGGAGGGCTGCTCCTAGGCGGCGGCGCCAACAATGAGGATGGCGATAACTCCACGGTAGCCTCGAGGTTTAGTGACCAGCAGCCCAGCTCGCCGTTGACAGCAGCAGGTGGAGCGGGGTCTCCGCTGACGTCACCACAGAAACAGGGCCGTGGCGCCGAGCTGCTGTCGCCCGAACTACAGGGGAAACCGCGCGATTTGTCGGGCCTGAGCGAGAGCGAGCACATGGCGCAACAGGCGCTGGTGTGGCCCAAGAAACCGAACGATTTGGTGGCGGTGCAGCTGGCAGTGCCCTTCGATGAGCACCGAAAGGTACGAGTATTTTGGGGTGAATATACGAAAAGAGTGCTTAACCGTGAAATGATATTATGCGTCAATGTCTTCTGCATGCGCGGTGAACTCATGTCGTGCCATATACTAAGTTCTCTCTCTTGTTCTCTCTCTCTCTCTCTTTCTCTCCTGTTTTCTTGTCTGCAGTTGAACGTCGCGCGAAGCTTGAAAGCTGCTCTCGAAGCGGACATTGCCGAACGCACGCGCGCAGCGAAAGCAGCTGCAGAAGCGCTGTTCAACGACAACGACGAGGACGAGGACGACGAGAACAACAACAATGGCGAGAAGGACGAAGAGAAGGGTGACGGCGATGGCAATGGCGGTGGTGATGGGGACAACAACGAGAACAAATCGGCAAATCCTAAGACGCCGCTAGCCATCAAAGCTTCGTCGCGCAGTGTCGCCAGCGCTCGCGCCGCCAGTAGCCTAGGAGGTAGCCTAGGCGGCGGCGGTGGTTCAACCACGACCTTTGCGTTGAGCGGTGGGCCCCCAAGCCCTCTGGCGAAAGCGCTCAAGGCGGCCGGGGGCGCAGAGGCGGTGCTGGCGCTGGTCGCAGAGGCCGATGCCAAGGATGGGCTAGGCAGCCCGGACGGCGGTGGGAGCGTCAACAGCACCAACCGTAGAAAAGCTGCAGCCGCTGCTGAAGCAGCTCGAAGGAGGAACATGGTTCGCGACGGGACACTGTTCAAAGCGCAGCAAGTGTGGCGAATGATTCCCAAAGACCAAGATGCGCGGCCTGCCTGGCGCATTCCGTACGACAACGGAAAGGTACACTAATCTGAAAGACGTCTTCGGCGTGTCATCGATTTGTTTGCCGTGCCTGTGATGATGCAATCTTGTTCCAACGTGACTTTCTATACTAACATAAGTCGATAAATCATGAGTAACCACGTCTTTCTCTTCCACCTATATATGGCAACAATTTTTGATTGCCAAAAAAAAAACAGATTCCTTTCGAGTTCGAGTACAGCAACAACTACCGCAAAAAAGTGGTCAATTTCGGCATTCCTGTGCTGTACCGGGATTTAGAAGCCCTAGTAGTTGACGATTGGCGGTCGCTGATCGTGAGCGGGGCACGCCATGATCAACCCCCGAGCACGCCTGCCGTTATGGATGCTACCTCGCTGTCGCCTCCGCAATCCCCACTCCCCCAGACACCCCATGCAGTGTCGGCATCCAACAGCCGTGCTAATTCGAGGCCAAGCAGCAAACAAAGCAACTCTCGCACTGGTGGTAGTGGTGGTGTTGGTGGTGATGGTTTAGGAGGCCACGAGTCATTCACAGAGACAGCAGCTTCAGGCGCCCCAATGGCGGCAATGACCGGCGCCACCATGGCAACAGCGGCCCAGTCTCGTCCCGGCACTGGCGGAGGCGCGAAAAGACCGACCAGTTCTCGCCACAGTTCTCGCCCGGGCACGTCATCAGGGCCACCACTGCCAGTGGGGACTGCGCCTTTGCACGAACAGCGGATCGACTACTTCACCGAAGTGAGCCCGAAGGAGGTCCTCAAATATGCCTATGACATGGTGGGGCACACCTGGTTCCCACATGGGGAAGGCATCACCGAATCGAAATGGGCGAAGTTCGTGAAAGAGATGGGCATTTTTCCGGATTTGCACAAGCCCAAGCGCAGCGCACAGGTCGGGCTTGCGTTTTCGCGCAAAATCAAGGACCAAAACGAGTCGATGACTGAGAAACAAACCAAGAAGTACCTGGAGTCCGGCCGGAGCTTGAAGAATTTGAACGAAGAGTACTTCTTGAAGGCTATTGAAGAGTGCTGCTTGTTGCGGTGGCCGAACCAGGAAGACTCCCAACAAGCCCTGAAGTTTGTGCTGATGGAAACGGTGATGATGATGCCAGAGGTCAACGGCAAAGTCTGGAACGAAGCCAAGAGGCTGGCCATGGTTGTGGAAGGCCGAAAGCAGTCGGCAGCCACTCGAGTGCAAGCCATCATGCGGAAACTGTACGTGCTGGAGTGGTACCGCCGCGTGCTCCGGTGCGTGGTGGTGTGCCAGGCCACGATGCGGCAAGCGAGGTGCAGCATCCGGTACCGGTCCCGGCGGCAGTATTTATTCAACGACTCCCTGTACCGTACCCGCTGGCTGCGCGCCATCACCATTCAAATGGCGTTCCGGCGCTACGTGGCGATTCGCAACTACAGGGCGCACGTCTCTGCGAAACACGCGATTTTCTTGGCGCGGTGTGCGGGCAGGAGAGTGAAGCAAAACCTGAAGAGGCTAGCTAGGGAGGCCAAGGCCATGATGAAACAAGTGCGCATGGTGAATGGCACGCTAACTTGCCAAGAAATGTTTCGCGCGTCGGCGGGCACCGTAGGGGACAACGACTTCAGCATCTTGCTCACGGTGTATGTGCCCTTTACGCAACGCACCTTCAAGTTCAACATCCCGGACAAGCAATTTCGGGAGTACTTGTACCAGGTTAGATATGCATGATATACATGTATATTGAATGGAGTACTTATTAATTTGAAGTTTTTGTGCTTTGTCTCTCTCTGCTTTAATGCTTATTGCAGACATCACTTCGTTTCCCGCTTTATTGCATCTTTTGGTGTCACTAAAACTCACATTTTCCGTACTAACGCAATCTTTGTTTGTCCTCAAACCTAATCACCATCATGTGAACAGGCCACGGGGAAAATGTATTTCGGCGCCAATGAAATCATGGAACGGAAAAACTTGCTTTTGATTACGGACCGCCTGATGTGCCGCAAAATGAACGGCATTCCCGTAATCTACATGAGCCGAAAAGCCATCTCTGAACGAGGCGTTCAGGTGCAAGCTTTGCATTCGATCTCACGTCTTTCATGCATTATTTTTAACACGTTTCTTCTTTTTTCAATTAAACGTTTCCTTTTTTGTCTCCGATTTCTCCTGTTTGTGTTCTTTGGCCTTCCTTCATCCCAATTTCTTTTGCCACAGGTGGCCCGCAATGGTATCCTCGTTCCCGGCGGCGGTCGCATGGTGGTGACGGTGTTTTGGTCCAATGACGAAGTGGTGTTTCAAACCTACGACCCCCGCAACTCGCAACCAATGCGCACTAGCGTGACCATGGTGTTCCTCAAAGTGTGGCTCACCGATGAACAGGTAGGGATTTCTAGTAGGAGGGTTGCTGGCGTAAATCATCAGCGTGTGGAGTTCGTCCTAGCTATATTGTATTCTTGTTCATTTTAACCCTCCCGCCCTCACCTCATTTCTCTCTTTTTTGATTGGGTGTCTTAGTAATCTCGTCTCTGATTTTCATCATCTCCCGCACCCTTCCTTTCTCTCTATCTTTCAACAACATTAGGTCTGGCAGCGCAAGCGTGAAAAGCGATTGGTCAATAAAGACCGAGGCGAAGCGCGCAAGATCCTCAAACGCGAAGCTCTGGGCTTAGCGCAGCCTCCCATGGCTCTGGAATGGGCCAAAGACTTCTTAGCCAAGACGGGGGGCGACCGGGAATCAGGCATTGACGCCTGGATGCCAGACTCCCCCGAATGGGAGGTGGCCGAACAACCCATCGAAGATTTCATGGCCGAAGCAGCGACCACTGCGAAAGAAACAGCCCTGAAGCGACGCCTAGAAGCCGAAGCAGAAATGCTAGGATGGACGGAGGAAGCGGCGAACGCTCTTGCAATCGCGAACGGCGACCAGCCGTTGTCTGCGAAGAAGGGAAGTGGCGCCAAGGATGGCAAAAACAATAACGACGACAACGATTATGACAAGGAAGGAGGGCAGTGGGTGAAGGAGTACCGTGAGAAGTTTCCAGGCTACCCAGTGCCGCCCGACAAGCACGTGGAAGACGAGTTGTTGGAAATGGGCGAAGACCCCCCTTTGCTGAAACCAAACCGCAAGGGGGACCTGATCAAGTGGCTCCTCACCAAGCTCCACGTGCATTTGTTCAAACAGGGCGAGAAGCGGGGCACCTCGCATTTAGTGTTGGAATACCAACTCGACGAGGACGCTCAGGCCGAAGCCGCGAGCCGAGTCCAGGGCTTGCAGCGAATGTACGCGGCGCGGGTGCGGCTGCGGCAAATCACCATGCGGAGCTACGAGAAGCGCTTCGACCGGGACGCGCAGCGCTACTTTTACGTGTTTGCGCCCACGGAACGGGCGCGGCACAGCGCAGAATCCCCGTGGCAGTGGCGCAAGCCCAAGTGCTTCGAGTACAAGCGTTTGTCGCTGGACTGCCCCATGCCGGTGGACGAGTGGCGCGACATGTACACCCATGCTACCGAAGACGAACTCCGGCGGCTGAGCTCCGACCGCCCGGCGTTGCGCAACACGGTGGTCACCCTCGACACTACAGGCACCAGCCAGGAAGATGGCCCACCGGTGACGTCCAAGTACTACTTCAACTGCGCGACCGGCCAGTATTCGAAGCTCACGGTGGACGAGGCGGCAGCGCGCTTGCAGGGCATGGTGCGAGACTTCCAGTTGCGGGACATCGGCAAGATCACCATGCGGCAAATGATCAAGGCGGTGAAGCTGCAGAACGATTCCGAGGAAAAGTACGAGGCGTTCCCGCACCGCCTCAGCAGCTTGGTCAACTGGGCCATGGTGCTGCACACCATGCACCACGACGTGGACGGCGCAAAACGCCTGTACAAGGAGGCCACCGAAATCAGCGAAGAAAACCCAGTCCTGCTGCGGGCCTACGCGCTGCTGATTTTGTTGACGTGCGAACCACCTCGGAACATCAGCTGGCAGCGGGCGATGGGCATGCTGAGAGCGGCCGAAATTCGGGACCCGGACCGCGAGAAGTTCAAAGTCTCCGAAGACGCCTTGTTCCATTGGGCGGTGATTTGCAACCCCAAAAACGGCCGCTGCCTGTTGAACTACGCGCTCTTGTTGCAGTGCGTGATCAAAGACTACGATTTGGCCGAAAAGTTCTACCGCCGGGCAGTGGCGGCAGACCCCGACGACAAGTTTGTGGTGCGCAATTACAACGACTTTGAAGCGCAGCGTTTGCCCGGGGGCATGTACGAGGGCGGTGGCCCTGCTTTGGCAGTGCTGAAGACCTCTGCGCTGCAAGAAGAGCGGTTTGAATGGGCCGAGTGGGCTTTCTTGCGCAACGACCGGGCTCACGATGAACGGTTCAAGCTGTTTTGGGCCGCCGAGTCCCTGGGCAAAACGTCGTGGGAAGAGCCGAAATGGCATGAAGTGTGGGCCATCGTGCTGAAGCGCTCGTCGCTGACCAAGGATTTAGGCAAATGGCGGGAGTATTACGACCCCAAGCTGAAGCGGGCGTTTTTCACCAACCGGCACATGTACGACGCCGAACATGTGGATTCCCCAGAAATCAAGTACCAAAAACTCAGCCCGTACAACACGGGTGACATGAAAATGGCGCAAGGCGAGTAGAGTAGAAAATGGGCCGCTGTGCCTTCTAAAAGTATATGTCCATACGTTCGAAATGTTGCGTGATTAGTCCCAGAACTGGCCTTGCCTTATTCGAATTCGGTTTTCCTTTTCAGAGAAAGTATTGCGGGAATACCTCGCCTTATTTTATTCAGAGAAGAGTACTGAAGTAAAGAAATGTTCAGGTCCGGTGCCGACCTTCTGTTCTGTTCTGTCCCTGTCCATCTATTTTAGCGTATATGTACCCCAAAACACGCACTCGATAGCGCTACCACTCACTTTCCGTTTATGATCGCACTGCACTATATCACCAGCCATATTTGAGACAACAGTGCAACGCAGTGCTTCTATATACAAGTGGCTGTGAGTTCAACTGAAACTTCGCGATTCGTCGTCAGAAGGAGGAGCTGTGGGCGTTGGATGTGGTGTTGGCAGTTGCGAAGGAGCATGCGTTGAATTGTCGTCATTGCCTGGAAGGAGCTTGTCGTCGTCTCCAAGAAACCATTCCCAGGTTGAATCGATGGGTGGTACGCTACATATCGAAGACGCCATCCAGTAGGTGAGAAACGCCAAGCACACAAGCAAGACAGTGTACTGGCAGAATCTACAAGCAGCACGCTCCGCTTTCGAAGTCCCTAGAGATCGAGGACTTCTTTGGAAGTTGAATTGTCTCGCTGGTGTCGGCACTGACTGCGCTACTCTAGGTGCAGAGAAGGTCTGCTCTGCTCTGTTTCCGGAAGTTCTGGACTTGTTAGAAGTGTCGCCTGGAGTCTCACTCTTTTGGGCATCGTTCTCGCTTGTAGCAGGAGTACTCGAGAGTAGTGCTGTTGTTTCTGTGGCCGCTACTTCGCTCGTAGCTACAGTCGATTCCTCGTCCAGGATGCTTTCTGCGTTCATATGGCTACTTGCTCGCGATTTTGGGACGCGTTACCCAACCAAAAAATGTTTTCCCGAGGTGCTCTCCACTCAGATTATTCTCCAGCTTCTCCTGCAGTTTAATCAGTGGTCTCGAAATTGAGCAGCAATTTCGAAAAAAAAATGAAAGCGATGATCAGGAGCTCACCAACATGCAGGCATCGAGCAAGCTAGAGAATGTTAGGGTACTGGATACTGAATGATACTGAAGAGCAGATAGATAGATAGATATTATGACCAAGGGTATCTTGTTACTTTTTAGATGCGCAGGCGCCGCTACGCTGAGCAAGCTCGATTTAAAAGATGCTCTAATGAGATATGTAGCGAACAAGCGAACAAGCGAGGTCAAGCAAGAATCAAGCTCTTCACTCTTCACCTCCTCTTCGCAGACATCCGGTCCACCACCGGACAAATCTGTAGTTGTGAATAAAAGTCTCATCGTGCGAGATTCTACGTTCATCAGCGCTATCATAACATAACCTCGTGGCGTAACTTGAATTTTGAATTTGTCATCTTGCTGTGAAGTGGTGTTGGTTCCAACAAGCACTTCGGTGAGCTCTTCAGCTATACACGCACTTCCAATAATCTACTTCAAGATTTGTTTGCTGCTGAGATCTTGCAAAAAATTTACTGATATTAACATCTCATAGCAATACTCTGCCTCAACGCTGGGACTCTGCAGATAACGTTACAATTGCGCTGATGAGTAGATTTTCTGTATTTGGGAAAAGCAAGTCCAAGGATTTGTCTGCACCTTCTGGCCCATCTGAGAATTCATTGCCCACGGAGCCCACGCCTGGAGAATTTGCTGCCGCAGCTGAGGCGTCAGCGCGACGAAAGCTAGAGAGAGGCGTCATCACTGACGCTGAGTATCAGGAGATCATCGCCATGAATGCACGTCTACAAGACGAGCGCGTAAAAGATATTGCGGATGATGCGGCACTAGCGCAGCAGAAAGCGGACGATGAGTCGCGCCTCAAAGCTACTACGGAAGCAGCAGCTGGTGCTTATGAGAATGCAAAAACTATGCTTGAGCAGGGAAATATCTCGCAGGTATCTTTTTAAGCTTTCCAGTGCTAGAGATTGAATTACGTATTAAGGAAGAAAGATTATGTGACACGAGCCGTACCTGTTTTGACAAAGGGGGCAGAGGGAATCTTTCCGGCAGGGTCAATATTAAATGGCACCTTATACATGTGATGATGCTGTTTTCATTGTTCGCTAGGCTGAATTCGACGAAATTGTTGCGCAAAACACCAGCCTGCACTCTTCTACCGCGCCGGTCGAAGCAGTGCTCAATGCGTTCACGTGCCCCGAGTGCATGGCTGGCTTCGCGGACCAAGACAGCCTTATGCTGCACTTCTCAACCAAGCACGGTTGAGACTTCGAAACGAAGATGCTCACTTTTTCGATACGTATATGTATTAATTTCATTTTTATCAAGGAAGCCACCTTTCATTGCCAAAAAAAGGGAGAGCGGGAGAGCCACTAAAAAGTCAAGACAGGGTTATCCGGTTCACCGCCCGACAGCCGATGTTTCGAGCTGGTATGCTAAATATATTTAAACATATGTAACAAGCGGGAGTTCCTGTTGGACTTGGCATATAGACCTAAAGTTTTAGTGGGATATTACAAATTATTGCGTGGGGTGGGACGTTGGGGACCGTCGGGGCGTTCGGCAGTTGGAAAAAAATGTTGGACTGCGATTAAGCAGACGACAAACCAACTGAGCCAAGTGCCAGTCCAACAAAACGATGATCCCGGTCCTTGGGTATTTATTAATTCGATCGCCCGACCAATTCTAGGCCTCGCACAACTGAATTATACAGTTGCACTGCAGCCAAGGCACTATACAATTGGCTGAGTGCGCCCCGTTGTTTTGACGACGCCGGGAATCGAACCCAGGACCTTCCATTGCCAAGGACCGGGACGACGCCGGGAATCGAACCCAGGACCTTCCATTGCCAAGGACCGGGATCATCGTTTTGTTGGACTGCGATTAAGCAGACGACAAACCAACTGAGCCAAAGCTGGCTCAGTTGGTTTGTCGTCTGCTTAATCGCAGTCCAACAAAAAAAAGGAATTTCAAGTTTGAATCCGATGACCTCGAGAACAGCCATTTTAAAGGAAAGGCCGTAATGGAGATAGAATATTGAACCAATCCCCATACCTCCTGATGCCTAATGGCTAAAGTTCACCTCGAGCGTTTATGATTATAATTTCTTTACTCAAAAGGGTACTCAATAGTCATGCTTGTCCTGGATGTATTTGGGAAGTACTACCTACACTAGATTAGTGAAATGATCAACAACAACAACAACGAAAGAAAGTAGGCAGTAGAAGCAGAAGCAGGAGAAGGGCTGTTTAAAATAGCAATGCTCTCGCAAACTACTCTCAACCAAGGTTGCGTTTCACGTTTCACGCGTGGAGGCTTTGAATATCCTTTCCGTGCGATTTAGGCGCGATTTAAGCGTGCTGTACGCGCCAAATTTCGTCTGGGGCATATAAAAGTTCGGGCCTGATTCACTTCGGTGTCGTTGAATATTCAATTTGATTTACGCGTGATTTACGCGGAATTCTTAACCCAGCTCTCAACTCTCAACTCAATGAGCTCACATAAAATATGAAAGGACCCCTCCCTGTACGACACGTACTTCTTCATACCGTACAAGTTCAGGTGCCCGCGCGATGCGCGGCTTCGGGGCAATGTGTTTGCTGCGTTCTTAGCACCTCAGTGCGCGGCCTTGAGATGCCCGTGGATGGGTGCTCTTCTTGTGCCCGTGGTGCGTGTCCCTTCTTGTGCCCGTGGTCCGCCTTGTGTTTTTGTTGACTGCACATGTACAGCAAAACTGTACTACAGTACAGTACTGTAGGTACATAAAAAACGACGACCACCACGAACCACGGTCGAAATTCCATTTAAGATAAAGGATAAGAACAAGAAAATGGTAGCCTCTGACTAACCTTCGCTCCGTACAAGCCGGACTCACTAGCAGAAGAATACTTCAAATTGAAACGCGCACTCACGGGCAATCAACTGTACAAAGTATGTCGGTGCACCAAGCAGGATTTCTTGACGTGCTAAGGTAACTACTATGTTGATTTCTCGGTAGCTTTCGTGCAATGAACTGTTTTTGCTCGAGACTACTGTATGAATTTGACGCATTATTCTCGAGCTAGTTATAAATAAGGTGCATATTTTATAATATGCATTGCCTATCTGATTTACTTGGTCAAAATGAAGATGTATACCCTAACAATGGATCGATGCACTCGGTTCACTTGACCTCCTCTACATTAGGTCGGCAGCGGGGGACGATGGTGCGGCTCGCACCTCTGCCAAAGTACTCTTCAGTCGTCTCTTTGGGCTTGCCCTGTTTCTTGACCTGCTATGTTCCGTACTCTTTGTGTTTGAATCGGCGGGCTGGCGTGCTGAGGGTGTGCAGCAGTCGTGGAACGACGCAAACTTACTGAGTTTCAGTACACAGGCCTGGGATTGCGTCCTTTTAACCCTGTCACGTTGCCTCCTCTTTCCGCTCGTCACCCTGGGCACGGTTCGGCTCGGGAGCCCGTACGGCGCTAGCAGTCAACAAGCAAGCCAGAAAGCCAAGGGCAAACTGCCAACCAACTCAGTGGACGGGAAGCAGGATTTGTATGCCCCCCTCGTGTGCGAGCCCTGCACTTCTCCTCTGAACGATAACCAGCCACCAAGCAGCAACGACAAAGAAGAAAGTGAGCAAGCGGCCTCCGTAGCAGCGGCGAGTGCTGCAGACGATGCCGCTGCTCGTGGCAAAGCCTGGAGGCATTTCGGAATCGCCGTGCTCTTTGTGCTGTCTACCGCTTACCAGCTTTACGTCGGCTTGAAAGTTTCTGCTTACAAGTTTGGCCAAGGCGACGAGGCAGAGGAAAGTGACAAAGATGGCTCGAACAAGGATACCCCTCACGGTGGCTACACGGCCGAAGCAGTCCTGCTCTGTGTCTCGGTGCTGTGGATCAACCTGGAAGTGTTTGCGCTGCGCACCTTGGTTGCCGAATTGACCCGTAAAGATGGCTTGTTCTTGCCCGACGTGCACCCGCACCCTTTGTTCGTGCTCAAAGGAGTAGCCTTGCACTGGTACGTGCAAGCGTGTGTGCGGGTATTTAGGTTATTCACTGAGCCATGCGCGTGCACCCTAGCATGTGTCTTGGCTGGAATAATGACCTTCTCTTCTCAATACCTGCGACAAACGTACACACACACCATATTTATCCTTTTACTGACCTCTCGTTACTGTTCCTTTCTAATGCTTTACCCTTCCCGACTCAACCAGGTGCGACGTGTGCTCCACGCGCATCAAAGACGGCGCCTCCTGGCGCTGCAAGCTGTGCGACTTCGACATGTGCACCAAGTGCGCTGCGCGCAAGGACGCCGGCACGGTTGGGGAAAACTTCCTCCGAGGCGACAAAGGGCGGCGCACGGAGGTAGCGATTAGTTCCACGGCGTACTTGAAGAGAGCGCTGGGTTTGGCGGCTGCGGATTCTCCGCTGCTGTTTTGGGCGTTTGCGCTGTTGTTTGCGTACACCGCTACGAACTTGGCGCTGCCCGACTACCAGGGCCGTATTATCGACCAGGTCTGCTTTTGATTTGACTTTACTGTGCCTTTTTAGGTGTGTGCAAGTCCTGGCGGTATTTGACATTTTTGTAGGCCTTCAGTGCTTTCACAGTATGGATCGAGTCAATATTAATTTTCTTCCATCATTGGCTTGTGGTTTCTTATGTCATTCCACCGTCTTATATTCATTGTTTCCTCTCCTCAGGTCTCGCAAGGGCACCGGTCCGCCTTTATCGAAAACGTGCAAGTGTACTTGGCCATCATGGCGCTGCAAGGCCTCTTTTCCGCGGGCTACAGCGCTGCCTTTGGAGTCGTGAGCCGGCGGATCTTGTTTGCGGTGCGCACCAAAATGTTCAACAACGTGCTGGGCCAAGACGTGGCGTTCTTTGATGGCACCACCTCGGGCCACTTGACTTCGAGAATGACCAACGACGTGAACACCATGATGGAGCCGATTCGAAGCAGCTTGAGCACATTGCTGTACAACAGCATTACTCTGGCAGGCTCGGTAAGGGTGTTTTTGGCTTTCATTTTTGAACCTTTGTTTTGGGGTTGCTTTGTTTTTGGAATCTCGTGCGCGGGGAACATCAGAAAAGAAGGAGCTTACTTTAATCGTCCACTCTTTCGCGACCTTGAGTGGCTGCGTACTAGAATTGCCCTTTATTTAAACTCTTATTGCGTTCGTTTTCTCGTGTTTTCTTCGGCAGGTGGCAATGTGCTATTACACGTCCTATGAGCTCAGCATGTTAGCGTTTGTGACTGTGGGGCCCATCATGTACCTGTGGGACCTCTATGGCCATTGGTCGAAGTCTCTGACGCGCCGCATGTTGAGCGCCATGAGTGAAGGCAACAGCCTGGCTACCGAGGCTTTGAGCCACATTCGCACGGTGAAAGCGTTCGCGTCGGAGCCCATGGAGAAAGGGCTGTATTTGGAGACCTCCACGGAAGCACTTCGGCTCGGGATTTTGGACTCCCTCGGCTGTGCGTAATTTGATTTGTTTCTTTCTTTTGATGTAATCACATAAATATTGGTATTTTGGTATTTTCAGAAATGAAGTGCCCTTCTGTGCGGTCAGGTTATCTCTTACACTAATATATGTCCACACTCACGTATAACCCATCGCTTTTATTTCATTAGATGGAGCCACCAGCGCCCTTACGGGCTACCTCGATTTAGGCGCCGGCGTGCTCATCTTGTGGTACGCTAAAAACACACACATGCGCGTGGATATTCTCTGAAACAGCGAATACCTGTGTTACTAACACTCTTCAGAGCATCTAATCACGAACCAGCTTAATTGTGATCACTTTGCGCCACTAGTAGTGGTTTACAGTGCAAGGATTTATCTCTTTTTTGCCTCCACCTTGTCGCAGGTACGGTGGGAAACTAGTCTTGGACGGAGACCAGTCAGGGAGCGGGCACGCGCTTACCATTGGGAAATTGGTTACCTTTCAGCTGTATTGGAACATGATGAACTCCGCGTACCAGTCGTTGCAAGGCCTCATCACCAGCTTTACGCGGTCGGCTGCGGCTGCTGAAAAAGTCTTTGCTCTGATGGATTCCGTAGCCGACATTGGCGGCCAAGAAAAGTCAACGGCTGCTTCTCCTCCTTCGTCGTTGTCCGACAACGATGATGGCAACGACAAAGGCGGCGTGCTGTCCGACACTCCCAAACGCATCGATTGGAATTTACAGGGGGAATTTGAGTTCAAAAACGTGGATTTTTACTACCAAATGCGCCCAGACAACTTGGTTCTCAACGGGTGTGTTCTCTTTTCTTTAACGTCAATTTTTGTTCTCTTCTACTAGCCTCTTTGTCTTCTTTGTGAGCGTCGTCATACCTCTTCTTTTTTGTTCCATTTTCTCTCATGCGAGACTTTCTTTCTCCCCGTGTCTGATCAAAATGCACCCCAGGTTGAGCCTGGTGATTCCAGCCAAGTCGGTGTGTGCCCTCGTAGGGCGCTCGGGGGGTGGGAAGTCCACCTTGATTGCGATGCTCATGCGGTTCTACGACCCTCGGCAGGGGAGCTTGAGCTTGGACGGGCGAGATTTGAGGCACGTGCAAGTAGCCGATTTGCGCCGACAAATTGGCGTGGTGGCTCAGGTAGTTGCGAGAAAAAAAAAAAGAATCTCCCGGTTGCATTCCTCTCTGGTTTGCTTAATCCTTCCCTCCTTGTTTGCTTTATAGAGTCACCATTTCTGTTTATGCTTTTTTTAAACTCTCTTCCGTGTGCTTTACTACCTCATTAACCTTCCGTGGTGCTTCTCGTGAACACCAGGACACCCCACTCTTTGCTCGCAGCGTAGTAGGAAACATCACATACGGTTTGGAGCCCCACGAATACACCATGGCCCAAGTTGAAGACGCAGGTACTGCGAAATTGATTTGCTGCTGTAGGAGTACATGTGCCCTGGCTCTCTCCTATGAACTGAAAACATAATCTTCAGAATCAAGAGTTGCTTTGAAGACAATTTGTAGTTCTTAACGTTGCTCTTTCTTTGCGATGTCTTGTGCCTTCTCTGCCATGGGCCTACTTTTCTTTCTGTCACACCAGCTCGCAAAGCGCAGTGTCACGATTTCATTGTAGCGATGAAGGACGGCTACGAGACGCGCGTTGGCGAACGAGGGGGGCGGCTGTCTGGCGGGCAGCGGCAACGCATCGCGATTGCGCGCATATTCTTGCGCCAGCCCAAAATATGCCTCCTCGATGAAGCGACTTCGGTAGGCACCACAAATACTGGAAGAACAATTGAAAAAGGAGTCAAGGCTTCAATGGTTTCTATCCTGTTTGATTCATTTCATTCATTTCTACTGAAAAAAAAAAAAGTTTTGGGGATGATGTGAAAATAGAGAGTGTACTCTCAGTTCTCTGTGTGTCTAATCATCCCGACCTTCCTATTGTATCTGTGGGTTTGCGCGCATATTTCTCAAGGCCCTCGATGAAGATTCTCAAGCGGCTGTACAGGCTAGCCTCGACAGCTTGATTGCCACTGGCGGCGCCACCGTGGTCCTCGTCGCGCACCGTTTGAGCACCGTGATGGGCGCCGACAAGATCGCGGTGATTGACGGAGGCAAAGTGCTCGAAGAGGGCAGCCACGCGAGCCTCGTGCAGCAAGGAGGCGTGTACGCGAGTTTAGTCAAGAAACAAACCGCCAAAATTGCGCTGGTCGAAGCCGGCAGCGAGAAAGAGAGCTACAAGGCTGCGTCGAGTAGCAACGGCGGCGGCAACACTGGTAGCAGTAGCAGTGGTGATAGTGGTGGTAGCGGTAACGGCTCCGGAAAAACTCAAACAATCGATCAGCTGATGGAAGATATGCGTGTTCCGGAATTGATGGCGTCGGACGCAACTTCTAACGGCCCGACGGGGACCGTGGTTGCTGATTCATCGACTACTGTACCGTCTGCGATGGGTTCTGATAAAGGCGCTGTATGAACTAGGCCCTAGTCTAGTCTAGTCTAGTTAATACTCTCCCAAAAACAAAGAAAGACAAGTACACAGCAGTCACAGAGGCACATACAGAATGCACTTGAGCTGCAAATGCGCTAGCGAATTCGCTCCAGAAGGCCAATTAAGGCTCCAACTGGCGCCTTTCCTCCGTACAAGTCGGCGGGACTGAGTGCTCGTTCGTGTGACACGTCCCAGGTCCACGAGGCAATTCTCTGGGCTATTTTTACCCCAGTAGGGCATCGTCTCAATGTTTTTCTCAGGCGTCGAACTCGAACTCGAACTAATACAAACCCAAATGACACAGAAGCCAATGCTGCGGGCAGAAGTGTACGCGCGTGCGTTGCGCGCAAGTCAAAATCGTAAAGAGGATAGTGTGTAGAGGGCAGGAA